>MDTB01173297.1_pt1 | contig 10536 bp, 13 predicted proteins | sample 811161 | NCBI WGS metagenome assembly MDTB01 (sample SAMN05326650, study PRJNA326480) | marine metagenome | isolation source: seawater | place: Mediterranean Sea | collected 2009
CAAATATGGAGTCACGAATATCTTCAATTGTTGCCAAAGATAAAATATCTACGAAAAACATGACATAATTGAATATCGGATCCGGTTCTGGTTCGGGTTCAGGTTCCGGTTCTGGTTCGGGTTCTGGTTCCGCTTCCGGTTCCGGTTCGGGTTCCGGTTCGGGTTCCGGTTCAGGAGGTGCCTGGTTCGGGTAATGAATTCTTAGATTGGGACCTTTGTTAAAAAAGTTATCTATTTCCGAAGAAGTTAGGTTGATATTTTTAAATATCATATAGTCACTTACATAACCAATACCATCATCAAAATTACCGCCGGTATTATTGCTATTACCAATAGAACCAAATACAAAACCTTTCAGTATAACCGGATAAGTCATTACATGTGTTGCTAATGATGTTCCTACTTTTCCATAATGTAATGTATGTTTTTCTGTAGCGTTATAATCAGTATTTAAACAAGCGAAATACCATTCATCTCTATCTATAGATGGAGAACTAGTGAAATATCCGTCCATTGCGCCACCAGTCCAAATACCGAATTCTGACCCATATTCAACATACCAAGCAACGCCATGCCCCGAACTTACATTTTTATTACCAGTTGGATCATGAAACAATCCCATTAGATATTCGGCATATCCGGATGATGTATCACGAAGTTTAAAAAATATAACTTCACACCATTTATCTGTATTCATTGCTAATTCATTGGAACCTCCTAAACGAGGATCTATTAATTTTTGTGTCGCAATATCAGTTCTTAAATCTATTGCTTGTAAACTATCAACTGTAACTACATTTGCTCCAGAAGCAAATGTTTGATTAGAAACACTATCTTTTATAACACCATTGTCGTTATCTTCTGCGAATATTGCGCATACTATATTGTCATCTAAATTACCATTATTAAAATTTGGTGCAAATATCTGAGACATTTATATACTATATGAATAAAAATTTATGTTCTTATTATTTTATTATAATATTCTTAAATAATAGAAATGGGTGCGGGTATAATTCCAACATGTATTTATAAAAATAAACTGTATTTTCTTCTTGGTAAAGAAAATAAGTTTAATGATAGTCCTGGATGGGCTGATTTTGGCGGAGGAAAAGAAAAAGGAGAAAAACCATTTGATACTGCTCTTCGTGAAGGATATGAAGAATTAGCTGGATTTTTAGGGACCAAAGAATATTTGAAAAAATACATTAGTGATGTAGGCAAATATGAAGTAACTGATACCATGTATACCAGTTATTTGTTTTTTTATCCATATAATAAATGCCTTGAAATATACTACAATAATTTTTATAAATGTGTTGAAAATAAATTAGACGATTCTATTATTAAAACTGCTACCATTTTTGAAAAAAGTCAAATTAAATGGGTATGTATTGACAACCTTGGTAGTCTTAAAGTAAGACCATTTTATAAAAAAATTGTGAATAAAATTATTGAAAATAAGTCGGACATACACAAGTTTATTAGTACTGATATAGCAATTCACAAGTCAATGTAAATGACCAATCAGACCCATTTAAGTTCAATAGTTCTCCCTTATCACCTATCAATTTTACACGTATTTTTGATATTGTTACTGGACCAAAATAAGTTCTTTCATTACCTTGCAGAGAACCACCATACTCTATAAACGCTTCTCCCACTGGAAATCCATTTTTCTTTATTGGAACTACACCTATTACATCTGTTGAACTAAATGGAGTTATTTTCTCATTATGAGTATTTGTTCGGTTGTTTAATATTTCATTCATCGCATATCGTTGCGCATTTGTGTTTCTTCTTGGATTTTCAGGCAATATAGTTATTGTTCCATTTTCATCAGTATGATTTGACAAATCATTTGTGAAATAACTAGGATAATGTAATGTATTGTTCTTGTTATCTGATAAATAAACTACACTATTGTTTATTTTATTTTGATTAAAATCATCTATATAAATCATTACATACTTTGTACCATATAAATCTGCTACGGATTCTGCTTTTATTTTCCAGTTCTCTTCCTTATTTTCTTCCTTATTTGGATTCGTATAACTCGTATTTCTAAAACCCATTATCCAACCCATACTACTATTCTTTCTTAACACACTTGTAAAATTAACTTTGTCATAAAATAATATTTTACTTATTGTTTTGTCTATTGTAAATGTTATTTTTCCATTGTTTGCGCTTGATGTAACTGATACTTTTGAACTCAAATTATTACTTGATAATTTGCTATTTATTTCTGTGCATAATTCATCTAATAAATAATTACCAGGTTCAATAATTATTGGTGTATCATCTACATAAAATACATTTGTACCATTTATTTCATCAAATACATACCAAGTAAATGGTATTTCTATTGAATACATTTTTAATGACACAACATCTATTAATGGTTCTTCTAAATCTATTATATAATCAGATGACGCATTTCCCGTATTGTTTGTTAGCACATCTTGGCGATATTGACTATCAATTATAAGTGTTTTTTTTATTGTGTTTTTTAAAATGGGATTCTTATTTCCTTGACTTACACTTACTTGATTGCTCAAACTTACCTTATTATTTGCTTGGTCATAGGTTGCATGATTTGGGTCTGTAATTTCATTATCTTTAGTTTTATCACTTGTCATTCCACTTGTTCCTATCATTTCTTCAAACCCCTCTATTTTATTATTATTTTGGATATTGTTTGAGCTATTCGTTTTTTCTTCACCATCTTCTCGTTCTTCTTCTTCTTCTGTTTCTTCATCATATTCTTCTGTTTCATCTCCTTCATCGGTTTCTTCATCATATTCTTCTGTTTCATCACCGATTGATTCATTTTCCATTTCTTCGTCTATATGCAACAATATTTTTTCAAAACCTTCTTTTATAAATTGTTTTACTTCTACTGATTTTGACTGAGACATTAAAAAATTATGTTTGTCCATTACATTATCTACTGATAAATCGTCTTTATCTAGTTCAAAAATATCTATTAAATTATCTACAGTATAATTTTCTATATTTGTATCCATTATTATACTAATATATTTCTTTTTACAAACATGTTTTTAATAAATTTTTTTATATCAATTACTTTTTCACATTTTTTCCATAAGTTGTTGTTTAAACATGATATTCCACTTCCTCGTTTCATATGCTTTTTTGTTGTAAAACATAATATTTCAAAGAACATTATTATATTCCTTTCCTCTTCATTCATATTATTTACATCTATTCGGTTATTTGTTTCATAACAATAGCGATTATAATTCTTATTCTTATACATATTGTACTTTTTTACACCTACTATATTATTTTTTACATAAGATACACCCATTACTTTGTTTGTAGTATTATTCATTTCTAACAACATTATTTCGCAATTTTCCGGTATAACTTCACTTATTTTTACAGGGCAATTATAAATATACTTATTTTCTATATTATTCTTTTTACGATAATTGATATTCTCATGATAGGTTTCATTTGTAAAACGTGTTACACCTATATAACTCATTGAATGATTATTTTATAATGGTCCCTTTTATTTTCTATTTTTTCAATTTTCAATTTTCTCTTTTCTCTTTTCTCTTTTCTCTTTTCTCTTTTCATTTGTATTTTATATACTATAAATATGTATATATATGTTTTACATTAAAGGCGTTCCTTTGTGTATCCGTCATATAAATGAATCCGATTTAGATAATTCATTTTATAGTACTATGATGTTATTACCTAAAGATTTTATTGAACTTGCTAACACATTGTCCAAAGAACAATTACATGATACATTTAATGATACAAAAATATTCGTTATTTACAATTTAAACACCGATAACATTGTTGCTTCCGCTACTATTCATATATTAAACAACCATAGTTTATGTCCCGTATGCATTATTAAAGACATTATTATTCATAAAGAATACGATAACGAAAAAATACATTCTCGGTTTATGGACTTTTTAAAACAATACTGCACTATTACTGTAAAATGTATCAAAATTATTATAAAATAACCTTCTATTTCACAAACGTTTTATAAGGTTTTGTGTTAAAGTTCATTATTTCTTCTTTTTCAAATTCATTCAAACCAAAATAATCACATAATACGTTATCATCTATACATAATGATAAATCTTCCATCTTAAATATGTCCGGAATAAATTGAAATACATATTTTTCCAAATATTTCATCCTATATCTCGTGCTTTCAAACAAATATATCGCAAACTTGGTTGACAGAAATTGTTGGCACCTTAATAATCTCTTGTAATCTTCATTTAAAATCACATAATTGTCCCGCGAACTTATACCATATTCACCAAATTCATCAAAATAAGGAAAACCATACATCTTATGAGCCATTATTAACTTCATTTTACCAGCGTAATTACATGGATTATCGCTGTAATTTATCACCAATGACGCTTTATTATCTTCTAGAACACAGGTCGTCACGTTTTTATGAATATATTTATCTGTTTTTTCTTTATTTACCTTTATTCTTATTGTAATACTATTTGTTTTTATCACCATTTTTTCTAAGGAACCATACTTTTCTACATAAGGTTTTAACTTGTTTATCAAAAATACACCATGAACGGGTATTGGCAAACTGTTTTTAAAATTATAATTCATATATGTTTTATAACATTTATCATACAATAATGTATTGTTATCACCTTTTACTTTTTGTAGTAAAAAAAAACAACTTGGCGTTTGAGCGTTATTCTTAAATATTTTGTTCGTTTCCGTATTTGAAAAACACTTTATTTTATGTAACTTATACTGTGTAAAATATTCATACATCTTTGCTCTGTCCGGTTTTAACCAAATACTTGGTATGATAAAACATAAATAACCACCTTCTTTCAAATTTTCCAGCGATTTCTTTACAAATTGTATCCATAAAGTTTCACCATCTTTCTCCTTTTTTAACACTTTATTTGTTGGTGTTTTCTTTAAACCACCACTATTGTATGGAGGATTCCCTATGATTACATCAAACTTTATATTCGGTTCCCATGTTAAATAATCTGTTATTATTATGTTCGAATCGAACATATCGTTGCCTGTGTTTTCTTTTATTTTTTCTTTTATTTTTTCTTTTATGTTTTCTTTTATTTTCTCTTCATAATACTCATTTTTTTCCAATAAAAATAAGTTCTTCAATATAGTCTTTCTCCTCTCATTTATATCTACTATATGTATTTGATTGAACATTAACTTTTCATATACTTGTTTCCCAAAACTTCCTTCCCCGCAACCCGGATCTAACCATTTATTATGTGAGTTTTCAAATAAATTATTTGGTATTAACTCCAACATTTCCTTGATTAAAAAATATGGAGTTGGAACATCCCCATATTTTTCTTTATAATTCTCTTTTTCTACATCCATTTATTTACTTACATTTTTATTTTTCTTTATAATAACTTATTTCATACTCATTTGATTTATATGTAAATTTATAACTACCTATTTTAAACATCTTACTTACTTCATCGCAATAGATATAAGCAAACCGTTTTATTTCATTCGTTTTTTTCTTCTCTTTCGTTTTTATTTTTATTTCTTCTAGTTTTTCTTCTTTTACATATTCATATTTTAATACTAATTTTTTTATATCATCTTCTTCTATATTTAATGGAACGTTTGACATTTTTAATATATGAACCATTGTAGCATATATATATAATAATGTTATTTTTTTATTATATATATCACTATTTATTCTTATCTATTCTTATCTATTCGTATGTATTCGTATATTACTATTATTCTATCTCTATTTTTATAACTATTCTTCTTCAATTTTAACGTATTGTTGTAAATTCTAATATGAACGAATAATTACAATTGTTCAAATTTACCAAATTACCCCACTTATCCAGTAATTTTATATGAAGTTTTTCTATATTCGCAGGTCCAGTATAATCACGTTGCTTGTCATTATCATCACTCGTATCTAATATAGTATAATCAAAATTATCATTCTTTGTTACTATTCTAGCTAGAATATGTTTTAAATCTATGTTTCTTTTATTAAACGATGTTATCATATTTTCCCTTCCAATTTTCGCATACTCATCTACATGCAACAAATAATAAGGTGTTGATTTCATATTAAATATATTTTCAGCGTCCAAATTTCCCGTTTTGTTTTCATATTGATTTTCACTATAACCAAATATTTCTTTTAAATTATTTTCTTTTTTACATACATTGGTTTCGGTTGAAAAATATAAAGAAACTAAATATTTCTCTAGTTCATACGACGGAACTTGATTTGCATCCGAATATAATAAACTTATTTCACTCATGCTTTTTATACAAAAATAGCACTTGTGTTTTTCTTTACTGTAATCAAACTTCATTATTGAAAATAAATTATCTTGTAAAGCACCTTCACTCACTAAACTATTCAATATACTATTGATTTTTACTTTCAATTCTTCTATTGTATAATTACCTTCCGGTATTGTTATGGTTTTTTCATAATTTATAGAATTGTCTTCGGTATGATTTAGTTTTATTTTGAATGTATTGTTTTCACTATGAAATAAATAACTACTGTTTGGCAATTCCATTGAAGACAATTTCATTCTTATTACATTATGTATAGGCACAGGAAGTTGAATCGTAAAATCACTGATTGATGTTTCATTCATTCTATCTCTAAATTCACTATCTACGACCAGACTTGTTACACTTTCTTTTTTTATATTGTCTAATTCTTGCTTTGAATATACTGGAAATGTATTCATTTATAATTATACTATATAATTATAAATAATATCTAATTACTTTTTTTTTCCACAACTTGAACAACCACCACGCATGCCAGCTATTCTTTGCAACATTGCACCAAAGTTTATTTTACCATTTACTCTTATTCCGTCAGAGTTAAATGTTTTTACACTGGTATCATTCTTTACTGAACTTCCACTATTCATATTACTTCCATTTGTGTTCATAATAATATTATTATGTTTGTTTTTGTCTGAATGAGTATGTAAGTTTATATTAAAGTTGGAAGCTTTCACATTTTTATTTTTATTGTTTGTTTGATTTATTATTGAATTCATCATATAAATAATTACTATATTTTTTTTTAACATCTGTGATTTTTTCCCTTTAATTTCAATAAATATCGTTGATAAGAATCATGTTTTACATCTACACCTTTTCCTGGAGCAGACATTGAACCTGGTCTAGAACTTGTTAAACTAGATCTTTTTGAATTACCATTTCTTGGAACATTGTTTGTCACCATGGAAGCGTTTTTTCTGTCACTCCCATTATGCCAATATTCACATACATTTTTTCCATCATTACTCTCCTTTTTTCTTTCTAAAGTTAATTTTTTTGATGTATATTCACTCGATGATATTTTCACTTGTTTATTTATCTTTAATTCGTTATTTGAAGCGTCATCATAACAAACACCGGGACTTGGTGTGTATTTTTTTATCGGTGTACTTTCCTTTACTTCTAAGTTAGTATAATAATCCGGACATTGAAAATATGGTGAAAATTTTCCAAAAAAGTGCATATTATTTGAAGCATCATCACATACCATATTATTTGCCGTATGATAATAATTTGGTTTCCATTGTTGACTCATGTATATATTTATACTATATATTTTTTTAAAATTGATATATTATTTTTTTTGTTTAAACATGGCATATTTATTATGAACCTTACATGTTCTAACTGTAATAAAACTTATAAAAAAAGTGCGTGTTTTGATAAACATGTAAGAACGTGCGATATTTCAGACTATCATAGTCAAAACAAAAATATATTACAACGGGAACGAGAACGAGACCGAGAACGAGACCGAGAACGAGAACGAGACCGAGAACGGGATTTGATTCAACGACTCGAACAAAATAATGTATTACTTCAAAATAAAATTAATGATTTAGAAGAAATTGTTGAGACTAATTCCAATAACAAAATACATTGCTATAATGATTGGTTATCTAGTATTAATTTGGAGTATAATTCCACTATTGATTATTTGAAAAATAACTCTATTGAAAATATTTTGCTATTTATTATCAAAAATAATACACAAAAAGTTATACCATTTTACCATTTAGATAATACTATTATTGTTTGGGATAACTCACGTTTTCATAATTTTAAAAATGAAAATATTATTAAACTCGTTTCTATTATTCATCAAAAAATTACACATATTGTATGCACTTGGAACGAAAAAAATATGAATAACATTAAAAAATACTCACATGTTCAAGATGAATACTTTAATATTTTAGATAAAGTTACAGAATCGTTTCAAAAAAGCAGAAAACGTATATATTCTTCCGTGAAACAATTAATTAATCATATTGTTTAATTAATAATATTGTTTCATAACTTTATTTTAACAATAATATATATTATGAATCAAACAAAAATATACGCTCAAGGCAGTACTCATACTATACATAATGGAAATTTAGTTAATTATAATAAAATTAACGCCGTTTCAAATGATAACCACATGGTTAATTTAGATTTAGACTTAAATGGAGAAAAATATTTAGTGAGAAATCTTGATTTAAATAATATTCATCATTTAGAAAAAATTTTACCAAAAAAGAGACGCAATGACCAAACGTTGTATAACAAAATGCTCAGTGATTTTGATTTAATGGAAGATGATATTATAAATATTAGAAAATATCCTATCAAAAGACGCTCTCCATCCCGCTCTCGCTCTACCAAAAAAAGAGTTATTAAGAGAAAAACAGCTAACAGAAAAAAATCTCCTAAAAAAAGTCAAACAAGGAAAGTTAAGAAAAATAATGTTTCTAGTAAGAAAAAACCCAATAGAAAAACCAAACGTTACTCATTAAGACCTAACACTTTCTTATAAATTTTTTATTTGCTTATTTATTTATTTATTTATTTATTTGATTTGCTTATTTATTCTATAACATTTTCAAATATTCATCATAACTTATAACTAATGACTTTGAACGCTTTCGATTCGAACCATTGTTTACACCATTGGTTACAGCATTTATTATCCTTATTTGATCATCACTATACGACCTATTTTTCCTAGTTTCTTTTATTTTTATTGCACTATCATAATCTAATTGATTTAAATAATATTTTGACGTATACAACATATCAACCTTGTTTGATTTTTCTTCATATATAGATTCTATATGTAACTGAGGTGTTTTTTTTACTTTATTTATGAACGATGTGCAGTTATTTGTTCCGTCAGTTTTTTCAAATTGCGCAGTGATTATACAACAATGTAATTTCCATTTGTTCTCATGAGACTCATATTGAATATCATATGTCCCACCATGTTCTGTTACCATATCGATTACTTTGTTCTCAAAATTTGTTGTATCTAGATGTTTGCGCACATTAAAACTCAACTCAAAATTATAGCACATTATTAATATTACACTAGATATTTTATAATACTCATTTTTTTATTATTATGAATATAATATTCTTATAAAGTATATTAATATGTCCTGGAAAAAAGTAGGCGGTATAGATTATAGCAAAAGTCATCAAAATGTTAGAATTCAAAATTCTACTATGTCTCTTGCTTCTGTTATAAATCAATTTGGCGAAACCGGCACAAATACCAAAATTTGTTCTAATCTAGTTCTTGATACTTCAGCTAGTTTCCTTTCTTATAAAAATGAATTAGATACTACAAATTTAGGATTATATTACAAATTTGACCAAAAAGTTGATAATAGTGGAAACAATACATACACAGATACAAGACAAATTACACCCAACCCCGTTTATTTTAGTGAGGTTGATTTCTCTGATAATTTAATTAGTCCCGATATTTCTATCAATTTAGTTCCACAAATTTACGATGTTAGTAGCAATCTTACATTCAAAAAATATTTGCGTTTTCACGAATATTCTAAGATGCTAGTCTCCAATGATGTTTTAAATCTTAATCAATTTGTTATTGACCCTTCTTCTAATCACCATGAAGATAATTTCTCATTTACTATGTCTTGTTGGATTTCTTATAATCCAGAAACACTCGGTAACGAAAATGAATTAGTTTCACAAGGTCTCTTAAACGGGTTCTTGTTGTTTGCGATTGATGATGAAAACCTTTCTAACTCTAACAATAATCCTAGTGATAATGCAGGTCTTTATTTTTGGGCGCCCGGATACCAAACAAGCAGTCCACAAATCTTTTATGGAGCTACCAAAAATACAGACTCCAATATTGCAACACCTCAACTGAGCGAAATTTGTAATGATAATGGCGCAGTTGGACTTCGTCTTAATAAAGAATGGAATATGGTTGCTTTAACTGTTGATGGCAAAGATTGTAAAGTCTTCTTGAATGGTCAATTATGTGGAGATTATACATTCCCTAATAAAATTACTCAAAATAAAATCACTATTAATGGTAATCGTTTTGTTGATTCTCATTCTACTGATGATTCTTGGTTGGACGAAACACGCACATCCAGTATGGATGTCAGTATTGCTGATATGAAAATTTATTCGTCGGCG
>MDTB01191599.1_pt1 | contig 10536 bp, 11 predicted proteins | sample 811161 | NCBI WGS metagenome assembly MDTB01 (sample SAMN05326650, study PRJNA326480) | marine metagenome | isolation source: seawater | place: Mediterranean Sea | collected 2009
TGATGTTGCATCATTACTTCCAATATCAACAACTGTATCTCCATCATTAAGGACTATATCTTTATTGATAGAATCAATCTTATTTTTTAAGTGTGATGACATAGATGAATTCAGTGATGACTCATATCCATAATGATCACCATAAAGTAAGTTCAGATCATAAACTTCATTTATTTGAACCAATTGACATTTTTTATTTAGACATATTGAAAGACTAACTTGGTGCTTTTCTACGGCATGACCATTTTTAATAAATAAACCGGTCAGCGCTTGTTTGCCTAGATTTAAAACAGGTTTACTCAGTCCAGTTCCACATATTCTGCAGCAATTTATCATAGTTGGTTTATACATTTTTATCATTCATCCTTTTCAAAAGTTTAATAATTTTATCGATATCGAACTTAAGATTATTATTTAACATTTCATCAAAATCCTTAATGTTAGGGGATAAATCAACAAATTCTTCGGCTCTATCAGGCGGTATATCTATTTCCTGAACAACATCATCATAATTAAGGCCATACCTTTGAAGAAGTTTTTCTGCAAAGGATTTTACGGTCGTTAATTGTCCCGTACCAATTATATAGTCTCGAGTATTTTCTTGTAGGATTTTATCAATAATAATGTTTGCATACTCACCAGCATATCCCCAGTCTCTTTTTGCGCTTGGAGAGTAAAGGGTGATTTGATTTTGAGTACCTGATCGATATGCATTAATTTGCTCAATGATTTTTTTAGTAAAAAAAGTATTTTTTCTTAAGGGGCTTTCATGGCTATATAAAATTACTGAATAGCAATTCAATGAAAATTTTTCTCTATATAATTTAATGGCACTGTCTGAAAATATCTTTGTTGCGCCATAAAAAGTTCTTGGAGTCCTCGGCGATTTAATATTTTGAGGATACTCATTTCCGCCAGCAAAAACTTCACTACTGCTCGCTTGAACAAATACGGTTTTGAGATTATTTGTTTTAATATTTTCTAAGAAATTTACTACTGCACCTGAATTTATTAGCATTAAATTTAAGGGGTCATCAAACTGAGTTAAGCTTGACGCCCTTGCAGCAAAATTTAAAATATGTGTTGGATGAATATCATTAACTACTTCAGACATTTTTTTGAAATCAGTGACTGAGGCACAAATTATCTCATCAAAAAAAGTCAGATTTTTTTTAGAGATTTTTTCTGAATTTTTTGATATGCCAATAACCTTTCCCAGTTTTTTTCTTTTAATGATCTTTGACAGAAAGTAAGCATCTTGGCCGTTAGCGCCAGTAATTATGAATATAGACATTTTTTTAAATTAGCTTATTGTGGCTATTTTTATTTTCTAAAGAATCATAGGCAATTATAGTCTCACATAATCCTTCATTCATATTTATGTTAGCTTGATATCCTAGATTTTCAATTTTTGAAATATCCGGACATCTTCTAGAAGTAGACCCTTGAGCAGCACTTAAAAATTTTGGTTCTAATTTATTAGAAAAATGTGAATTTATTATTTGAAATACTTCAATAATTTTTAACTCTTCATTAGATCCAATATTATAAATTTCTCCATTTTTTCCATCATCTAGTAAAATGTCTAAACCATTTACAATATCTTCAACGAAGCAGAATGCTCTTGTTTCTTGCCCAGTGCCATAAATTTCAAAAGGTTTTTTGAATCCTTGATTTCTAATTTCAATCGCTCGATTAATAAACTGTGGAATTACGTGTTTATTTCCCATATCTGGACCATACACATTATGCGGCCTGAAGATAATTACATTATTTATTCTCTCAGCCCTTACATATGCCAGAGACAATTGCTCAGAAATAATTTTTGATGAAGCATATGAGTATCTTGGCTCAAATGGATCTGGAACAATCAAGGGAACTGTTTCAGGAGTTGGGATCGTCAAGCTTGTTTGATATACTTCTGCACTTGATGCAACTATTAACTTATCAATCTTGTTTTTTTCAACTGCATTAAGAACATTTAGAATTCCAAATACACCAACATCTAATACCAAATCTGAATGTTTGTAAAAGTTCTCAGTCCCATTTATAGCAGCTAGGTGGAATACACAATCAACATCAAGAGAAATCTTAACTAACTCATCAAAATCATATCTTAAATCAAGGTTTACTATAAGTATTTTATCTTTTATGCAGTTAAGTCGCTCAGGAACACCTCTAAGGAAATTATCAACTACAATAATAGAATGACCTTGACTTACAAGAAATCGAGTTAAATAAGCGCCAATAAAACCAGCTCCCCCTGTGATTAAAATATTTTTCATTATTTACAGCTTATGAAGATTACCTAAATGATAGTAAATGGCAGAATCATGATCATTAGTGAATATATTAAAATTTTTCCAATAATCAAAAATAATTCCTTGCTCAGAAAGTATCTCATGGAAGAACTCTAATCCTTGAGCCTTAAAAAAAGGGTGATTATTAAGAATAATGACTAAATCAAATTTCTTAGATTTAAGAGATGATAGAGTTGATGTTTTTCCATATTGCTTGAGTGCAGAATTTTTTACAATAGGATCAAATAGAGTATGGTTAAATTTATTTGATGTTTTAAATAATTTTACCATCTGTATTCCCATTGAACCTCTTAAATCATCTGTTTCAGGAATACCTTTAAAAGCAAGTCCACAAAATAAAATATTGATTTTATTTCTTTTAATTTTGTTTAAATATTTTTTTAGAATTTTTGATATTTCATCATTTTGAAGCTCATTCGTTTTCCTTGAAGCCAAAGAAATCCATGCATTACTTCCAGCTTTTTCAGTTGAGCTGGCTAAGATATGGGGATCTTTTTCAAGACAGGGACCTCCAACAGGTCCTGGAATTCCAATATCAGTTCTTTTGTAGTTTGACTTACCTTTTTCAATTACTTCATAACAATCTACATTGTACAGATTGCTAATTTTGGCAATTTCATTTCCAAATGCAAATTTGACATCTCTGTAAGTATTATCAGCTAGTTTAATGAGCTCTGCTGTTTCCCAAGAACTAACAATTGTAGTTTTAGTTGTTATATTGGTGAATAATTTATGACATCTAAGATTTGTTTCTTCGCAATCAGAGCCAATAATTTGTGGTATCAGAGTTATCTCCTCCATGGCATTGCCCTCTATAGTTCTTTCAGGACACATTGCTAGTTGAAATTTTTTACCTGTTCTTTTAAGAATTGGTAAAACAATTGACCTTGTAGTACCCATAGACACAGTAGATCTCAGTATTATTAAGCAATTATCATTCATAGAGGATCCAACTTCTCTAGTTGCGTTTGAGATCATATCCAAGCGGGGTTTACCATTTTTATCAAGCGGCGTGCCAACGGTAATTATATAAGTTGTAAAAATATTTTTTTTAGGTATTTTTTTTGCAAATTTAAACTTATTTTTAAAAATAACATCGGACAAAAGTCTATCAATTCCTTTTTCAACAAAAGTAGATTTTTTTTTCTTTAGACCCCTAATGATCGCTGGGTTAACCTCCACTCCAAAAACATCTAAATTACTCTTTGCCATAGAAATTGCAAGAGTTAAACCGACATAGCCGACCCCAATAACGCAAACGCTTTCTCTTTGATCTTTTTTGTAATCTTGAGGTTTTGACATCAATCTAGAATTAATAGTATTTTAAAATCGATCAGATTATATATGCTAGGAGGAAATATAACAGCTTGGAAGTTACAATTAGATTGAAATTTTTTTTTATTTCTTATCAATTTTATAAACCATTTTTAAATCTTCTAGGTCTGACTCTGTATCAAGATCAATCGCTTGAAATTTACTAAGTTCAAAATATATTGAAGGCATCAATTTTTTATTTTTAAACCACTTTTTATTGTATATATAAAATTGTCCTGCATCGAAGTAAACCTCATCCAAATCCTGTGACCTAATTAACTCACCACCTTTGAAGCATGGATCAAGCAGATTATTCTTAATTTTATAGGTCCATTCTAATGGGACAGGAAGCTTTGCACATGTCATCATTCTTAAAACATCTGAATTACAAAATTTATTTAAGGCTTTTATATATGTCTTGCAATCGATAAGAATAGAGTGCGGAAATACCTGAATTATATTCTCATAACCTAAGAGTTGCTCTTTTTGATGATGGCTCAGAACTTCAATAACATTAGAATCATCATCTATAAATTTATCTCTTAATAAAACTGTGACATTTGCATCATTTTTAAATGTCTTAATTAGATATTCATCATCTGTTGAAAGATAAATACAGTCGATGAGCTGTGTGTCTCTCAAATTTTTAATAACTTTAGAGATCATTAATTCACCATCTATTTTCAATCTATTCTTAAAAGGAATTCTTTTGCTATTCCTTCTCGCGGGGATAAAAGCGGCAATTTTCATGAAATCATTTTTGATTAAAGTGAAACTTTATTAAATTAATTATAAGCAAATAGTTAACTTTGAAGGAGTTTCCAAGGCGAGTTTCTGATCTTGGGTTAAGATCAATTTCTAGATTATATATTTTCAAGCTATCAATGTGATCTACGTCTAGTAAGTCAATTCCGAATAATAGACTATTATTTGGATTATAAAGTTTAAGGTTACCCATCTTAAGTCCGCACATCATGTCTTTAATATTGTATTTAGTCTCAAAATACTTATTAACAATTTTTTCCCCAAATCTTTTTATACTCGCTCTAAAACCGATTATTAAATCAAAATTTTCATGAAATTTTATAATATTAATAATAGAGCTTTGCCCAATTTCGTTGTCACCATCAACAATTAAAAACTTTTTATATTTTTTTTTTATCAATGTGTTCATACCAACTTTTAATGCCGCTTGATATCCAACTTTCTTGCAATTAATTACATTAACTCCCATTTCTTCAGAATATTCCTTGGTTCGATCTGAAGAGTTATTATCTATAATATAAATATCATTGAGATTAATGTTTGCTTTAATTATTGAGGATATAACATTTTTGATCGCCTTTTCTTCATTTCTAGCGGGAACTAAAACACCTAACATATGTCATCTTTAAGAATGGATTCATGAAGTTTTTTATCATTTTTAATTTTTTTACCAATTAACTTATTTTTCTCATATGGATGAAATGAATTAATTGGACATGGTCTTAAGAATTCCAAATCATCGGTTGAGATTTTGTGTCCTTTTTTAAGGTCTTTATTGCATACAATTGATCTTCTTTGAACAATAAAAGAATTTTCTTCATTTGGCTCAATCCTTTTTAAACCATCTCCCAATGTTTCAAAAACTTCATTTCCCATTTCTACCATTTGTCTCCAAGTCGAAGGATTTAGTGCAAATTTATGATCCGGACCCTCACGATCATTATCATCAGTAAAGTGCTTCTCAATGACTCTTGAGCCCAATGCAATAGACCCTAAAACTGAACCATGTCCAAGGGTATGGTCAGAAAGACCTAAAATCAAAGAAGGAAATTTTTTTCTATATAGCTTCAAAACATTTAAGTTTACATACCCGTGCTTATCACTATCAACGGTATAATTTGTATTACACTGCATCAAGATTAACTTTGAGGAGTCCAATACATCCACTGCTCTTTCAACGTCAGATAATGATGATGCGCCAGTAGCAAGAATTAAAGGTTTATTCTGAGATTTAAGAAATTCAAGAAACTCTATCCAACTTATATCTCCTGAACCAATTTTAAAAAAATTAACGTATTGATTTACTTCATTGACAGCATCATAGTCATAGGGAGAAGTTGAAAACTCTATATCTGCTTTAATGCATTCATTATATATTTCTTCTGTCCATTCCCTTCTAAAGTGATATTGGTCATAAATTTGAGATACTGATTTTTTCCACTCAGATTGATGCGTCTTTACATCTTCTATTTTCTTAAATTCAACATCATTAACTATCTTGTCAGCAAGGAAATGTTGAAATTTTGCACAGTCTGCACCAGCCTCTTTGGCTATCCAGACAAGATCCTTCGCCCTAGTAATATCTCCATCATGATTAGCAGCAATATCAGCAATGAAGTATGGCTTATGATTAAGACTAACTTTTTTATTCCCAAGTAACAATTCTTTCATTTTTGCTTTCTAAATACAGGGCTAACCAAGTATTTTTCTGTCTCCTTATTAATATTAAAGTTTGTAGTATTAAATTTTTTAATTATTGTATTCAGCACTTTTATAAAACTGTCTATATGTTCTTTTTTGTGGTCTTCACTTATGGCAAAAAACATATTAAATAGTATATTTTTTTTTAAAAGTTCCATTTGTATAAAAGTTTTAATTTGCAAAGATAGTGATTGATTTTCTGCAAAAAGTGCAATTTTTCCAGGATAAGAGGTTGCTGAAAGGCGGAGCTCGGGGTTTTTTATATTTTTTATAGCATCATTGATGTATGTGAATAGCTGAGTTGTTTTTTTGTTTAGTTGTAAAAAAAAATCTTTGTCTAGATAATCCAACATAAAATCAGCTGCTGCGATTCCGATTGGATCTGATGCATGAGTAAACGAAAAAAAGATTTCTTCAAAATCTTTCATTATTATTTTATTACCAACTATAGCGGAGACTGGAATACCATTCCCCAGAGCTTTTGCATAACATGCCAAGTCTGGTTCAATTGAGGTATACCCAATTGCTCCTTGCCTATGGCATCTAAAACCAGTCCAACATTCATCAAAGATTAGTAAAGAAGAGTTTTTTTTACAAAGCCTTTTCGCATTTTCTAGGAATGCAATGTTTGGCTCATCATTCACCATTGGCTCAACAATAAGACATGCTACATTTTCTTTATTCTCTGTAAATGCTTTTTCTAGTTGCTCAATTGAAGGGCCGTCAATTTTAATAGTCTCAGAAGAGATGGAATCTGGCACACCCCCATTTCTTGTAGTAGAACCGATATACCAATCTTGCCAGCCATGATAGCCATTACAAATTACTTTCGTTTTTCCTGTATGATATCTTGATAATCGAACGGCAGCAGAGGTAACATCAGAGCCATTCTTTGCAAACCTTACCTGTTCTCCAAATTCTAAAACCTTTAATAGTTTAGATGCAACTATAAACTCATATTCTGATGGAATAGAATATGCAAATCCATCGTTAATTTTCTTTGCAATAAAGTCATTCAATTCTTGAAAATTATATCCTTTTATAACTGGACCTAGTCCCATTGACCAATCAGTGAAATCTCCTTTATCAGTTGTTAGGGTCACTCCACTTGCTTTAAGAACAAACGTTGGGGCAAGGTCGGTAGGATATTGATGGTGAGCTTTTGAAAATGTATGACTACGATCAGGAATTACATCAAAATTTATTAAACTACTCATGATCGAATTATAGGTTAATTTTTTGTATATCTAATATTTTTTTAGCATTCATAATTGTACTTTCCCATTCGAAATCATCAAATTTTGAAAGCTTTATTTCACTTAAAAAATTTTTTACTTCTCTTGGGGAATTCATACCAAGAATACATCTATAGCCACAACTTAATAAATATCCAATCATGCTGTAAGTTAATGCCAATAGATTTTTTGAATTAAAGTTAACATTATATTGACTTTCAAATTTACTTTTTACTACATCAAAATTTTTACCTAAAACATCTTGCATGATCCTGTCTTCAAGAAAAAATAAACCTCTTGCAAAGAAACTTCTCAGATAGGTATTATTAATATTGCATTTCATTTCTATCATGCTTTTTGCAAATGTTAAGTCAAAAAGATGAACGGGGCCTTGAAGGATATTATTAGAAATAAAGAAATCTCGATAGTCAATTAGGTTTTGATCGTAAACAGAGAACCCAGCTTTAAAACCACAATCATTGATTTCGGCTATAAACCTATTAATGGTTTTTGAATCAAATTTCTTAAATATATCCGGATCATGAAAATATAGAGTATCAATATTAAAATTACGTTTTTCATTAAGTAATAAACTAAAATCTTCCTTATTATTGAAGGTTTGAATTTTAGTATCAACTTTAAGCAAGGGATCTGCGAGATTAAAAATTATTCTCTCTGTATCGGCATAATTTGAGGCAGTATCAAGATGCCTTAAATTATTATTTTTTAAAAATTTTATAAGCGAGGCTATATTTTCTTCACTTAATACTGATGCTGAATTGCCATAAGGCATTCTCCAGCCAGCTGTACCAACAATAATACTTTTCATACACATATCATATAATATTAAAGTATATGAAAATTATAATTTTAGGTTCAAACGGAATGCTGGGCTCTTATTTATCAAGTGCTAATCTTTTTCAAGATCATGAATTAATTTTGATGAATAGAAAAGAATTTAATAACTTTGACTTCATAAGGCCTGACAATTTAATTGAACTAATTGACTCAAAAAAACCGGATGTAATTATTAATTGTGTCGCTATCACATCTATAGATGAATGTGAAAATGATCAAGCGTTAGCAACAGTTATAAATGCTGAGACTCCAATTATGATTGCAGCTTATTGCAATGATAACAACATACAACTTCTTCATATTTCAACAGACCATTTTTTTGATGATAACGGTGACTTTGCTCATAGCGAAAAGGACAAAGTGAAGCTATTGAATCATTATGCTGAATCAAAGTTTCAAGCTGAAAGAGGCATCTTATCTGCCAGCTCTAAAAGCTTAGTATTACGAACTTCAATTGTGGGTAGAACATCTCAGCAAAGAAGTTTTCTAGATTGGGCAATTGAGTCTATAAAATCGGAAAAAAAATTATTTTTATTTGATGACGCCTTTACATCATTCATTCATTGCAAGCAGCTCGCCGAAATTATTCAAATGTTAATCTCCGCACGAACAACTGGACTATACAACGTATCTTGTTCAGATGTTTTTTCTAAAGCAGATTTTGTTATAAAGTTAGCCAATTCAATGAATAAAAATTTAAACTATGAAATCAAGAGTGTCCAATCATTGTCTCCGCCGAGACCATCTTCATGCGGCCTTTCATCGACAAAGTTAAGTAATAATCTAGCATTTGTATTACCAAGTTTGCAAGATTTAATAGACTGTATAATTGATGAAGAAAGGCAATTATCTATTGGATAGTTAAATTATATAATTTTCTAAAAAGTTACCTTAGTAATACTAATAAAAAATAAGATCAGTATAATACTTTTCCAAATGTAGCATTTCTTATATCCAGGCTGGATGGCAGAGTGGTTATGCAGCGGCCTGCAAAGCCGTTTACGCCGGTTCGATTCCGGCTTCAGCCTCCAAATTTTCTTTTATTAATGTTTACAGCCTATAATAATAGTGGAGTTAAATAATGGTTAATTCAGTATCTAAGAACAATGCGAATAGTTCAATAGTTGAAGCAGTTCACAAAAGAGCTAATTTGCTAAATGAGTCTGCTGAATATATTGCGAAAATGGCTGAAAAAATTTCTATTGTCATTGCGGATTCAATTTCTAATGGCGGTAGATTATTTTTTTGTGGAAATGGTGGAAGTGCCGCAGAGTCTCAGCATATGGCTGCTGAGTATTGTGCTACTCTTGATCACACTAAGCCCAGAAAAGGTATGCCTGCAATGGCGCTCACAACAGATACCTCTTTCATTACTGCCTGGAGCAATGATTTTGGCTATGATGGTATATTTTTAAGACAGATAGAGACCTTGTCGAAACCTGGAGATGTAATGATTGCATATTCAACTAGTGGAAATAGCAAGAATGTATGTTTAGCTGCAGAATATGCAATGAAGAATAATGTTCATGTAATTGGATTTACTGGTAACCATCCTTCAACTGACCTTGAAAAACTTTCAAGCATTTTATTTCAGGCACCCTCGAAATCAACTCCGCTAATCCAAGAAATACACACAATCGCTGGACATGAAATTTGTAGTTTAGTTGAGAAAAATTTATTTAATTTTTAATGAAGATAAAAGCTATTTTTTATGATTTCGATGGAGTAATGACGAACAATAAAGTTCTTTTATCTGAAAATGGTAATGAATCGGTTTTTGTAAATAGAAGTGATGGTCTTGCAGTAAGTTACTTTAAAGAATTAAAAATAAAACAATATATTGTTTCCACTGAAAAAAACCCAGTGGTTTCAAGGCGAGCAGACAAACTTCAAATTGATGTTATACAAGGAGTTCAAGACAAAGCTGCGATTATTAAACAAATTATTGCAGATGAAAAATTCTCTCTTAAGAATATTTTTTTTGTTGGAAACGATTTGAATGATCTTGAAGCAATAAACCTTATACCAAATTCATTTTGCCCTAATGATTCCCATGCTAGGGTTCTTGAGTCTGGATGTACAATTCTTAACATTTCGGGAGGGGATGGTGTTATTATGGCGCTTTATAATTACATAATTAGCCAGGAAAATTATCATGAGTAATATATTTATCGTAGGGGAGATCGGAATAAATCATAACGGAGATCTTGATATTGCAAAAAAACTTGTTGATATTTCAGCTGAAGCTGGCGCAGATGCTGTTAAATTTCAGAAACGAACAATAGATAATGTATATTCAAAAGAAACATTAGATGCAACTCGTGAAAGTCCATGGGGAACAA
>MDTB01132832.1_pt1 | contig 10535 bp, 7 predicted proteins | sample 811161 | NCBI WGS metagenome assembly MDTB01 (sample SAMN05326650, study PRJNA326480) | marine metagenome | isolation source: seawater | place: Mediterranean Sea | collected 2009
ACGGGATCACTGCTTCGCAGCTCTGTTCAAATCCTCCCGCCCCGGCACCAAAAAGGGATTTTTGGTCGGGGTGGAGGGATTCGAACCCCCGACCCTCTGCTCCCAAAGCAGATGCGCTAGCCAGGCTGCGCTACACCCCGTTACCAAAAGAGCGGTGAAGATCATGACATTGAAGCAGACTGTCAATCTGCTTTTTGCCTCCCCAAGTGGCTCGTGAATTACCAAAAATAAACAATCAGTTACGCCCAGCGAGAACGGACCTACGCTTCCCCGCGCTGTCGGGCATCAGCCTCCACCGCATCGAGGACGGACTGCATAACCTTACCGGCATCCGCTTTCACTTTCGGCAAATCCTCCGGCTCAATCACATCAGAACGACCAAAGACATAGAATTTAATCTTGGGCTCGGTGCCGGAACCGCGAACGGCGAAGCTGTAGCCGTTCTCCAATTCCAGAAAATAGAAATCCTGCGGTGCAATCGGCTTCCCGTCGGTGTCGATAATTTCGTCGGTCCCAAAGTCGGTAAAACCGGAAACTTTGACCTCTCCAAACGCACTCGGTGGATCATTGCGGTAGGACTCCAGAATATTTTTGATCTTCTGTGCACCGGCGGCGCCTTCATAATATACGTTAATAGTCCTCTCCTCGTAATACCCGTGTTGCAAGTAAAGTGCATCGAGATACTCTGGGAAAGTCATTTCATTGGCCTTCAGGTAAGCAGCACATTCGCAGAACATCACGACTGCAGCATTGGCGTCTTTATCACGCACTTTGTCGGTCGCGAGATAGCCGTAGCTTTCTTCGCCGCCGAAGACGAAGTAGGTACTGTAATCCAGGAGCAAATCGGCCCGTGTCCAGACGTCGCAGGCATCATAATCAATCGCTAAGCCCTCCTTCTCAAAAAGCGCCTCCTTCATCTTCGCTTCATAATCAGCCAATTTTTCGCCGATCCACTTGAAACCCGTCAAGGTATTGACCGTTTTAAGACCATGCCATTGCGCGATGGACTCTTGCATTGGGCTCGTCACAAAGGTCTTGATCAAAGCCGCATTTTCACCGCCGTCTTCCTGCAGGATCCCGGCGTCTTTAAGCGTCGAAATCCGGTATTCGGCCAGTATGGTTCCAATCTGATTGCCCGTTAGTAACATCATTTTGCCTCCGGGGTCACGCACTGCTACGCCCATGCGGTCGGCATCGGGATCGGTCGCGATCACGACATCGGCCCCGGTTTCTTCCGACTTTGCAATTGCCATGGCAAGGGCCTCTGCATTTTCCGGGTTGGGCGACTCCACCGTCAGGAAGCGCGGGTCCTGCTCCATCTGCTCGGGCACCTCGATTACGGATACTCCGAGATTTTTAAGCACTGGAACTGAACTGATCGCGCCGGTGCCGTGGATCGGTGAGAACACCACCTTCGGCGATTCTTTCTCCATCACCTCTCGGTCGACCACCATCTCTTCAAGTAGGGCTTGGTAGGGCTCGTCCACTTCGGGCCCAAAGGTGATGACCGGTTCGAGATCCACCTCCAAAAAGTCGGGCAATTCATCGAGCCACACTTCGTTGACCAACCCGACGATACCCTCGGCATGCGGCGAGACAACCTGAGCCCCGTCCTCAAAGTAGGCTTTGAATCCATTGTCATGCGGCGGATTGTGGCTGGCCGTGATGACCGCGCCGCAGGTCGCTTTAAACTGACGCACCGAGAAACTTAACTGAGGCGTCGATCGGGGGCCGTCGAAGATCATCGCCTGTCCGCCTAACTTGCACCAAGTCGAAGCGGCCAACTCGCAGAAATGACGGGAAAAGTGACGCACGTCATGTGCGATAACAAAGCGAGGCTGGTCATAGCGACCACTCTCGCGGAGATACTTTTCTGCGTAGCGGTACAGACCGATTGTCGCTCTTATGATATTAAAATCATTCAGTACATTGGTACCGACCGCGGCGCGCTCGGGCGTGCCCTTGGGGCCGACTTCGCCCATTTCAGCAGCCGCACACACCCGCCCGATTGTACGTCCTCGAATCCCCCCGGTGCCGAAAGCCGCGTACTGGTAGAAGCGGTCGTTCAACTCCTCCCACTCACCTTTTTCGACAAGCTCTTCGATGCTTGCTCTGACCCATGTAGGCAGGGCTTCAGCCTCGGCCCAAAGTTTGAGATTGTCGAAGGCGCTTTCGAGAAGCTTCCCTTCTTTTGTAGCGGCTTGCGCTTGATCGATTATACTCATGGTAAATATATTTTCTGCTGCATCATTAATCTACTCAATCACGGTACCTGCTTTGATCTCAGGCTTCGTTTCCAATTGTTGCCACCGGGTCACAAAATCTTCCTCGTCCGCGGCAAATCGATGGCTGATCTCAAACTGAATCTCGGGCAGGCCCGAATCGTCGCTTGCCAAGTCGACTCCCGCGGCTTTGAGCCAGCGGGCAAACATTCGCAGTTGATCCTCTTTCGCTGTTTTCGGTGAGTCTACGCCCTCGGCGTTTTTCACCGGGCTGAAGTCATCCTGCCTTGAGGCCTCAATAATCACCGGGTTCTTTGCCAGTGGCAGCGCGTCAAAAACGAACATCTCAAATTTCACCCCATTGGGTGCGTTCGGCGTGACCTTGCTACCCGAGTCATCCACGAAAGGAATCTTTTTGTTGGCGCGGTGGAACGGGAGCCTTGCTCCTACGGTATCCCCACCGGCCCGGGCGATAAAATCGCGATCGAAGATATGAATCGCCACACTCCCGGCTTTAAATCGAACCGAGCCGTCAGCTTCGGTCTCTTCCTGCATCGCCTCAGGCATGTCACTGTATTCAATCACTTTGGTCACGCCGTCCTGCACACAAAAATGCCCGACTTTCTCAAGCGCGTAAGCTTTGGGCACCATCTTACTGGAAAGCTCAGATCGCCCGAGAACATGAAAGCCGATAAAAGCTGGGTCGATGCACTGAATGATAGGGTTGTCGACTTGAAAGTAACTCACGATGTCAACGCCTCCGGCCTTCATTCTGTCGACCGCGCCCTTACGAACAAGCGCTCGGAGGGAGCCGCCGTGTCCATCGGGCGTCATCGCAATCACGCCTTTTTCCGAAAGCAGGATTTTGCCTTTTTTATCGACCGCTGGCACGAGCCCCTGCACGATGAATTGGAAACTCTCCTTTGAGAGGCCGAAGTAATCGTTCGCCTTAAAGGCAGCGACCGTGGCGTCGTTGTTGATCTCGCTGGTCAAAATGAACCAAGGAATCGTCGCGCCAAAGCGCTCGCCGGATCGGGTGATCTTCTCAGCGAAAACCTGGAAGAGCGTTTTTTCGGTCACCGGAGTGACGGGGTAAGTGCCTTTCGGCCCATCGTAACCGAGGCGGGTCCCCTGACCGCCGGCCACCGTAAAGGCGGCCACACGCCCCGCTTGGAGGGCAAGCGAGCCGGCCTCTTTCGCCGCTTCCCACTCGCCGAGATCACCGCCATTTTGGGGCAGTGCGACAAAGGGTGCCGGCTCCAACCCGTCGAGATTAAGTGCGGCATGCCGATCGCCGAGGACGTGCTCCTGGACCAGTTCCTCCAACTCCAACAGATCGATCGTCGCCGCCTGACGCAGCAGTTGCTCTTGAGCCGGGCCGTCGAGTTCGTCAAAAAAACGAAAGACCTGCTCCTGGCCTGCCTGCTCAAATTGCTGAATCAATCTGTCGGAAGATAAGTCTTTACTCATAACTTGCCAATTTGACTAAGGAGACGCTTAGGAAATGCAAACCAAGACCTCGACAGATCGGCTTATCCCGCGATCACTCAGTCTTCCTCGGCCAGTTGCCGGATGCCCTGAAGATCAAGTTTGCCCGTCGCCAGGGTCGGAATCGACTCGACCTGCCTAATCAATTTCGGCACCCATAGGTTCGGAAAACCTGCCGCTTCCAGCTTCGCCCGCACCGCGGCAAGTTCCAGATTAAAAACGCAGAGCAGCACCAGCGCCTCGCCCTTAACCGCATCGGGCCGCGCACTTACCGCCAACTGCGGCGACTCTGCATCCGGCAAGTCAAGGGCCTCAATCAAGACCTGTTCGATCGTGCCGTGTGGCACCATTTCGCCTCCGATCTTGGAGAAGCGGGACAGCCGACCTTCGATGAAAAGAAAGCCATCGTCATCAAAGCGCGCGAGATCACCGGTGATAAACCAATCCTGCACTTTCACTTCAGCAGTCTTTTCGGGCGCCCCAAGGTAGCCTTCAAAGATATTGGGTCCCCTCAACATCAGTAGCCCGACCTCGGTCGGTGCAAGCTCCAGCTTTGTCTCGGGATGGACGATGCAGGCAGACTGACCACTCAGTAGCCGTCCGACCGAACCGGAGGGCCGTCGCGAGAATTCGGAGGAGGGCCTAGCCTCCCTCGCACCGGCCCATTCCGGCAGATTCACGCTCACCACTGGCGACGTTTCGGTTAGACCATAACCCTCCAGGTAGATGCTGCCAAATTTCTCTTCCCATGCCGCAGCAAAGCCATCAGGTGTTTTCTCGGCCCCACTAATCACGTATTTTACGCTCTTCAATTTCGCGGAATCGACCCGCTTAAGATAGGGCTTAAAAAAGGTGGGTGTCCCAAGTAGTACGGTGGCAGCCTCCGCCTCGATCGTATCGGCGATTTTTTTCACTTCCAATGGCGAGGGCAAGGTAACCAAGCGGCAACCACGCAGCAGCGGATACCAGAGGCTTACCGTGAAGCCAAAGCTGTGGAATATCGGAAGATTCGCCAAAAGTGTTTCTGAGCGGACCAGTAGGCCGGCCGCATCGATCTGCGCGCAGTTGCCGAGAATATTCCGGTGGCTCAGCACCACCCCCTTCGGTTCGCCCGAACTGCCGCTGGTAAATAACAGTCCAGCTTCGCCTTTACCCCCATCACGGTAAACCCCGAGCCGTGCCGCCAGAAAACCAGACGGCAACATTCGAATGGCTGCCAGCAAACTAAGCGTCTTGACCTTCGAAAGTGATTTGAGCCTAACAAGCACGTCAACGACCCCACACTCCGGCCAGGGAAAGGCAGAGAATTTTTCCTGCACACGGAGCGTGGTCAGCAAGCAGTCGATCTCCGCACCTTTCAAGCAAGCTCGTAAACTGGCAGGACCGAGAGTGAAATTCAAATTCACCGGAACCTTGCCGGCCAAGACCACGGCCAGATTTGAAATCGCTGCGGCCAGCCCTGGCGGAAAGACAATACCGATTCGCTTCTTTTCTGTCTGAAGCAGCAGATCTCGCGATAAGCCCCAAGCCAAGGCCAATAGCATACCGCGCTTCATCACGCGCCGCTCCCAGGTACAATCGACAATCGCCTCGCGCCCCGGGTCCCGGGCCAGGGCAATGAAGCTTTCCCAAGCGAGATGCCGCTTTAGTTCATCTCGCCCCCGAAAGGCTTTTTCTCCGCCGTCAATCATCTACTTCCTCGGCTTCGGCCTCAACCTGACGAATCTTCAATACCTCCTTAAGAAGCCTCTCCTTCAAAGCCTCGAAGCCTTCGTCCGAAACGCAGGAAATCGGTAAAATGGGCTCTCTGACCTTCTTTTCGAAAAGCTTGAGATTGTCTGCCGCATCGGGCTCATCCATTTTATTTGCGCAAACCAAGAGGGGCTTTCGCAGAAGACCCGGCAGGTAGAGCTTCAGCTCATTGATCAATACGCGGTAGTCCCCAATCGGCTCACGCCCATCGGTGCCCTGCATGTCAATCATCATGAGAAGCACCTTGCAGCGTTCGACATGCTTGAGAAAACGATGCCCGAGCCCCCGATTCTCGCTTGCCCCCTCGATCAGGCCCGGGATGTCTGCTACGGTAATGCGTTCATATTGCTCGGGATATTCCAGCACCCCGACCGTCGGAAACATCGTTGTAAAAGGATATGTGCCGGTCTTCGGATGCGCCTTCGTGATCATATTCAGCAGGGTCGACTTGCCGGCATTGGGAAACCCGATCAAGCCGACATCAGCAATCGTTTTGACGACAAAGCGAAAGTCTCCGGACTCTCCGGGCTTTCCCAGCGTGTATTGGCGGGGCGCTTGATTGGTCGAAGACTTGAACTGATTGTTCCCTTTACCACCATCGCCGCCCTCAAGCAACAAGACGCTCTCTCCATGTTCCAGCACCTCCGCAACGGGTTCCTCTGTTTCACGGTCAACAATCACTGTGCCGACCGGAAGCTTCAGTGTGAGATGATCCCCTTTTCTCCCGTGCTGGTCACTCCCGCGCCCCGGCTCCCCATTCCTCGCCTTCCAGCCCGGCTTGAAGTGGTAGTCGGTCAAATCGGCAACATTGCTATCTCCCACGACATACACACTCCCGCCCCGGCCGCCATCACCCCCGTCCGGGCCACCTTTCGGCTCATACTTGGCACGGCGAAAACTGAAACAGCCATCGCCACCCTTCCCCGCCTGAAGTGTCACCTTTACTTCATCATAAAACATGAGCCTTTTTCATCTTCCTCCACAAAGTTGGCAAATCTATTCCCAAGGCTGACCGCGCTACAGCCCGGGCTGCCTCGAAGCTCCAAAAGCCCTACCGCAAAGCCTGGCGTAAACACTCCAGCCAAGTCCGGGATATCTCCCACGAGTCGCGGTTTAAAAGAGGTCTTCCTCGAACTCGTCGCGGGGAGGGATCACCGCTCGAAAGAATGTCCCGGTATCGGGAGCGGGAGCAAATTCAACGACCACCGGACGGCGTTTTGAGTTCGCGCGAACGACATCTTTTGTCGTCTCAGCTCTGTTTAATTTGACCATGTGACTTCGGAAGAGCTCCGCTTCCAAGGCATCGATCGGGAAGGATTGTCGAAGACTCGAGAAATTTTGCATACGCTCCAGAGCATCTTCGGTGGGGCCCCCGATTTCGACACTGGGATCTAAATAAGAACCCGCACCAGCGAGACGCTGTCCGGAATAGATTGTGTAGCTCTCTTTGTTCCAATCGGTGAGCTGCACCGTTCCGACCGCGCTGTAGATCGTGAAATCATAACGCCGGCTTCGATAATCATAACCGATCACAATCGAACAAAGCGCTTTAGACAGTCTAATTCTCCCAAAAGGCGTATCCAACAAAATCCGCTTCTCCCCGATCGACTGCCTCGAATCAAGTATCAGCCCACCCTCTCTTAAACTCAGAATCATCCGGGACTGTTGCAACTCACCCCCGGTGGCGTCATCCACCTCGGAGAAAATCTGATCGTTTCGATCCAATCCGAAAAAACCGGGGCCCACAAAATAAAGATCCATCCCGCTGGAACTGCGAAAAAAGATACTACTCTCATCGCCCGCTTGCACATTGAAGATACCCCCGAAATAAACGGGCCGATCGATCGGGTCCGGGCGGTCCTTAAAAGGATCTTCCCCTGCCGCGGTAACCATAACAGAACCAGTTCTTTGAAGCGCGGCGATCGCTCCTCGGCGAAGCTCCACATCGGCCACCAGAGGCAACGCAACTAGAAAAAAAATGATGAGTCGATAGGTCATACGAATCTACTAAAGCACAAGAAGTTGGTTCTGTAATTGTCGGGCCGCCCGATGCTCGGGATCGATCTCAAGAGCGCGTTGGACAAAAAGCGACGCCCGCTTACCGGTCGGCTCGATTTTACTTAAAAAAGCTGCGTAGTAAAAGTTCGCATTGCTACTGCGGGGGGCGAGTTCGACCGCTCGCGCGAAAGCAGAATCCGCGGCCCGTAGATTACCGCCGAGGGCGTACGCGACACCGAGTTGGGCATGCACCCGCCAGTAGTCCGGACTCTCCTTGTAAGCACTCTGAGCCGCAACTAGAGCCCGGGCGCTGGTCGCCTCGAAGTCTGCCGGATCGCTGTAATGCGTCTGGCAGATCGCCGCACTAAGCCCAATCCAGGCATCTCCATTTCTCGGATCAGCTAAAACCGCATCTTCATACAGCTGAATTACGCCATCGAGGACCTCGGGATCGCCCGCAATCGGAATTTGTTGCGCGACGATCGACCCCAACTCTTCACTGGCACGCAACTCCAAAGCCTGCGAGTCCAAGCGCTGCGATCCCAATATCGCAAACAGTATGCCGGCAACCGCCGTTCCCAAAAAATATAAAAGCCCGGCCATGCGAAAAGACGGAAGCGTTAGGGAAAGTTTAAAAATATACTTTGAAGAAATCGCCAGAAACACGATTCCCGTTAACAGAATCGCGGGAACCGACGATGGAAAACTCAAGAAGGCAGTCAGCAGATAAGCCAGCGTACCGCAAATCCCGAACGATAGAAGAAACTTCTGAATAGGCATTTTGCGCCAGCTTTTGCCCCCCCGAACTTGGCGCGAAAAAACCTGCGCCGCGAAGGCTTTTTTGGATTTAAACAATAAGAATCCTACCGGCGCGATTAAGAGAAAGGTACCGATTAAGCCATACTCAACCAACACCATCAAAAAATCATTACGAGGCACTAAAGGGACGAAAGACAGCGTCGACGGGTTACTCTGCTCCATCGTGTAGGCATAGGCACCCGCTCCCTGCCCGAAAATTGGGCTGGCCCACCATAAGGAAAAGGCGTCTTTCCACAGGATGAGGCGGTCACCGACACTCTCGGAAGTCAGCGCCTGGGCAACAACATCCTTGAATTTTGGACTTGTGAGATACATGCCCACAAAAACAGAAAGCACACCGAAGAGCATTCCTCCAGCACCATAGAATCGCTGAGACAAATCCTTAAAGCAGAAAAAGGGAATGATCGCTACCAATATGGCAACCGTTGGTACCGCCCAAATGGCTTGGCTAAAGCAAAGGCCAAACACGGCAATTACAGCAACGTAAAAACTGAACACACGCAGCACGATTGGCAACCGTGGGACCGCAGCCGCAATTATAAAACAGGGCAGCAAAATAAGCGTGTATGCAGCAAAACTATCGGGATCCGCGAAAGATCCGGTCGATCGGCCTGCGTAGCCGGGGTGAAGTTGCAGGACATAATCCACCCCCGCACTCGCCAGCGAGCTTTTCGATTGAAAGTATTGGTAAAAGGATTTGAAGCTCGACTGCGTCAAAGGCACCAAAGCGCAAAAAATAAGCGTAACGAGGTGCGCCACCGTCCTTAGGTTGTTGAGGGCAACCCAAAAGAAGATAAATCCAGCCGCGATCAAAACCAGTTGCTGACTGCCCCGCCAAGCCACAGGACTGTTTATCATGACACTGAGGCAGGCCCATGCGGCAAAAGGAACAAAAAGAAAAGGTGCCGGGCTAAGTGCACAAACGCTCTTCCCGTGAGTCGCAACCCAGAGGCCATGCAAGCCCAGCGCTACCGAGAGTAGCGGCAGAAGATCCGCCTGCGTATCGGGACGAACACCACCAAGCCGCATCGTGCAAAGAATCAGAATCGCTCCCAAGCAAAGCGTGATCAGCCAATCGATGAAGTTTAGCCAGGATATCGGCCCGAAAAACGAGTGCGACTTGTATTCAACGGTAGGGCTCATGGGAAAACGGCGAATCGAAGAAGAAGAGAACAGCGCTTAAGGCATAATTTTGAGAGGCGTGCAATCCTATCATCCGAGAACTGAACGGAAACAGACTTGTATGGAGCGAAAAAGCAGGTTCAGATCAAATGATGAATGAGAAGCTTCTTGTTTTCGGCGGTTCGGGACAGGCTAAAGATGTGCTCGCTACCGCACGATTGCTCGGCTATGAAACATTTCAGCTTGTCACGCGAGATGGAAAGGCCGCGATCGCCGGACTTGGAGCCATCGCTGAAAACGATTTTGACCCAACTGGTTACTGCGACTGGGACTGCATCGTCGCCATCGGCAACAACGAGCACCGTCGCAAATTTCACCATAATTTCCCAAGGCTGAATTTCGTTAGCATCATCGCACCGACCGCCCAGATTTCACCGGGAGCCTCCATTGCCAGAGGTAGCTTCATCGGCGCCTTCGCCTACATTGGCCCGGATGCCCAACTCGGTGAAGCGTGCATCGTCAACACGCACAGCATCGTTGGCCACGATGGTAAATTGGGCGACTTTTCGCAAATCGGCCCACGCGCTTGTCTCTGCGGCCATGTCGAAATCGGCCGGCATGTCTTTGTCGGCGCCGGGGCGGTAATTAATAACGGGAGCCCTGAAAAACCACTGGTCATCGCCGATGACGTCGCTGTCGGAATGGGTTGCCAAATCACTCACTCTATAAAAGAGCCAGGTGTGAGGTTGGTTCCCAAAACCGTTTTTACCAAGTTGAGGGGCGACTAAGCGCTTTTTCGAGCATATTACCCGTCTGAAACACGGCTCACCCCGAGTCCGTCAATGTGGTTTAGAATCTGACGGAGGTCTCCGCTTTCCTCTAATTCCTGGAAGGGTTTGTTTGAAGAAATTCGTACAAAAAGTTGGTCCTGTCCAAGATTAAGCCCCATCTGATACATGTTAAAGATAAAGTAAAACTGGCGCTTGATGCTATCCATCCCAGTGCTCGTCCAGAGCATATGCTTGATGTATTTATTGGGCTTCCCTCCGAGAAGGTGCCAGAACATGACATGAGCCACACTGCCCTCCCGCTTGTAAACGCCCCACTCATGCTCTTTCAGATCCAGCCCGCCCA
>MDTB01190616.1_pt1 | contig 10535 bp, 9 predicted proteins | sample 811161 | NCBI WGS metagenome assembly MDTB01 (sample SAMN05326650, study PRJNA326480) | marine metagenome | isolation source: seawater | place: Mediterranean Sea | collected 2009
ATTAAACTCTGCATTATTACCGCTAATATCTCTTATATTTTTACTATTTTTTACAAATGCTACATTTCCCATATATTCATGTGATTCACATTGATAAAATATTTTACTTAATGTATTTTCTGATACATTTATAACTGTTTTTGCTCCGTCATTTCCCGGAGTACCGGTAATTGTAACATTAAAATCATAAATACCCTCACTTTTATCTGGATTTTTGTAAAATCTTAATGGGTGACTGGTATTTGATGAATCTTCCTGATTAAATATATATTTTACACCAGGAATAAATTCCATAATAGGACTTTCAACGTCATCAAAATAGTACGCTTGTCCAGATCCTTGACCATGGTGTGGATGATTGCTGGTTTTTGACTTTACTGTTACAGTAATTATTCTATTCCTTAATCTATTTAAATTTTTCTTGTTGTCATTTCCACTTGCTATGAAATTGCTGTCATCCTGAAATATTTTATCTATTGTAACGTTATTTACATCTCCGTTACCTCCAGCAGCATTATTTATAAAATCATTGCTTTGACGAGCCCATTTATACCAATCATCTAATGTAAAGTTTTCTATTCCTGATTTACCAACTAAGGTTTCCACACCATTTATTGCTGTATTAACATCAATACCAGAATCAATAATAGCTTTGGGTACGCGTTTTTTATTTCTTTTCTTAAATCTTAATTCACCTCCGCTTATATCAATTTTATGATCGTCGCCAATCCAAAGTGAATTATCACTTAAAAATAAATGCCTTATTTTGTATTCAGCATTTCCTAAATCAAAATTAGCATTGCTTGTTGGTATAATATGACCATTCATTCTAAATGAGCCAATTTGGTTAGCTTCCACATTATTAAAACTTACGTCATTGGCGCTAATATCATTGGCGCTAATATCATTGGCGCTAATATCATTGGCGCTAATATCATTTACAGTAATGTTGGTTGACGTAGTTAATGTATTTTGTTTTACAGATAAATCTGGAGGTGTATAAGTAAATTGACCATTGGTATTATTATATACCAACGATGGTGTTAATGATGCTGTATCGGTTGTCAATGAAAGATCTGTGTACGCAATACCCTTTAAATCCGATCCAACTTCCCAATTACTTGTAGTTGAATTATATTTTAATACATTTCCATTACTTGGTGCTGATATAGATACATCGGATAAACTACCAATGCTGTGTGTTGAAATTGAGCTAACAGTTCCTGTGACATCACCAGTTACATTGCCGGTTACATTGCCGGTTAAGCTTCCAATAAAGTTAGTCGCTTCTAAGTTATTGAAACTGGCGTCATTTGCGCTGATGTCATTTACAATGATGTCATTTGCACTGATATCGTTTAAAACTAAATCTGTCGATGATGTTATAGTATTTTGCTTAGTTGTGATATCAGGAATAGAAGGAGGTGTGTAAGTAAACTGTCCATTTGCATTATCGTACGTTAATGATGGTGTTGATGATGAGGTTGCTGTAGTCACGGAAAGATCTGTGAATGCTATACCACCGCTGTCCGTTCCTACTTCCCATTTTGTAGAAGTTGTATTATATTTTAATACACTTCCATTTATTTTTCCTGCTGTATCAACATCAGAAAGACTGTTGATTGTGTGGTTTGAAATAGTTGAAACAGTTGCCGAATTGCCAGTTACATCTCCACTAACAGTTCCGGTAAGATCTCCAATAAACTTAGTAGCTTCTACGTTATTGAAACTGGCATCATTTGCACTGATGTCATTTGCACTGATGTCATTTGCACTGATGTCATTTACAATAATATCTGTACTGGCTGTTAATTTATTTTGTTTTAATGAGAGATTTGGTGGAGTATAAGTAAAAACACCATTTTGATTGTTATATGCTAATGCTGGTGTTTCAGATTCTAATGCTTGCTGAACAGAAAGACTTGTTAATGCTATACCCGATCCATCCGAACTTAAACTATCTACGGCAATCTTCCATACTTGCGTTGTTGCATTGTATTTTAATACACCACCATCAAACAATTCTGTTGAATTTAAACTTATATCGGATAAGTTTGAAATACTATGAGTAGATATTGATGTAACAGTTGCGGATGATCCATTTATATTTCCAGATAAATCTCCGATAAACTTAGTTGCTTTTACATTATTGAAACTTGCATCATTTGCACTTATATCATTTGCACTTATATCATTTAAAACTAAATCCGTTGATGATGTTATAGTATTTTGCTTAGTTGTGATATCAGGAATAGAAGGAGGTGTGTAAGTAAACTGTCCGTTTGCATTATCGTATGATAATGCGGGTGTTGATGATGCGGTTGCGGTTGTCACTGAAAGATCTGTTAATGCTATACCACTGCTGTCTGTTCCTACTTCCCATTTTGTAGAAGTTGAATTATATTTTAATACACTTCCATTTATTTTTCCTGTTGTGTCAATATCAGAAAGACCATCGATATTATGATTTGAAATTATAGATACTGTTCCTGAATTACCAGTTACATCGCCACTTACAGTCCCTGTTAAATCACCAATAAACTTAGTTGCTTTTACATTATTGAAACTTGCATCATTTGCACTGATGTCATTTATTGTTAAATTTGTGCTACTTGTAATTGTATCTTGTTTTGATGGAATGCCTAATTCGGTTGATAAATCTCCAATAGATACACCAAATAATCCATCGGGTTTAAATCTGGCAATGTCTCCATCATTTGCTGAGGCTGGATCCATAATAACATTATTACCGGCTAACAATCCATCTATTAATTTATCTTGCTTTGTATCTAATGTTGTTTGCAAATCAGCACCACCTAAATTTAAGTTTGTAACAGCAATGGAATCACTTGTTAATGAACCAATAAAGGCATTATTAAAACTGGCATCTACTCCACTTAAATCACTTGTTAATATTAATTTATTAAAACTAACATCATCTGACTGAGAAACCGATTGTCCTATAGCTATTTCACCATCTGTTAAAGTTACACCTGTTCCTGCTGAAATGGTAGAACGTATTTCTGTTTCAGTTGGTCCTGTATAATCAATAATACCAGCTGGAATATTATAATCTAATGATCCAAGACCTCCTAATTTATTTATTGATATAGACGATCTTGCTCGTGTATCTGTGAAATATAAATTATTAGATCCTTCTGATAGATTATCTGTTGTATGATTTGATATCGATGATACAGTTCCAGTTACATCTCCTGTAACATCACCAGTTAGATCTCCGACAAATCCCGAACCTGTTCCATATGTTTTGATTTTGCCATCTTTTACTTCGAGTTTTTCAGTTGGTTCCGTTGATGATCCGATACTTATTTTTCCTGCATTATAATAAATAGCGCTATTTGTACTTTCCTGCCATAAATTACTTCCAGCACCGAATGTTTGCCATTCTCCATTTGATTTTTTACCTTGAAAAATATCATCAGTATTATTATATCTTATATCTCCGGCATCCCCAGTATTATCTACATCTCCTGTTGGCAAACTTATTGTACCCACTCCATCTATATTTAATATACCATCACCCGTTGCAGTCAATTTTAATTTACCTTCTTTTTCAGAATCACCTTTTAATGACATGCCATTTGTTATAGTAATAACATTTTTACTTGCTTGTGTTCTATTGTCTGAATTTAAGTATGCTTCATATGCAGCTTTGTCGTAACTCATATATAATGGTTGTTGATTTTATTATTTTATGAATAACAAAATTAACATAAATAATTAACATAAACAATCCTTAATTTCCAATTTTGCGGCGTCTTTCTGAATTTGTACTTGTGTATCATCATTTATTACTTTGCATGACTTATTAATCATAATAATAGCATCCTGATTATATTTATTTAATTCCAATACTTTAAATCCAAGACGAAGAATTTCCAAATGGGCTCCGGGATCTACACCAGCTGTTTTTTCTACTTCTTTTGCTTGATTGAAAAATAATTTCTCAAATCTTTTTTTATTATAGTCTTTATAGTCTCCAAATGAGTTCATTTATATTATTATACGATTATTATATTATCGTGTAATAATTATCTAATATTGTCAATTATCTAATAAATTGCATCATTAATTTTCTTTTGGGAACGATGCAAATGGTCCTGTTGGTCTTTGATTTCTTTCAACAATAAGAGGATTAGGCATATGGCATTCAGGTCTATCAAAGAATGCTAAATATTTCATATTGTTAAGAGAAGGTTTGATTTCTTTGTGGGTTTTTTCTAAATCACTACTTCCAATTCCAAATAATTTACTTTCAATATCGCATGCATTGTTTGAAAGCATGTTGGAATAGTATCCAGCTCCCATATCATTTCCAACAATTCCAAAATCTGGTAACATAGGATTATTTGAGTTAAACTTATTTTTGTTTAACTTATAAGCATTACTGTTTAAAGTTTCGTGCATTTCTTTTTTATATTCTCCTTTTTGATTTTTTAATCGTGTAGAAGCCATTATAGTATAATCAAATATTTTCTTTATTATTAAAATTTTCAAATTTAGTTATATTTTCTTTACTTATCTCTTTGTCAATCATAAAATCTTTTATGCAATCATTAAATAAATAAAAATAATCGTATGAAAATAAAATAATAAAGCACATATAATCATTAAGATCTATTGGCCATGTGTTATTTTCTCTAACAACTTTGAATAGAGCATTTAAATCTTCTTTATTTTCTCTATCTGACCACATCATTTTAAATAATCTGTCCGTTTCTTTTTGGATTTTATCATCGTCGTATTCTTTTAAACAAAAAATTTTTAATAATTCTTCTCTATATTTGTCATTGCTTTCTTCTACATCTGTGATAGATGAATAAATACAATTGATATCAATATTATAAACCATTAAATATTGATATTTGTAATACTATTTTTTAAAAAATATAACTAATTTGAATAATTTAAATAATTTAAATTATTCAAAAAATTAAAAATTAAGATTAGTTTACTTTCTGTATTTGCTCTGGCGTTCAAAGTAGTCGTTATCGCGTGTCATCTCACGGGATGGAAGACCACCACGAACCCAACCGTCAGCTGCTACACTTTCGATTAAGTTGGCAGGATTCTGAATAGTTGCCTGTAAAGAAGGAACTAAATCAACATCCATAGAACCAAAAGACTGCTCTGTGACATTCTTGCATGATTTCTTATCAGCAAAGAAAGCACCCTGTTGTAAACGAGATTCCAATACAGCATTTCCGGGTCCTCTTCCGATAAATGGAATTGTTTTGTATGGGCGTTCATTTAAACTGATACGGCATTTTGGGTTGGTTTGTGTAGAGCCAATTTTAAGTTCGCTATCGGATTCAACATTGCAACCACCTGCACCCATGTGACCACCTTTGTAAAAAACATTAGGTTGTTCTGTGGCGAATTTAATAGGTTTGCCCATTCCGCAGAACTTTTCAAAATAGTTTTTGGTTCCGTAAGTACCAAATTTATTATTCTGCAAATCTCTTTCAGAGACACCACAGACATCGTTTCCGATTCTTCCAGAGTTATCAAAATTATAATTGTAAACACTTGCCATTATATTATATATTTAAAATAATATTTTTTTATTTAATAATTTGTTTATTTTATTTGGTAAATTAAAAATTATTAAATTAATAAGTAACTGTGCCAACTCTTCTCATATTTTTTAAGCATGATTCACCGTCTTTGCATGATTTCATATCTCCATAGCAAAATTCAGCGAATTTTTCTTGAGCGTTTGGAATTTGTGTGTTAGGCATTGAATAGAAATTTCTCATCATATGTTCGAAACTTAAATTATCTCCTAAATTGTTGTATAACTTCTTGGAGATATCTTCGTTGAAAAGTTTGGTTTTATTTTGAATGTCTTTTTGAATGTTTTTATTGTATGCTGGTGCAGCGGCACTTCTTTTTGCGTTATCTTTGTAATCGGTCATTAAAACGTTCATAAATGGATTATTTTTGCTTGGTTGTTGATAATTGCTACTTAATATATCTACAAAATCGTTTTTACTGGCAAATCCTTCTCTTATTGATTTTTTAAGTAAATCATTCATATCGCGTTTTACTTGTATTTTGTAAACAATAACAATAACAGCCAAACTTATAGCAGCAGAAATAAGAATTGTTGGATTTCTGTTAAATGTAAACCCAACCAAAGATAATATTATGATCATTCGTGTAATTGCATTTAATTTTTGTGTATCACTTAAATTAGGCAATGGCAATATATTAAATATATCTTCTGAATCAAAAAGTATGGTTGGGTCGTATAACCAAAATCTTTCTTTATCTTTAAAATTATTAGTCATTTATATAATAATTCGTTATATTTTCTTTTTTGAATTTTTTATATTTTTATGATTAATTATTCTATCAATTATTTGATTTTTATTTTGTTTTATTTTACTTTCTTTTATTTTTTCTTCGTCTTTGTTTTTTCTTATTTTGACGTTTGCTTTTTTGGGGCTTATCTGATGTTTGGTCACCACTCCTAAATGTTTTGTGCACAAATTTTTTCCTGTTAGCTTTTTTAATATTGCTCATTCTTAAAATCTTTCTAACTTGTTCTTCCAATTCTTTTTCTTTACGATTTTCATTTAATTTCTTCATCATTCTTTCTTTTTGCTTTGACTTTTTAATATTTGTCTTCATCATGCTTTGAAATGCCCCCATATTTACTTTTGCACCTTTTCCAAATGGAAGTCCCATATTTCCCAACATAGATTCCATGTTTTTCATACCGGGCATATCTTTCATCTTTCCCATCATTTCGGTTGCTTCTTTCATAAGTTCACTTTCTTTTACTTCTCCTGATTTCACCTTTTCTTCAATTTTACTACCCACATTCTTAATAATATCAATAAGTTTATTTGGATTTTTAAGCATCTTTTCAAATACTTCTTTTGGGTTTTCAACATTTTCAAAATCCAACTCTATTTCTGAAGCGGTTTCTTCGGCAATTTCTTGTGCAAGTCTTCCCAACTTTCCATCCAACAAACTGGTTAAATTGTCTTGGATATTTTGAATATTAGGCAAATCACTTTGTTCAATTCCAGACAAATCAATACCGGATAAGTCATCTTTCATCATTTTTGAAATTTCGTCAAACATATCCATGTCAGCATCTTTTCCAGATTCACCTTTTTTGGATTTATCTGAATTTTTAGATGAATTACCATCGTTTGTTGTGAAAAAATCTTCCATTTGCTTAATTGTTTCTGATAACTTTCCTTTTAAGCTTTCTTCGTCCATTGCCTCGAAAATCTTTGCAGTAGATTTGAAATTATCAATACCATCGATGTTTTCTACAAGAGTAAACAAAATAAGCTGTAAATATTTCCAAATCACTTCTCTTGTTGCTTCTGAAATATCTTGCTTCCAAATATAATTGAAATCTACACCGGGTAAAAAGTTAGTATTTACTTTTGGATCTGAGAACATTTCATCGTTTTTATAGAGAATATCAAAAAAACGCTCTGGGTAAATATCACAACAATAGTTGTAGACTGATTCGATATCTTCATTGAAATTTTCTTCCGAATTAATATCAAGATTAGAATAATCTGAGTGCACTAATTTGTAAATTAATAGTTCAGTAGTGCTTTCATATTCAGGAAAAGTTGTAGAAATATCTTTGCAAAAATCAATCATTATCTTAACATATTCAGGAGTGATCTTCTTTTTTTTATCTTCAGGTGAGTTGGGTTGAGGTTCAGCCTGTGATTCAGCCTGTGATTCAGCTTTTTCATCACCTGAATTTTTTTCTTGTGTTTCAGATACATCTACGTTTTCTGGTTTTTTATCTTCCATAAATATAAATAGTTAAATTAGATATTGTTTAAGTATAAGTTGTGTTTAAATATTTAGTTAATATTTTACTAATTAAATATTTGTTTGAATTGTTTGTATTGATTGTTTATCATTTACTGATTGGGAATTTGCGCATCTAAACTTCTTTGCTTTTGTAAATCATCAAAATTGATGTTTCCTAATTTTTCAGATACATAATCCTCTGGTGGTGTTTCGATTGTGTGTGTATCATTTAATCCTGAGAAATTATGCATTTGTCTTAAACCACCATCACCTTTAGCAGCCAATGAATTTGAATTCTGATCTAAATAAGAAAAATGATCAGACATCGCCGTCCCTTCTGAGAATGAAAAAGCACTTGGTTCTATCGTTTGTCTGGGATTATTTCGATTAATTCCTCTTTCATTATTCATTTGAGGTCTCAAAAAATTCATAATGGCATCGCCGTAAAGAATTTGATTACCTCTATTTAAAAGCAAAAGACCCGGTACTTTGGTTAATGTATTTGGCATCAACAACTCTTTTCCATTATCCAACAAAATATATGTTTTTTCTTTTTCTTGACGTCTTTTATCAATACAAACAAAATGCATTTCTTTTTGTAAATTTGTTTTTCCTAATTCATAAAGAATTTTTTTGCAATTTTCGCAATATTTACTGTAATATAAAATGGTACTCATATAATTTCTTTTTATAGTAAATTTAAGCTTTTTAAACTTAAAATAAACATTTTTTTTAAAATTAAAATAATATACCAAACATAAATTAAAACAATTATAATAAATTGATTTTAAAATAAAATGTATTAAAAATATAATATACAAAGATGTCTTCGTCAACAGATCTTAAAATAAAAACGCCTAAAATATCGTCTATCTCCGATGATAGAGGTAAGTTGTTATTTACTATTGAAAATTGCGATGTCAGTGTAGCAAATGCTTTGAGACGTACCTTGTTGTCAGATATACCAACAGTAGTTATCGACACAGAAAAAACAACAATAAAAATTATCGAAAATACAACAATGTTAAATAATGAAATACTTAAACAAAGATTGGGTTGTATACCTGTAAATATTAAGTCAAGTTCAAAATACTATAAATACATTGACCAATTAAATGTTGTGATTGATATGGAAAACACTGGTGATCAAATTCAATATGTAACTACTGAGAATTTTAAACTAAAAGAAATGAAAAGCAGTAAGTTTGTGAAACAAAACAAGGTAAGTGAGATTTTCCCATCGAATAGTATTACAAAAGATTACATCATTTTTGCAAGACTAAAGCCCAAGTTGTCTAAAAATATCCCGGGAGAAAGATTACACATCGAAGCGCCTTTGAAAATAGCTACAGCTAAGGAAGATGGGCGATACAATGTGGTTTCCGCATGTGCATATGGAAATGCAATTGATCCTGTATTACAAGAAAAGGCAAAAACTAAGTTTGTGGAAGAATTACAAAAAGAAAACCCAGATATTACTGCAAAAGACCTTGAATATGAAGAAAAAAACTGGATGCTACTACAAGGCAAACAACAAATTAAATTGGATGCTTTTAATTTTAGGGTAGAGACAGTTGGTGTTTATAACAATCGTGAGCTTGTAAGCATGGGATGTGATGTAATTAAAAGCAATTGTGATAATATTATTAAGCAAGCTCAAGAAAATAAAATCGAAATTGTTGAAAATCCAATCGTGAATGAAAATTCGTTTGATGTAATTCTTATGAATGAAGATTATACTATGGGAAAGCTAATTGAGTATATGCTATACGAAGAATATTATAAGAAGCGGGATGTGTTGGGATTTGTTGGATTTATAAAAAGACATCCACATGATTCTCATTCAATTGTTAGGATGATTTTTAATGATAAAAATATAGCTAACAAAGAAAATATATTGAACATTTTGGTTACCATTTTGAATGGTATTAAAGAAATGTATGAACAAATAAGTAAGAATTTTTAAGTGATAGGAATTTTAAATCACTGTAATTTAGAATTTACTTTTATTAAATAACCACCGACCAATACCATAAGCAATCCTATAAAACTTAATATATTAAAATGACCATTACCATTCTTTTTTAATAGCATAATTGATAAAATAAAACTGACCAATATTGCTACGGAACCTTTAATTCCTACTGAATATCCTCCGTTAGGTACATTCTTTAATGCTTTCAATGAATTAAATATTAATACAACTGTTATTAATCCTCCCAATATCATCAACATTATATGTAATGGTTTTAATTCATATAAATCTTTCATTGTTAGTTGTTTGGAATTTATTAAATAACATAAAAATAACATAGTTGCTATAAAAGCTATTGTAAACTTATATACAATCATAATAACTGGAGACAAATTGTCATTAATTAAAAACGTATTTATAATAGTTGCTATACCGATTAGAATTCCAACAAAAATACTAAGAAAAAACCAAGTATCAACCATATAAATATTATTAATATTTTCTTATTAGTAATATTTTATTTCTTATTGGTAATATTTATTATCTTTCTTGAAAGAAAATTATAACGCCAAATACGACTAAGACAACGGCATATACCTTTTTTAATATTGTAGTATCTATTTTTACACTGTAGAAGGAAACCAATGTACCTATCGTGAAAAACAATGATAAAATTAATGCATAAGGCCAATTCACACATGATTCTCCTTTACAACTATGTCTCATATAAGCAATAACAGCA
>MDTB01206362.1_pt1 | contig 10535 bp, 10 predicted proteins | sample 811161 | NCBI WGS metagenome assembly MDTB01 (sample SAMN05326650, study PRJNA326480) | marine metagenome | isolation source: seawater | place: Mediterranean Sea | collected 2009
CAGCTCAAATGGTATCTTATGAAGTTTCGATAGGTATTATTATAATAAATGTTTTACTTTGTGTTGGATCATTAAATTTAAGTGATATTGTTTTAGCTCAACAAGAAATGTGGTTTGTAATTCCATTATTTCCAATGTTTGTAATTTTTTTTATTTCATCTTTAGCAGAAACAAATAGACCTCCATTTGATCTTCCTGAGGCAGAAGCTGAATTAGTTGCAGGATATCAAACAGAATATTCTGGAATGATGTATGCAATGTTTTGGTTAGGAGAGTATGCAAATATTTTATTAATGTGCGCATTAGGTTCAATTTTATTTTTAGGAGGCTGGTTATCACCTATAGATTTGTACCCTTTTACCTTAATTCCATCAGCATTTTGGTTAATATTTAAAATTCTTTTTCTATTTATTCTTTTTGCATTAGTTAAGGCAACAGTTCCAAGATATAGATATGATCAATTAATGAGATTAGGGTGGAAAATATTTTTACCCTTATCATTAATTTATGTAGTGCTTACAGCAAGTTATCTTTTTTACTTTAACCTTTTACCTAAAATATAAATGAAAATTACGAGATTAATAAAAACTATATTAATGATCGACTTTGTAAGTGGGTTATTAATCGCTATTAAAGAATTATTTAAATCAAAAAAGACTATAAATTATCCTTTTGAAAAAGGGAAAATTAGTCCAAGATTTAGAGGAGAACATGCTTTAAGAAGATATCCTAATGGAGAAGAGAGGTGTATAGCTTGTAAATTATGCGAAGCAGTATGTCCTGCACAAGCAATTACAATCGAGTCAAGTCAACGTGATGATGGAAGTAGGAAAACAACTCGATATGATATAGATATGATGAAGTGTATTTATTGTGGGTTATGTGAAGAGTCTTGTCCAGTTGATGCTATTGTACAAGGTCCTAATTTTGAATTTTCTACAGAAACTAGGGAAGAGCTATATTATACTAAGGAAAAACTTCTTGATAATGGAGACAGATGGGAAAACATTTTAGCTGCTAATATTAAGTCAGATAATCCATATAGATAGTTAATGATAGCTCACGCAATTTTTTTTTATGTATTTTCTTTAATAGCTATCGTTTCTGCGATAATGGTAACGGTTTCTAAAAATACTGTTCATTCTGTATTTTTTTTAATCTTAGATTTTATAAGTATTTCATGCCTTTTTATTATGATAGGAGCAGAATTTTTAGGTATGATTATGTTAATTGTTTACGTAGGAGCAGTAGCTGTTTTATTTTTATTCGTTGTAATGATGTTAAATGTAGCTCAACAAAAAAACCAATGGTTATTGTCTGAAGCAAGTTCAGGGCATATACCTGTAGGACTCATTATTAGTGCCTTAATATTTTTTGAGTTGATTATTGTTATTGGTGGGTGGAAGTATAAACCTGATTTATTTAATCCTAATAATTTAGATACATCAAGCACAGTTAGCAACACACACTCTTTAGGACAAATTTTGTATACAGACTATATTCACATCTTTCAAATAAGTGGAATGATTTTATTAGTTTCAATGATAGGAGCAATCGTTCTTACTTTTAGACAGAGAGAAGGTGTAAAAAAACAAAGTTATATAAAACAAATTTCCAGAGAAAGATCTGAGGGAGTAAAGGTATTAGAAGTACCTTCTTACCAAGGAGTAAAAATTGATGATTGAAATTGGTTTAGGGCATTATTTAACGTTAGGAGCAGTAATTTTTACAATTGGTATAATTGGAATTTTTTTAAATAGAAAAAATATTATTGTGATCTTAATGAGTATAGAGCTTATTTTGTTAGCGGTTAACATAAACTTAGTTTCATTTTCAATATATTTAAATGATTTATCTGGCCAAGTTTTTACTTTATTTATCTTAACTGTTGCTGCCGCTGAAGCAGCCATAGGTTTAGCAATTATAGTTGTTTATTTCCGAAACTCAGGAACTATTAGGGTAGAGGAAATTAATAAATTAAAAGGTTAATATGGAAATTTCAATTATAGTATTACCGCTAATAGCTTCTATAGTGTCTGGATTTTTCGGAAAGTTTATTGGTGATAGAAATTCAGAAATTATTACAAGCTTTTTTGTAACAGTTTCAGCAATTTTATCAGCAATAGTTTTATATGAAGTAATTCTGAATCAATATCAGGATAATATAGTTATTGCTAAGTGGATTAGTTCTGGATCTTTAGATGTTAATTGGTCAATGAAGATTGATCCCCTTTCTTCTATAATGTTAGTGGTTGTAACATCTGTTTCATCATTAGTTCATATTTATTCTATTGGATACATGTCTCACGACCCACACAAACCAAGGTTTATGGCTTATTTGTCTTTGTTCACTTTCGCTATGTTAATGTTGGTAACCTCAGATAATTTTATACAATTATTTTTTGGCTGGGAAGGTGTTGGGCTGTGTTCTTATTTTTTGATAGGATTTTGGTTTAAAAAAGATACAGCTAATACAGCTGCTATTAAAGCTTTTTTAGTAAACAGAGTAGGAGACTTTGGATTTGCTTTAGGAATTTTTTTGATTTTTTATTTATTTGGTACAGTAAATTATTCAGAAGTATTTGAATTAATCCCAACAATTATTGATAAGGATTTAGTTTTTTTAGGGTTTAACATGAATGCAATTGATTTGATTTGTTTACTTTTATTTATCGGAGCAATGGGTAAATCAGCTCAAATTTTACTTCACACTTGGTTACCGGATGCCATGGAAGGTCCAACACCTGTGTCAGCACTAATTCATGCTGCTACAATGGTTACAGCAGGTGTTTTTTTAGTTGTCAGATGTTCCCCCATTTATGAATACTCGCAGCTTGCTTTAGACATCATTACTATTGTGGGAATGAGTACAGCATTCTTTGCTGCTACAGTTGCTTTAGTTCAAACAGATATTAAAAAAATAATTGCTTATTCAACTTGCAGTCAATTAGGATACATGTTTTTTGCTGCTGGTGTTGGCGCATATAATGTTGCAATGTTTCATTTATTTACACATGCATTTTTCAAAGCTCTTTTATTTTTAGGGTCTGGTTCAGTTATTCATGCATTTAAAGAAGAACAAGATATAAATAAGATGGGTGGTGTTTGGAAAAAACTTCCATACACTTATACATTAATGATTATAGGAACACTAGCTTTGACTGGTTTTCCATTCCTATCTGGTTTTTATTCAAAAGATGCAATTATTGAATTTGCTTATTTAAGAGGTAACACAACTGGCTATTATGCTGCTGGCATTGGAATTTTAACAGCTCTTATCACATCAATTTATTCATGGAGATTAATATTTAAAACTTTTCATGGCGAATATAATAATAAAAATATAAAGATTGAGGAAACACATGAGTCTCCTTTAGTAATGTTAATACCCTTAATTTTACTTTCTATAGGTGCAATATTTGCTGGATACATTTTTAAAGAATTATTTTTAGGGTATGGAGGAATAAATAGTTTTTGGAAAGAGTCTATTTTTTTTCTAGAGCCATTGAGCACTAAACATCCACCTTTTTGGTTTTTAGTTCTGACTCCTGTTCTTGTAACTTTATCTATACCAATAGCTTATTATTTATTTGTTAAAAATAAAAATTTATCTAAGCAAATTTCAAATGTAAATAAACCATTATATCAATTTTTATTAAACAAATGGTATTTCGATGAACTATACGATTTTTTGTTTGTGACTCCATCTAAAAAAATTGGATTATTTTTGTGGAAATTTTTTGATGTCAGAATAATAGATGGTTTTGGCCCAGATGGTATTTCTTCTCTTATTAAAAAGTGTTCTTTAAAAGCAAATAAATTTCAAAGTGGGTATATATACCAATATGCATTTATAATGTTACTTGGTTTTTCTGCTTTACTAACTTTCTTAATTGTTAAGTAATGAACTTTCCAATTCTCTCTTTTTTAATTTTATTACCCTTCATAGGAGCTTTTTTTATTTTTTTTACCAGAAGCAATAAAGAAAAAAATATGACAGTTAAATATGTTGCATTGTTCACTTCCCTTGTTAATTTTTTTTTATCAATTTATTTATGGATACTTTTTGACCAATCAACATCTGAATTTCAGTTTGTTGAAAACAGAATTTGGATTGAAGATTTTATAAATTATAAAGTAGGTGTTGATGGGATTTCAATATTATTTATTATTTTGACAACTTTTATAACCCCGCTTTGTATAATTTCAGTTAATAACTCTATCAAAGATAGAATTGGTGAATTTCTAATTGCAATTCTAATCATGGAGTCATTTATGATTGGCGTTTTTTGTTCATTAGATCTTGTAGTTTTTTATCTATTCTTTGAGGCTGGTTTAATTCCGATGTTTTTAATTATAGGAATTTGGGGAGGCACAAGAAGAGTATATTCAGCATTTAAGTTTTTTTTATTTACGTTGCTGGGTTCCGTATTAATGTTGGTAGCTATAATCTCTATTTATTGGATATCAGGTACAACTGATTTTGTTAAACTTTATGAGCTAGGAATTGACAGCAAGTATCAAAATCTTTTATGGCTTGCTTTTTTTAGCTCATTTGCAGTTAAGACCCCTATGTGGCCCGTACATACTTGGTTACCTGATGCTCACGTTGAAGCACCAACCGCAGGATCAGTTCTTTTAGCGGCAATTTTACTTAAAATGGCAGGATATGGTTTTATCAGATTTTCTTTGGGTTTATTTCCTATTGCGTCAGAAATTTTTACTCCATTAATTTATACTTTAAGTGTAATAGCAATTATCTTCACATCTTTGATTGCTTTAATGCAAGAGGACATGAAAAAACTAATAGCATATTCTTCTGTAGCCCATATGGGTTTCGTGACTTTAGGAATCTTTACAATTCAACAGCAAGGCCTCGAAGGCAGTATTTTACAAATGATAAGTCATGGATTAGTTGCAGCAGCACTTTTTTTGTGTGTTGGAGTAGTTTATGATCGAATGCACTCTAGGTTAATAGAAACTTATGGAGGTATAGTAAATATTATCCCAAAATATTCAGTTTTATTTATGTTATTCACTCTGGCTGCTTTAGGACTACCTGGAACTAGTGGATTTGTAGGAGAATTTTTAATTTTAATGGGCGCATTTAAAGACAACTTTTTAGTCGCTGTAATCGCTAGTTTAGGAGTTATTATAGGAGCAGCCTATATGCTTTGGTTATATAAAAGAGTAGTTTTTGGAAAATTAGTAAATACTGACTTAAAACAAATGGTGGATCTAAATAAATCTGAGCTATTTATTTTATCTTGCTTAGCTGTGCCAACATTATTTTTTGGGTTTTATCCTGATCCATTAATCAATACTATTGAAGTTTCTATAAGTGATTTAATAAAGATATATAATCTTAACATCATGATTAATTAAAAATGAATAATTTAGAATTAGTTTTTCCAGAAATTTTTCTTTCATTATCAATAATGTTTATTCTTATTTTAGGTGTTTTTAAAAAAAATAGCTCTATATTAATTCACAACATTTCGTTAATTATTCTTCTTATTGTCTCTGTAATTACACTTAATGAAACTTTAGGTATTGAAAAAAAACTTTTATTTAATGAAAGTATCATCATTGATTATTTATCATCATTTATGAAAATAATTACTTTGCTAGCAGCCTTTTTAGTCTTAGTTATTTCATCAAATTATTTGAAAACATTTAAAATTTTTAAAATTGAATATCCAATTTTAATTTTAAGCTCAGTTCTAGGTATGATGATAATGATTAGTTCTAATGATTTGATTGTTTTTTATATGGGTCTTGAACTTCAATCTTTAGCACTATATGTTCTAGCAACATTTAATAGAGATCAGCTTAAATCGTCTGAAGCGGGGTTAAAATATTTTGTTTTAAGTGCGTTATCGTCTGGATTGTTACTTTATGGATGTTCATTAATATATGGATTTACAGGCTCAACAAATTTTAATATTATTGCAGAACAATTAAATTCAAGTGATTATGCTATATCATTTGGTATTGTATTTATTCTAGTTGGTATAGCTTTTAAAATTTCAGCAGTACCCTTTCATATGTGGGCACCAGATGTTTATGAAGGTTCACCAACATCTGTGACTTTGTTTTTTTCAATAGTTCCTAAAATTGCAGCACTTACAATTTTTATAAGATTTTTGTATGTTCCATTTCTAAATTTAATAGACCAATGGCAGATGATATTAATATTTTTATCTATAGCCTCAATGTTATTTGGAGCTATTGCTGCGATTGGACAAACAAATCTAAAAAGACTTATTGCTTACAGTTCTATAGGGCATATAGGCTATACATTGGCTGGGTTAGCTACTGGTTCTAATGATGGAATACAAAGTTCAGTAATATACATTTCCATATATATATTCATGAACTTAGGATTATTCTCATGTTTATTGATGTTGAAAAGAAATAATATGTATTTTGAAGATATAGATGATTTATCAGGATTATCAAAAAATCATCCTTTGTTATCTCTTTCTTTATTAATAATTCTGTTTTCCCTGGCTGGTATTCCACCTTTAGCTGGATTTTTTGCAAAATTTTACATATTTAAATCTGTATTGGAACAGTCCATGTATTTTTTAGCTATTGTAGGATTACTATCTACAGTTGTCGCTGCTTTTTATTATTTAAGAATAATCAAGATTATGTATTTTGATAAAGAAAAAGAAAAATACGATACCGATCATAGTTTATGGTTAAAATTTTCTCTGACTTTTTCAACATTATTAATTCTGATGTATTTCATATTTCCAAGTCAATTAATTGAAGTGGTTTCAAGAATTAATATCATTTAATGAAACTCAGAATTTTTAGATTCAAGAAAGTAAAAAGTACCAACAATACTGCATTAAGAATAATAAAGAAATCAGATGTTAAATACGGGATGATAATTTCTGAAATACAAACTAATGGTCGTGGCCAATATGGAAAAAAATGGATTTCATATAGAGGAAATTTATTTACAAGTTTTTTTTTTAATTTAGAAAATTTTGCTATTACCCTAAAACAATTTACTAAATTAAACTACTTACTAGTTAAAAACTTATTAAGCACTTATTATAAAGGTAAAATTACTTTCAAACAACCAAATGATTTATTGATAGATAAAAAAAAAATTTGTGGGATATTACATGAAACTTTTATTAAATTTAATAGAAAATATTTAATTGTAGGAATAGGAATCAATTTGATAAAAAATCCACAAATAAAAGATTATCCAACAAATAAGCTTAGTAATTTGACTAATAAAAAATTATCAAAAAGTAAAATTGAGAAAGAAATAAAAAAGATTTTTGAAATAAAACTAAGTAAATTTTGTAAATAAAAAAAGATATGTATATTTTTGGTGATATTGGTAATTCTGAAACAAAAATTTTTTTAGTAAGCCCTAATAATAAAATTATTAGAAATATAAATTTACTGTCAAAAGATATTAATGAAAAAAAGCTTAATTCTAAGTTTAAACTTTTAGTAAAAGATTTTAAAAATGTGAATAAGATTTTGTTTTGTAGTGTTGTTCCAAAAACTTTTATCAGGATAAAAAAGTTTTTATCAAAAAAAACAAATTTAAGATGTTATGAGATTAAAGATTTAAATTTGAAATCTCTAATAAATATAAGCGTTAATTATAAACAGGTAGGCTCAGACAGGTTAACTAATGCAATTAGCTTAACAAATAATAAAGATAATTATATTATTTTAGATTTTGGAACCGCAACAACTTTTGATGTTTTAATTAAAAAAACCTATAAAGGAGGTGTCATTGCACCAGGTATTAAAATATCATTAAATACACTCTCTGATAAAGCTACCTTAATTCCCAAAATAAACCTAAAAAAGATATCAAAAGTTATAGGTGTAGATACAATTAGTGCTGTGAGGTCAGGTTTTTTCTGGGGTTATGCGGGTTTAATTGACAATATTGTTTATTTGATTAAGAAAGAAACTAGCAAATCTTTTAAATTAGTTATTACAGGAGGTTTTTCTGATTTATTTAAAAGATCAATTAAAACTAAATTAACCAAAGACAAAAATATCACAATAAAAGGTCTAATTAAAATTTCTAAATTAATAAACTGAATGAAAGATGAATTATTATTTTGTCCTCTAGGAGGATCAGGAGAAATTGGAATGAACATGAATCTCTTTGGTTATGGTCAACCAGGAGATCACAAATGGATTATGGTAGATATAGGCGTCACATTTGCAGATGATACTATTCCAGGTGTAGATCTTATTTATCCTGATCCAGGGTTTATAGTTGAAAAAAAAGAGAATTTACAAGGTATTGTTCTTACACATGCTCATGAGGATCACATTGGTGCAATTGCTCACTTGTGGCCAAAACTAAAATGTAAGATATATGCAACTCCATTTACCGCAATATTAATAAGAGAAAAATTTAAAGAAAAAAATATTGATATTACCAATGACTTAAAAATTGTTGAACTAAATGGCAAAATATCTTTAGAACCTTTTGAGATAGAATATATTACTTTAACACACTCTATTTTAGAACCTAATGGTTTAAGAATACAAACACCTGCAGGTATTATTTTACATACAGGTGACTGGAAAGTTGATCCTAATCCACTAATTGGTGACGAAATAAATTCTAAAAGATTAAAGGAAATAGGTGATGAAGGAGTTCTAGCAATGATTTGTGACTCCACAAATGTTTTTAGTGCTGGTAGATCTGGATCAGAATTAGATGTTAGAAAAAACTTGTTGAATATTATGTCAAGTTTGAAAAAAAGAATTATAATAACTTCTTTTGCATCTAATGTAGCTAGAATGGAGTCCGCTTTTTATTGTGCTGAAAAGACTGGAAGACAAATATCTTTGGTTGGAAGATCAATGCATAGAATCTATAAAGCTGCACGACAATGCGGATATTTAAAAAAAACAATTGAACCTATTGATCCAAGAGAGGCTAAAAATTTTTCAAGAGAAAAAATTGTTTATTTATGTACTGGTAGCCAAGGTGAACCAATGGGTGCTATGATGAGAATTTCTAGTTATATACATCCAGATGTATTTATAGAAAAAGGTGATACAGTTATTTTTTCGTCAAAAATTATTCCTGGAAATGAAAAAAAACTATATAAATTACATAATCAATTAGTTAAAGATGGAATTGAGGTAATCTCAGAAGAAACAGAATTTATTCATGTTTCTGGTCATCCTAATCGTGAGGATCTTAGAGATATGTATCAATGGGTAAAACCTAGATGTGTTATTCCAGTTCATGGTGAACATAGGCACATGATTGAACACATTAACTTTGCAAAAGAAATGCAAGTACCATATCCAGTGCAAGTAGAAAATGGTGACATTGTAAAATTATATCCAGGTAATTCACCTGAGGTTTATGACAAAGCACCTAGTGGTAGATTATATTTAGATGGAAATATTAGCGTGGAAGAAGATTCTCAATCAATTAAGGACAGAAAAAATTTAAGTGCAAATGGATATCTAGAAGTAACTATTTTAATCACTCCTAAGGGAAACATTCATAATAGTCCAATAGCATCGTTCAAAGGTTTACCAATTTATCAAAAAGATGAATTTATTTATGGCTTAGAGGATGAAATAGAAAAAACAACAAGATCTTTTAAAATAGGGAATAAAAAACAAGAACATAATTTGATCGACGCTTTAAAAATTGCTTGTAGAAGATTTACTAAGGAAAAAACAGGTAAGAGACCTTTTACTAATATAAATTTAGTTAGAATTTAATGAGTCCAACAGGATTAGCTATAATCTATATTATCATTTGGTGGATAGTTTTTTTTGCAATTTTGCCAATTGATGTTGAAAGAAGAAAATCAATTAAAATTGACGGTGAAGATCCTGGATCCCCAGAAAATCCTAAAATGTTCAAAAAATTCATCTATTGTACAGGAATAACAACGATTTTATTCGTCTTCATTTACTTATTAATCAAATTTGAATATTTAAATTTAAGAAATATAATTACCTAGTATGTTAATTTCCAAATCATTCATACCAATTTTAAAAAACAATCCGTCAGAAGCTAAAATAAAATCTCACCAATTAATGCTTAGAGTTGGAATGATTAAGCAATCATCAGCAGGAATTTATTCTTGGTTACCATTGGGTTTTAAAGTGATGAAGAAGATTGAGCAAATTGTAAGAGAAGAACAAAACAAAATTGGAGCACAGGAAATTTTAATGCCTACAATTCAGTCTAGTGAAATATGGAAAGAAAGTGGCCGTTATGAAGATTATGGAGAGGAAATGTTAAGGATTAAAGATCGTCAAGATCGTGAAATGCTTTATGGTCCAACTAATGAAGAGCTTGTGACAGATATATTTAGGTCATCATTTAAATCTTATAAATCTCTTCCTCAACTTTTATATCACATTCAATGGAAATTTAGAGATGAAATAAGACCAAGATTTGGAATCATGAGGTGTAGAGAATTTTTTATGAAAGATGCATATTCTTTTGACATAAATGATGAAGAAGCTTTCTTCTCTTATAATAAGTTTTTTTTATC
>MDTB01197359.1_pt1 | contig 10534 bp, 8 predicted proteins | sample 811161 | NCBI WGS metagenome assembly MDTB01 (sample SAMN05326650, study PRJNA326480) | marine metagenome | isolation source: seawater | place: Mediterranean Sea | collected 2009
CCTCAATCAAACTACTATATTTTTCATTCACTACCTTTCGCTTCAATTTCATTGTTGGCGTCAGCTCATCGTCTTCGGGGTCAAGAAGCTGGTCGATCAACCGGAATTTTTTAATAGTCTCAACACGCGCGAACTTGGTATTGACTAACTCAATCTCTTCCCAGATCAAATCCTGCACCTCCTGCGTATGACATAGACTGGTGTAGTTGGTAAACGGCACATTCTTATCCTGAGCATAGTTCGTTACGTTTTCTTGATCAATCATGACCAGGCAAGTCAAAAAGGGTCGCTTATCTCCAACCACAACCGCATCCGACACAAATGGCGAGAACTTGAGTTGGTTTTCAATCTCGCTAGGCGTTATGTTTTTACCTCCCGCCGTGATAATTATATCCTTCATCCTGTCGATGATATAAATATAGCCATCTTCATCAATCCTGCCGACGTCTCCGGTGTGCAACCAATTATCCACAAACGTCTCGTCTGTTTTCTCCGCTTTATTCCAGTAACCTTTGATAACACCAGGGCCTCTAATCAAAATCTCGTTCTCAGGCGACAGCACAACCTTCGTGTCTTTGGTCGATTTACCAACCGATCCCACCCGGTTATGCTCACGGGTATTTGCTGTGGCGATACCGGCGCACTCAGTCTGACCATAAACTTCGTACATCGGTTTGCCCAGCGCCCAAAACCAATTGATCAAATCCGGGGCTATGGGAGCTGCGGCCGTCGACAGCCAACGGCACTTATCGATACCGAGCAAGATCCTGATATTCCTCAACACCAAAAAATCGCAGATCAAGTGGATAAGTCGAAGGCCCCAACTCGGAGATTCTCCGTTCTTAGTATATTCGGCAACTTTGGCCCCGACTCCAATCGCAAGTCCATAGGACCATCGGCCAAACCGAGTTGCCTCTTTGACTTTGATTGTCACCAATGAATATTGTTTTTCCCATACCCTGGGAACCGCAAAGTGGACTGTCGGCGCAATTTCCTGCTGATCTCTTACCGCAGTCTCTGGCTCCTCTATCAAGTTAATAGTGGCGATCGATTCGATGATCGAAAAAGTATAGAACATTCGTCCGGCTATATGAGCCAGTGGCAAAAAACCCAACTGTTCGTCCTCTGGATAAATGCCGTAAACAGACTGCAACGTCTTCATCATATACATCATATTTTTTTGACTGATCATCGCGCCTTTCGGCGGACCGGTGGTGCCTGAAGTATAAGTAAGAATCATTAAATCACAGGGCTTTGCGAGGTTGATTTCTCTTTCCCACAGCTCAGGTTCCATGCTCTCTCGAGTCTTTCCTAACGCTATCAATTCGTCGAAGCTGATACACTGAGCATCTTCAAAATTTCGTAGGCCTTCCATATCGAAAATTATGATTTTCTGGAGAGTAGGGGTGCGCTCGCGCACCTCTAGAACCTTGTCTAACTGTTCCTCATTTTCTGCAAAATAAAAACGCGTCCCGCTATCGGAAATCAGGTATTCAACTTGATTGGGTGCGTCTGTCGGATAAACACCATTCGTCACACCACCGACCGTGATCACACCAAGATCTGCAAACATCCACTCCTTATTGATTTCTGACGCTATAGAGCAAACGTCGCCACGCTCGAAGCCCAAAGATTTCAAGCCAAGACCCACCCACTTAGCTTGATTCCCCCAATCAGCCCATGTGTACTCGTTCCAAACGCCAAAATCTTTTTCGCGCATCGCTACCTTGTTGTCGCATTCGACAATTCTCTTTAAAAAAAGCTGGGACACAGTATCGAGGCCCTCGATCGATACACCAGAAATCACCTCCATGTTTTTCTTTGCTTCCATCGCCTCCGCCCTCTTACACCCTCATCTTTGTTGCCTAAGTAGAATTCTTGTATGTCTGTAGAGTCCTTAAGACGCGAACAGGTGTCTTCCATAACAATTCGACCCAGTTCCATCACGTAGCCAAAGTCACCTATATCCAGAGCCATTTTTGCATTTTGTTCAACCAACAAAATCGTGACCCCTTGTTCTTTATTTAAACGCGATATGATTTCCGAAATCTCTGTCACCAATTTGGGAGACAACCCCAAAGACGGCTCATCTAACAACATGAGCTTAGGCCTCAACATCAAACCTCTACCAATCGCTAGCATTTGCTGTTGGCCGCCTGACAGTTTAACGGCTTGTGTTTTCCGAAGGGCTTGAAGCGCCGGAAAGTAGTCGTAAACAAGCTCAATGTCGGCCTGAACCTCATCATCGGTACGAGAAAACGCTCCCATCATTAGGTTTTCGTCAACACTCATAAACGGAAAAACCTCTCTTCCTTCCGGTATATGCGAGACACCGAGTCTTGCGATCACGTCGGGATCAGTCCCTTGGATCTCTTTTCCGTCCAAAATCACAGTTCCCTTGAGTGGCTCCATTGCACCGCTGATGGTTTTAAGTACCGTCGTCTTACCCGCACCATTCGCGCCCAAAATTGAAGTCACCTTCCCCTCTTCGACAACCAAACTTACCCCGTGTATCGCCATTATCGGCCCATAGTAGGTCTCCAAATTATTTAGCCGCAGTAAGTCAGTCACGATTAATCACCCAGATAAGCTCTTAAAACTTCAGGGTTTTCCTGAACTTCTTGTGGAGTACCGATTAGCAGTCGCTGCCCATCAGCCATTGCCATCACTCGATCGGAAACGCCGGCAACCAATTTCATGTCATGTTCTACCATGACAATCGTGATGCCCAATTCTTCATTAATATCTTCGATCCAAAATGCCAGATCTTCGGTCTCTTCTGGATTTAACCCAGAGGACGGCTCATCTAACAACAGCAATTTGGGCTTGGTGCAAAGCGCTCTGGCCACCTCGACCATTTTTCGTGCCCCATAGGAAAGATTGCCCACCGTTTGGTCTCGATAAGATTGAAGGTTCAGCAAATCGATTACAGACTCCACTGATTCTCTAAACGCTAACTCCTGGTCACGCACCGAGGAAGTAAAAGCAATTTCCTGTAAAAAATTGGTTCTTCTTCTCACATGACAACCAATCAACAAGTTCTTTAACACGGTTTCTTTTTCAAATAATTCTGTGTTTTGGAAAGTGCGCGCAATCCCTAACTCCGCCACTCTATGGGTCTGCAAGTCGGTGATGTCTTGTCCCTCGAAAAAAATCGAACCCTCAGAACATTCATAGATACGACTGATCAAATTAAAGATAGTTGTTTTGCCGGCGCCATTCGGGCCGACGATGCTAAAAACTTCTCCTTGCTCAATTGAGAACGTAACGCCTTGGACTGCTTTTAAACCACCAAAACTTATAGAGACCGCGCGAGCTTCTAGCAAAGCTATCACTTTAATCTCTCGGTCTGTAAAAATGCTCTTTGTCTTTTATAAGTCGCTTTTCTGTACAACGGATATTCGTCAAAAAACAAACGAATCTTCAGCCAACGACCGTAAAGCCCTTGTGGCTCATAAATCAAAAAACCAACTAAAATAATGCCGAATACAGCCGGCTCTAGCCCTGGAATTTGGCCTATTTGCGCTGGCGCGTAATCCCGGAAAATCGCGATGAGCTGAGGTAGCAGACCGATAAAAATCGCACCAAATAAAATACCGTGAATCGAACCCAAGCCACCCACAACCACCATCAACAACAATTGAATTGAGGTAGTGAGTCCAAACGAATCAGGAAAAAGATAATTCAACCGATGAGCGATAAGCGCTCCCGCGACTCCCGTTAAACCAGCTGAAAGCCCAAACGCAAGAGCCTTTGTCCTGGCCAGATTGATTCCCATGCTCTCAGCCGATGTTTCCGAATCTCTGATAGCGAGCATTGCCCTTCCGGAAGGAGCTCTCAAAACGTTCATCACCAAAAGCAAACAACCAATCAACAAGGAAAGACATAAATAATAAAAAGATCGAGAGTCGCCCATAGCGAAGCCGAAGATCTCGGGAGGCGGAATAGCCATGCCGCGGAGCCCGCCCGTTACAGCTTCCCAATGCACGAGGGCCTGCTCGATTATTACCGCAAACGCTAAAGTAGCGACTGCCAAATAAATACCCGTCATGCGCAGCGCCGGAATACTCACCAGGCCACCAATCAACCCAGTCACTAAGGAAGCTACCGAAAGCGCAACCGGCAAAGGAAGCCCAACATTAAGCAGATACCCGTGCAGATAGGCACCCATCGCCAAAAAAGCGCCATGGCCCAAACTGACAAGGCCCGTATAACCGACTAACAGCATCAAACCACAACCCGCAATAGCGAAAATAAACACCTGAGATAGTTCGCCCAGTAAGTAATTGCCGGTGAACAGAGGCGCCAAAAAAACCATTATCAACAACAGGCCGTACCAAAGAAGATGACCCGAATGTTTAATCAGGCGAATGTCTTGGTTATAGCTGGTCTTTCGGATAAAGCGCATCAGACTTTCTTCTTTTGCATGGTGGCAAAAAGACCATCTGGCCTGACAATCAGAACCAGCAAGAGTATGAGATATGCGGTGGTCTCCGAAAATCCGGCGGGCAAGTAATACCCAGCAAGCTGCTCGGCCACACCAATGAGTAACCCACCAAGAAGAGCGCCAGGAAGACTCCCGAAACCACCGACGATCGCCGCCGCAAACGCTTTGATTCCAATAAAACCAATCATAGGATACACAAGGGATATCGGGGCCATCAGGATACCTGCTATTCCTGCTATCGCAGCCGCCAGACCCCACACCAGCGAATAAATCCGCTTGACCGGTATACCAACGTAAAATGCCGCCAACTGATTTTGTGACGCTGCTTGCATCGCCATGCCATATCGAGAGAAACGAAAGAACAACCACAAGGCAAAGCACAACAATCCCGTCCCGCCGATTATGACCAGATTTTCATATCCGACGACTAACCCGTCGAAACGAAAAACCATCCCTGAGTAAGGTGCTTCGATAGACTTTGGTTCGCTGCCCCACACAGCCCCCGCAAAAGCACGAAGCACGAATCCCAAACCTATTGTCAACATGAGAACAGCAAAATGAGGTTCGCCAATCATCGGCCGGAAAAAAACACGTTCTAACGCGATACCCAACAGCACCATCAAAAACGCAGTGGCGGGCACAGCCCAGAGATACGAAACATCAAAGGAATTAACCAAGGTCAAACCGACATATGCGCCGAGCATCATCACATCACCCTGAGCAAAATTGACCATTTCCGTAGCTTTATAAATTAGCACAAACCCGAGCGCTATCAGCCCATAAACGCATCCTTGTGAAATACCACTGACGAAAAGTTGAAGAACTTCCACTACTGTTTTCTTTGCCGTAAACGTCCTTGTATTGTGTGGACTGTGGCAGCATTTGTCACTCCCTTAATAGCGAACTAACATCTACCTTTAAACAGCGAACTAACATCCAGAGGTAAAAGCTCATGAGCAATCGATTAGAAGGCAAACGAATATTGGTAACCCAGTCGAAAGATTATATGGGGCCAGCCACCGTCGAGGTCTTCAGCCAAGAAGGAGCGGTCGTCATACAGGATAACTCCGACCTCACTCAAACAGGTCGATGCGACGAGCTCATCTCGGAAACCGGCGAAATTGATGTTCTAATCGCTAACCTTGCTTCTCCCAACTATAGCGGCATCAAAGCAACAGAGCTTGAAGACGATCAATGGCTTAACACTTTCGCTATGATGGTCCACCCGCTTCACCAACTGTCCAAAGCCGTCTTACCCCAAATGATCAATCGAGAGCGCGGAAAGATTATCGTCTACGGGAGTGCCACAGCTCTAAGGGGCCTCAAAACCGTCACAGCCTATAGCGCCGCCCGCGCCGCCCAAGTCGGCTACATCCAATCACTTGGCGTCGAAGTCGCTCCACACAACATTCAGGTAAACTTGATCGCCCAGAACTACGTCGAAAATCCTGTGTACTACCCGCCAGAGCTGCGCGAAAAAGAATCATTTATCAACTCGCTGCATCGACAGGTTCCACTAGGCAGGCTCGCGACCGCCGAGGAAGACGCAAAATTCGCGCTATTCCTGGCATCCGACGACAGTGATTTTTTCGTAGGGCAAGCGATACCTTTCAGTGGGGGATGGGTCCAGAGGTAGCGCATTTTCTAGCAGGAGTTATCGAAAATACGTTACTCACGCAATATTCAAGACAGACCAAGGGACTGCATGAATCAACAAAAGCAAAGGATACGGGTAACGAGTTGCAGAATTCTTCCATTATTATTCAAATGCTTTTGAAGATTTACAGCGTACTGTTCTCCATGCTGAGTGCATATTGTTACTTGTTCCGGACATGTTGAGGAGCGAGGCAAGTCCATAGGCTGTTAATCGAACTTCGCGTTAGGCTGGTTTAGTTAATTGTTGGCCGTCCCCTTGGAATCTTATTACGGGAACAAGTAACAATGTGCGACTCTTTGGTCTTCGTAAATTTCACAATCCAACAGATAAGATGTTTCTTTCGAGCTATCATTTCATTAATCTTGCCTTCAAGTTAATCCTTTGGAGTAGGTTTTAATGAAATATCTGCACACCATGGTCAGAATCAAAGATGTCGACAGTTCTTTAAAATTCTACTGCGACGCACTAGGACTGACAGAACTAAAGCGTCACGAAAGTGAGCAGGGAAGATTTACTCTGATTTTCTTGGCCGCCCCAGGTAACGAGACGGCTCAAGTTGAATTGACCTACAATTGGGACGCCGAAGACCTGGATGGTGGCCGAAATTTCGGCCACCTTGCCTATCAAGTCGATGACATCTATAAAACGTGTGCCAGACTGCAAGAGAAAGGTGTCACCATCAATAGGCCACCGCGCGATGGGTATATGGCCTTTGTTAAATCACCGGATGGTGTATCGGTGGAGCTGTTGCAATCGGAAGCACCGCTTGAACCTCAGGAACCTTGGAAAAGCATGGAAAATATTGGTCAGTGGTGAACTCACCAGATCACAATCAACACTAGGATATAAACATGAAATTATTGAACTCAGTAGGCCCAAATCCGCACGTCGTCAGAATGTTTGCCGCAGAAAAAAATGTGGCACTAGAGCTGGAAGAAATCGACTTGATGGGAGGCGCTAACCGTCAAGACGAGTACCTTTCAAAAAATCCGGGCGGACAGCTCCCCTGCCTCCAAACTGACGACGGAACGTTCGTCGCAGAGATTACCGCTATTTGCGAATATATCGATGAGGTAGGAGGCGGGACCTCACTAATCGGCAATACCGCCGAAGAGCGCGCTATAACCAGAATGTGGACCAGACGGGTAGACCTAAACATCTGCGAGCCGCTCGCCAACGGTTTCAGATACTCTGATGGCTTACCGATATTCAAAGACCGGATGATTACAATTCCAGAAGCGGCAGACGGCTTAAAAGAAATCACAAAGAGTCGCTTGGCCTGGTTGAATAATCTAATGACCAGCGGAGATTTTATCTCTGGTCCAAATATTTGTTTAGCAGATATTTTGCTATTTTGTTTCCTCAAGTTTGGGCAGTCTGTGGGTCAGCCCTACGACACAAACCTCACTCAAATACATGCTTGGTTTGAAAGGATGTCAGCTCGAGAAAGCGCCAATGCTTAAACATGGCCGGTAATTCGTACACGAGTTAGACCAGTTAGAAGGTTCCGCTCCTGTAATTTCGCTTGGGGTCCTACGACGCGAAGCCTCATTCATTCATTGACGGGCCGTAGCAAATACTTGCGTGTAAACCATGAGTTACACCTACTGCCTTTAAATGCATTGGAAAAGCGGCCGATGTCCCTCATAATGTGCGCTCCAAAAATCTCTAACTTGCACATTCGCATCAGCGCTTTGACATTAATCATCTGTGAGCTGCAAGAAAGGTAGATCGAAAAAAAATGAAAAAAACATTTCTTACCTCTGCAGTCATCGGGCTGGCCATAATAGGCTGGCTTATGTCCGGTTATCTGACACAACCGGAAATCGAATACGCCGCCTCGCTGGAAGAACAAAATACAATCGCCTCGCAAGTCGAGTTTGAGGCTCCGCCGACTAAGGTACGGGTCCAACATCAAATCGCGACTCAACAAACGAGGTTCGCTGTAGTACGCGGAAAGACAGAAAACAAACGCACGGTCGATGTTAAAGCAGAGATCAGCGGACGGGTCGTCGAGCGACTAGTGGAGCGCGGCTCAGCCATAAAAACGGGTCAGACAATGTGTAAGATAGCAGTCGAAGACAGGGCCGTTGCGATCGACGAAGCTCTGCAGGCGCTAAACAAGGCGAAGATAGATTACCAGGGCGCTCTCAAGCTCAAACGCCAGGGTTTTAATTCAGAGTCGACAATAGCCGAAAAAAAAGCACGGCTTGCGTCGGCTAACGCAATGCTAGAACGGCGAAAAATAGCGTTCGCTAAAACCGAAATCACGGCACCTTTTGATGGCATCATCGAAAAAATAGGGCTTGAAATCGGAGATTACGCTACCCCTGGAAACTCTTGTGCAACGCTTGTTGATCTCAATCCGATGCTGTTGGTAGGACAAGTTTCGGAAAAAATGGTGTTACAACTTACACTCGGAGAAGACGTCATGGGAACTCTGAGCAACGGCGCCCAAGTTGACGGGGTTCTTACTTTCATTGGGAAACAGAGCGATCAAAATACGAGAACCTACCCAATCGAGGCTGAACTAGAAAATAAAGACGGTCTGCTGAGATCCGGGCTGACTGCTGAAATACAGATTCCGACCGAGCAGGTGCTTGCACACAGGGTGTCTCCTGCTATTTTTGCCTTAAACGATTTAGGTCAGATCGGAATCAGAACAGTTAACAAACAAAATCTGGTCGAATTTCACCTCATCGAAATCCTATCGGAACAGGGAGAAGGCGCGTGGGTCACCGGCCTACCGAACGAGGTCACGATCATCACAGTTGGCCAAGAACTGGTGATCCCCGGAGAACGAGTTGACCCCGTTATCGACAGTCCTAACCTGGAAGACCAGTCTAATATCGCAAATAAAAGCGACACCAAGATCGATTCTAAGAGCTAGCCTACTCGGAAACTCAAATGTATAAGATCTTAGAAACTTGCATAACGCGATCCCGCACGACTCTCCTTATCCTTTTTATGATCTTGATGTCTGGAATCATCGCCAGGCTAGCAATTCCCATAGAATACCAGCCAAATATTGAGGTCCCCTTTTTTGGAGTCTTCGTTCCTCATGAGGGGATCTCTCCCGAAGACGCAGAGCGATTGTTAGTCATGCCACTTGAACTCGAAATCCGCCAAATTGAAGGGCTTGAAGAGATAACAGGCTACGCCTCAGAGGGATCAGGCCAAATATTTGTCGAGTTTAACGCGGAGGCAGACGTTGAAGTAGCAGAGCAGGACCTGCGCAACGCAGTTGACCGCGCGAAAATCGAATTCCCGGCAACGGCTGAGGAGCCGATTATCGAAGAAGGGAACATGATGAATTTTCCTATTCTTCAGGTGAACCTGACAGGCGAAGTACCCGAGCGAATGCTTTTCAATATCGCCCGAGACATGCGGGACGAGATCAAAAAGCTCAGCGATATTCTCTCTGCAGAAATCGAAGGTGGCAGAGAAGAGGTAATGGAGGTAATCATCGACCCTAACGCCTTGGAGACTTACCAGATTTCCTCCGAACTGTTGATGAACTCTGTTATAAGAAATAACCGACTCATCCCGGCAGGCAGCTTGGATACCGGAAAAGGGAGATTTTCCGTAAAGGTACCTTCAATTATAGAAGACCCACGGGACATTCTATCGATTCCTGTAAAGACAGAAGGAGATAAGGTAGTCACGCTATCGGACGTCGCGACCGTCAGACCAACATTTAAAGAAAGACAAGGAGTCGCACGTGTAGACGGCCGAAAAGGGGTCAGTCTGTTCATCGTCAAGCGGACCGACGCTAACGTCCTGTCAGCCATTGAAAAAACCAAAACAGTGGTTGAGCGGTTCCGAAAGCAGATCCCCGGAAAAATCACGATTTCCTACTCCAGCGATCAGGGACCTTACGCAAAATCGCAGCTAGTCGAGCTTGAGGGAAATATAATGACGGCTCTTGGTATCGTCATGGTCATCGTCGTGGCAGCGATGGGATTTCGAAATGGCCTAATAGTAGGGTTGGCAATACCTAGCTCATTTCTGTTTGCCCTTATTTTCGTCTACCTAGTCGGTTTTTCCTTCAATTTCATGGTGATGTTCGGGATGATCTTGGGTCTAGGCATGCTGATCGACGGAGCGATCGTGGTCACGGAGTATGCCGACAGAAAAATGGTTGAAGGTCACAATAAAAGAGACGCGTATATTATTGCGGCTGACCGCATGTTCTGGCCGGTAACCGCATCGATCGCAACCACCCTAGCAGCGTTTCTTCCGCTGATGTTCTGGCCGGGCATGTCAGGACAGTTTATGCGCTACCTTCCGGTGACCGTTTTCATGGTGTTGAGCGGATCCCTTCTCTACGCCGTTATCTTCGGTCCAACCATAGGCTCCATAATTGGAAGAGCGGGAGAGCAAAACGAAAAATCTAAAGAACAGCTCAGGAACCTAGAACATGGAGACCC
>MDTB01029734.1_pt1 | contig 10533 bp, 9 predicted proteins | sample 811161 | NCBI WGS metagenome assembly MDTB01 (sample SAMN05326650, study PRJNA326480) | marine metagenome | isolation source: seawater | place: Mediterranean Sea | collected 2009
ATGGTGGAGGTGGTGGGTACTGCCCCCACGTCCGCAATGGTTATTACGAAATTCGTTTATCGTCGTAGTTGGAAAACCAACACTATTAATATAAAAACAATTATTAAAGATTCAATAAAAATCATGAAACTAACAAAAGATCAAATTAATGAGATAAAAGAACAACAATCTCAACAGCATCAGACAAAAAGAGTTACAGCTCCTGCACTTGAAAAGATTCTTTATGAGGCTATTCCAGCTTTAGACCATGGATTTGTTAGAGTCGTGGATTATATGGGCGATGATACTTCTATAGTTCAGTCGGCAAGAGTTTCTTATGGAAAAGGAACTAAAAAAGTTTCTACCGATAGTGGTTTAATAAAATATTTAATGCGCCACTGGCATAGCACTCCTTTTGAGATGTGCGAAATTAAATATCATGTGAAACTTCCAATTTTTATTGCTAGACAGTGGATTAGACATAGAACTGCAAATGTTAATGAATACTCTGCAAGATATTCTATTTTAGATAAAGAATTTTATTTACCATCTTCAGAGAATTTAGCAGCCCAATCAGTTAGTAATAGGCAAGGAAGAGGAGATGTTATCAAAGGAGATCAAGCAAAAATAATCTTGGATTTATTAAAAGACGATGCAGAAAGAACATATAATAATTATGAGTTAATGCTAAACGAACGATTTGATGGAACTACTATTGATGAAAATAAAAGGGGTTTAGCAAGAGAATTAGCTAGAATGAATTTAACTTTAAATACTTATACTCAGTGGTATTGGAAAACAGATTTATTAAATTTAATGAATTTTTTAAGACTTAGAGCAGATAGTCATGCTCAATATGAAATTAGAGTTTATGCAGATATAATGTTGGACACTGTAAAGAAATGGGTGCCGATTACGTATGAAGCATTTATGGATTATAGAGTTGGAGGAACTGAAGTTTCAGCAAAAGGAAAATCTGTAATTCAAAAATTAATTAAGGGCGAAGATATCAAAATTGAACAATCTGGCTTATCTAAGAGAGAATGGAATGAATTAATGGAAGCTTTTGATCTTAAAGATAAGTTGATTTAATTACATTAGCAAATTCTAAATAAACTTTAGAAATTTCACTTTCGGGATTATTTTCAACAATAGGTTTTCCTTTATCACCACATTTACCAATTTCAGGATTTATTGGAATTTCTCCTAAGAATTTTTTATTAAATTCTTCAGCCGTTTTTTTTACACCACCTTCTCCAAATATATTGTATTTCTTTCCATCATCACCTATAAAAAAACTCATATTATCAACTAATCCTAAAATTTTAACTCCAAGTTTATCAAACATTTTTATTCCTCTTTTCACATCTAATAGAGCTACTTCCTGAGGAGTTGATACTATAATTGCTCCATCTAATTTTATATCAGTCGCAAAAGTTAATTGAGTATCACCAGTTCCAGGAGGCATATCTACAATTATAAAATCCAAGTTACTCCAAGCAACTTTTTGGGTAAAAGTTTTGATAGCACTAGTTACCATTGGCCCACGCCATATCATTGGAGTTTGTTGATCTGCTAGAAAACCAATAGACATACACTGGATATCATATTTTATTATCGGAGTTAAAGTTTGGCCATCACTTTTTGGTTTTTCATTAATATCAAACATTTTTGGAATTGATGGGCCATAAATATCTGCATCTAGTAATCCCACTTTACATCCAGTATTTCTTAAAGCTAAAGCAAGGTTTGTTGCGAATGTAGATTTTCCTACACCTCCTTTAGCACTTGAAATTGCTATAGTAAATTTTGTTCCATTAATTGGGTTTTTTTCACGAGGTTTTTCACTCATTTTTTTTCTAATTGCGTCATTTAATTCTGGTTTTTCCTTTGGCATTATTCGATCTTAACTTGTTTTTCCCTATAAAGACATTATATACATTGTCATATGGCAGACGATTTTCAAGGCAGAGGTGGAAGTCCATGGGGAACACCCCCTGGAGGAGGTGGAGGAAATGGCTCTGGAAGAGGACCAAGGCCACCAGATATTGATGAAATCATAAGAAATATTCAAAAAAATATTAATAGAATTTTACCTGGAGGAAGTAGCTCAGGGAAAAAACCTATAGGTTTAATTTTAATTATTTTAGCATTGGTATGGGTTGCAAGTGGTTTATATAGAGTGTTACCAGATGAACAAGGAGTAGTTCTTAGATTTGGAAAATATACAAAAACAACTCAACCAGGATTAAATTATCACATTCCATTTCCAATTGAGTCTGTTCAAACCCCTAAAGTTACAAAAGTAAACAGAATGGATATTGGTTTTAGATCTGAGAGAGATAGCGGTTTTACTTCAGGAGGAGTTGCAGATGTACCAGAGGAAAGCCTTATGTTAACAGGTGATGAAAATATAGTTAATATTGATTTTTCAGTTTTTTGGGTAATTAAAGATGCTCAAAAATTTTTATTTAAAATTCAAGACCCCGAAGGAACAGTAAAAGCAGCTGCAGAGACAGCTATGAGAGAAGTTATAGCAAAAAGTGATATTCAACCAATTTTAACAGAGGGAAGAGCTGTAATTGAAAATGAAACACAAGAAATTATTCAATCGATATTAGATGAATACAATAGTGGAATTCAAATTACACAAGTACAAACTCAAAAAGCTGACCCACCAGATCAAGTAATTGATGCATTTAGAGATGTACAAGCTGCTAGAGCAGATATGGAAAGATCAAAAAACGAAGCCGAAGCATATGCAAACGATGTTATACCGAGAGCAAGAGGGGAAGCACAAAAAATTTTACAAGCTGCTGAAGCTTATAAAAAAGAAGTTGTAGCAAAAGCTGAAGGTGAAGCTAGTAGGTTTGTATCGATTTATACAGAATATGCCAAAGCAAAAGATGTTACCCAAGAAAGAATGTATTTGGAGACTATGGAAAAAGTTTTAGCTGATATAGATAAAGTTATTATAGATAAAAATTCAGGCTCTGGAGTAGTTCCATATTTACCATTACCAGAATTAACTAAAAAGAAAGCGAGCAACTAATGAGAGCTGGAAAAATATTAATACCAATAATTATTTTCATATCCGCTTTGGCTTTTTTTTCAATATTTATAGTAAAAGAAGTTAATCAAGCAATAGTGCTACAGTTTGGTGATCCAAAAAGAATTATTTCAAAACCAGGAATAAATTTTAAAATACCTTTTATTCAAAATGTTGTGTTTCTAGATAAAAGAATTTTAAATCTAGATACTCCTCCCGAGGAAGTAATCGCATCGGATCAAAAAAGATTAATTGTAGATGCTTTTGCAAGATTTCAAATTATTGATTCATTAAAATTTTATATTTCTGTTGGAAACGAAAGAGTAGCAAGATCAAGATTAGCAACAATAATAAATTCTAGACTTAGAAATGTTTTGGGTCAGCAAGAATTACAAACATTATTGTCTAAAGATAGAACAAAGCAAATGTCCTTAATTCAAGAACTAGTTAATACCGAAGCTCAAAATTTTGGTATTAAGATTGTGGATGTAAGAATTAAAAGAGCAGATTTGCCTCAAGCAAATAGTGAAGCGATTTATAGAAGAATGCAAACTGAACGAGAAAGAGAAGCTAAAGAATTTAGAGCTCGAGGAGCCGAAATGGCCGTGACTATTACTTCAACAGCTGACAAAGAGGTCACTGTAATACTTGCAAATGCTCAAAAATCATCAGAAATAATGAAAGGTGAAGGTGATGGTCAAAGAAATAAAATCTTTGCAGATGCATTTGGAAGAGACCCAGAATTTTTTGCTTTTTATAGAGCGATGCAAGCTTACGAAACAGCTTTAATTGGAGGAGATACATCCTTAATTTTATCGCCTGATAGTGAATTTTTTAAATTTTTTGGAAAAATAAAATCAAAATCAGAATAAATTTAATTAAAATTATGAAAGATCTGATCATTGCATTAGGGCTTTTACTTTTTCTTGAAGGAATCTTGTATGCTTTATTTCCATCAAAAATGAAAAATATGTTGATGAAACTAAAAACAATAAAAGACGGACAATTGAGAATAAGTGGCTTAATATTCGCAATTATTGGTTTTTTTATTATTTGGTATATTAAAAGTTAAAATGAATAAAATAAAAATATTTTTACTTAGTTTTATTATATTTAATTTTTCAATTTCTGCATATGGAAATGATGCTCCAGCATCTTTTGCAGATCTTGCTGAAAAATTAATGCCTTCCGTTGTAAATATTTCAACCACACAAACTGTAGTTACAAACACTAATCCTTTCCCTTTTGAATTTCCTCCAGGGTCACCATTTGAAGATATGTTTAAGGAATTTGGGACTCCACAAAAAAGAAAAGCAAGCGCATTAGGTTCAGGCTTTATAATTGATAAAAAAGGAATTGTTGTAACTAATAACCACGTAATTCAAGGAGCGGATGATATATTAGTAAGAGTTGAAGGTGATAAAGAATATAAAGCAAAAATAATTGGATCTGATCCATTATCTGATATTGCTGTTTTAGAAATTCAATCAAGTGATAATTTCATTCCAGTAAAATTTGGTGATTCAGATAAAGCAAGAATAGGAGACTGGGTGATAGCTATAGGAAATCCATTTGGATTAGGTGGTACTGTTACTTCAGGAATTATTTCGGCTAGAAATAGATCTATAGGTTTATCAAGATATGAAGATTTTATTCAAACTGATGCATCGATAAACCAAGGAAATTCTGGTGGACCACTTTTTGATATGAACGGAGATGTAATTGGTATCAACACTGCAATCTTAGGACAATCAGGATCTATAGGTATTGGTTTTTCAATACCATCAAATAGTGCAACAAGAGTTATTGATCAATTAATAAAATATGGTGAAACTAAAAGAGGATGGTTGGGAGTAAGAATTCAAATAGTAACTCAAGAAATTGCAGATGCAGTAAAATTAGATAAGCCTAGAGGTGCTCTAGTAGCAAGTGTAGCAAATGATAGCCCATCTGATAAAGCTGGTATAAAAGCAGATGATATCATTCTAGAGTTTAATGGAATTTTAATCAAAGAAATGAGAGAGTTGCCAAAAATTGTAGCCCAAACAGACGTAGGTAAGATGGTTAAAGTTAAAGTTTGGAGAAATAAAAAAGAAATAATTAAAGAAATAAAATTAGGCAGACTGGAAACTTCTGAAGATTTTAGGGTAGATAAAAAAGATACAAAAAAACCCTTAACATATGAAATAAAATCTTTGAAAATTAAGGTAAGATTACTAGATGCAAAAGATATAGAAGAAAGGAAGCTTCCTAATCAAACTACAGGTTTAGTTATTACTGAAATTCAAAAGGGCAGTCCTATGAATAATGTAGAAGTTAATTACATCATTCTAGAAGTTCAGAAAAAAAGAATTAAATCAGTTAAAGATTTAGAATTAATAATTAATAAAGCTCTTAAAACTACTGAAAAAACTATTCTAGTAGCTATTTATAACAATCAGAACCAAAGAAGATTAATTGGTGTTAAATTAGACTAATGATGGACCTTAAGTCCAAAATTATTTTGATAGCAGGACCTACTGGTTCTGGAAAATCTCGATTAGCACTCATGATGGCTAAAAAATTTAGTGGAGAAATTATTAATACAGATAGTATGCAGGTTTATAAAATATTCAAAATCTTAACTGCTAGACCTAATATTAAAAGTGAAAAAAAAATTAAGCATCATCTTTATGGTTTTGTGAATTTTAATAAAAAATATTCTACAGGCCAATGGTTAAAAGATACAATTAAGAAGATTAATCAAATAAAAAAAAGAAATAAAATACCAATATTAGTTGGAGGAACAGGTCTTTATTTTCACTCTTTAATAAATGGTTTGGTAAAAATTCCAAATATTCCTATAAAAATAAGAAAAAAAATTAGATTGTTACATAAAAAATTTGGTCAAAAAATATTTTATAAGAAACTTTTAAAACTAGATCCAAAAATCAAAAATAAATTTGATAAAAATGATGTTCAGAGATCCTTAAGAGCATTTGAGATTAAAAAACATACTAGAATCTCAATGTATGATTGGCTAAAAAAAACTAAGGTAATACTTAATGAAAATAATTTTGTAAAATTTTATATCGATATTAATAGAAAAGATTTAATTAAAAGAATTGAAAAAAGAACAGATCAAATGATTAAAGACGGAGCATTAAAAGAAGTTAAGAAATTTAATAAATTAAAAATAAAAAGTGATCACAGCATTAATAAAGTTATTGGAATAAATGAATTAAATAGGTATCTTAAAAAAGAAATCTCTTTAGAAGTTGCAAAGGAGTTAATAATAATAAAAACAAGACAATATGCCAAAAGACAATCTACCTGGGCCAGAAGCAAGATGAACTCTTGGACTAAAATAGATCCTTTAAATTCTCCTTTTCGATAAAAAAATTTTATCTAGAATTCTAACTTTATATCTATAGCAGGTGCACTATGTGTGATACTACCAATTGAGATTCTATCTACTCCAGTAGACGCAACAGATTTTATAGTCCTAAAATTAATATTTCCTGATGCTTCAGTTTGGTAGTATTTTTTTGCAATTTTAACTCCAGTCTTTAATTTTTTAATACTCATATTATCAAAAAGAACAGTATTAAATTTTAAACCTATAATCTTTTTAAGTTGATTAAGGTCATCTATTTCTACAGTAATTTTTTTATTTTTTTTATTTTTTATTGCTAAAGAAACTAATTCTTTAATATCAGTGTTAGCTATGTGGTTATCTTTAATTAAATATTCGTCGCTTAGATTAAATCTATGATTTGTTCCTCCACCTAATTTAACAGCATATTTTTGTAAAACTCTAAGGTTAGGAATTGTTTTTCTGGTACAACAAATTTTTACTTTTTTTCTAGTTAATTGAACAAATTTATTTGTTTTTGTAGCTATACCTGAGATGTGACATAAAAAATTCAGAGCCACTCTTTCACCTATTAGTATATTTTTTGACTTTCCTTTTATAACTGCAATTAATTCATTTTTTTTTACTAATGAACCATCCTTTTTTTTTGCAAAAAATTTGATATTATTGTCTATCAATAAAAATGTTTGTTTAACAAAAGCTAGACCACCAACAATGGCGTTTTGATTTGAAATTATCTTTGCATTTATTATTTTATCATCTTTTATTAAATCTGAGGTGATATCACCTGAAGGATAAAGATCTTCATTTAATGCTAACTTAACAGTATTTTTAATAAAATTTTTGCTTAATTTGATCTTTGACACTTAATTTATCTGCCGATTGCGGCCATTTTTTCTACAGAAATTCTAGCTTTATCAATTATTTTTTGATCCATGATTATTTCACCAGTTTCTTTTTCTAAACATTCTAGAATTTTAGGTAATGTTATTTTTTTCATATGAGGACATAAATTGCATGGTTTAACAAATTCAACTTTAGGGTTTTCTACTTGAATATTATCACTCATAGAACATTCAGTAACCATCATAACTTTTTTTGGTTGTTTTTCTTTAACATAATTTATCATTCCCGAAGTTGATCCTGCAAAATCACTTGCCTTAATTACATCCGGTGGACACTCTGGGTGAGCAATAATTTTAATTCCAGGGTTATTCTTACGTATATTAATTATTTCTTTTTCATTAAATTGATCATGTACAATGCAAATTCCTTTCCAAGAAATAATTTCAACATTTGTTTGTGATGCAACATATTTCGCTAAATAATCGTCTGGTAAAAAAATTACTTTATCAACTCCAAGTGATTTAACTATTTTAACAGCATTTGCAGAAGTACAGCAAATATCTGTTTCTGCTTTTACTTCAGCAGAGGTATTTACATATGATACCACAGGAACACCTGGATATTTTTCTTTAAGTAATCTAACGTCTTTTCCTGTAATTGACGAAGATAAAGAACATCCAGCTTGCATATCAGGAAGTAGAACTTTTTTTTGTGGACTCATTAATTTTGCTGTTTCAGCCATAAAATGAACCCCAGCCATAACAATAATATCTGCAGAAGTTTTAGAAGCTTCTATAGCCAGTGCTAATGAGTCTGCCGAAAAATCTGCCACACCATGGTATATTTCTGGTGTTTGATAATTGTGAGCGAGTATAACTGCATTTTTTTTCTTCTTTAATTCATTAATTTTATGAATATATGGTGCATGAATTGGCCATTCAATTTCAGGCAGTACCTTAGAAATTTTTTGGTAAATTTGATCTGTAGCTTTTTTTACTTCTTGTGTAAATTCCATGACTAAGCCTATCAACTTGAAAGTAAATTGTCATTCCTTTATTCTGACGCATTATAGGCTTGATAACAATTTAAATTATAATTTATGATATTTAAGACTATTATATAATGTAAAATATGAATAAAAGTCCAAAATCAGCTAATGAAATTTTAGTTTTAGCCAAAGAAAACCATCAAAAAAATAACTTTAAGCTAGCCAAAAGTCTTTATGAAGAATTACTTAGAAAAGATCATAAAAATTCAGAAGGCTTGTTTTATTTTGGCACACTCTGTTTACAGTTAAGAGAATATGAAAAATCAAAAGAATTGCTTAACAAAGCAATAAAAGTAAATCCTAATTATGTAGAAGCTTATAATAACCTTGGAAATGTATTAAACCAATTAGGTGAACTAGAAAATTCAAAAGAATGTTTTAAAAAAATTATAGAAATTGATCCTAATAATACACATGCCTATAATAATCTTGGCATATTACACCATAAGTTAAAAGAATTAGAACAAGCAGCAAAATTTTGCAAAAAGGCTATAGATATAGATTCAAAATTTTTAGAGGCTTATAATAATTTAGGGAATATTTTAAATGAATTAGGAGATTTTCAAAATTCAATTAAATCATACACAAAGGTAATAGAAATAAATCCTAATCATATTAATGCAATTAATAATCTTTCTATTTTATTTACAAGAATTCAAATTAAAGATTTAACTAAAACTAATATTATTTTTTTTAGAAAGCTATTTTTATTTTTATATAAAAGAAATGATATTGACCATAGTTATATTTTTTCAAACGCCAAACTACTAATATTTACAATTTATGATTTAAAAAAAATAGACCCTGATTTAAAAAAAATAGACTTATTAAAACTTCAGTCAATTAAAGACTTAATAAAAGATGAATTGTTTATATTAATGCTCAAAAAGTCTTTAATGAAAGACGTTTTTCTTGAAAAAATACTAACCAAAATTAGATATGAAATACTTGTAAATTTATTTAAAAAAAAGAGAGAATTTTTAAATAAAAATTCAAAATTTATTTTTGCTCTATCAGAGAATTGTTTTTTTAATGAATATATTTTTATAACAACAAGTAAAGAAAAAAATTTTTTAATAAGATTAAAAGATTTGATAAAAAAAAGTAAAGAAATTTTAGAATTAGAAATAGGTATATTGGGCTCTTATATTCCTATAGGATCTATTGAGAATATTAAAAAAAAATTAGAAAGATTTGAATCTAAAAATAGTGAATTTAATTCTTTGTACAAAGTTCAAATTATAGAAGTTGAGGAAGAAAAAAAAAATATCTTACTCAATCAAATCATTGGCTAGAATTTCAAATGATATTTCAGACAGAGTACAAAAACAATATGAGGAAAATCCATACCCAAGATGGAGATATATCAATAAAAGAAACTTTATGCACTCTGTTGATGTTATAAATAATCAAATAAGACCAAATCGCATTAAATTTGATGACAAATTAAATAGACCAAATATTTTGATAGCAGGTTGTGGAACAGGAAAGCATATTTTTTTATCTGCGAATTATGCTGATTCAAATATTTTGGCAATTGATATTAGTAAGTCTAGTATTGCGTATGCAAAAAGAAAAGCAAATGAATTAGGCGCATCTAATTTGAAATTTTTACATTCAGATATTTTAGATTTAAAAAAATTAAATAAAAAATTTGATATTATAGAGTGTGTAGGCGTAATTCATCATATGAAAAATCCTTTGGATGGGCTAGATGTGTTATATAATTTACTTGAGCCTCATGGTTATTTAAAGCTTGGTTTATACAGTGATTTAGCCAGACAAGATGTTATCAAAATAAAAGAAATTGTTAAAAAAAATAAGATTAAAATTACAAAAGATGCAATTAAAAATTTTAGAAAAGTAATTCTGAACAAAAAAGATGAAAAATTATTAAATTGGGGAGATTTTTATTCAATGTCATCTTTACGTGATTTGATATTTCATGTTCAGGAGCACCGATATAATATAACTCAGATTTCAAAAATTTTATCAAAATATAATTTAGAGTTTTTAGGGTTTAATGATCTAGATATAAAAATTAGATATTCAAAAATTTATAAAGAAGATAAAAAAAATACTAATTTAAATAATTGGAATGATTTTGAGATGAATAATAAAGATTCATTTAGAGGAATGTACAATTTTTGGGTAAAAAAAAAGATTAATTAAATTGGTTGCGGGGGACGGATTTGAACCGCCGACCTTCAGGTTATGAGCCTGACGAGCTACCAGACTGCTCCACCCCGCGATATC
>MDTB01104997.1_pt1 | contig 10533 bp, 8 predicted proteins | sample 811161 | NCBI WGS metagenome assembly MDTB01 (sample SAMN05326650, study PRJNA326480) | marine metagenome | isolation source: seawater | place: Mediterranean Sea | collected 2009
CCTCATCACCTATTCACTTCAAAATTAAATTTAAGCGGGGATTGTCTTTCTAGCAGACTTCCTCTTTTTTTTAATTCAAACATTGTGATTTCCAAAGCACATATCACAGATTCGATGGACTATTTATATAGAAATGGTAATAACGACGAATTACTTTTTGTTCAGTCTGGGAAAGGTACTTTCAAATCTAATTTTGGAAATATGAAAATAAAACCAGGTGATTATATTGTAATTCCTCGAGGTGTCATTTGGAATATAGTAATATTTGAAACACTACATATTCTTGTAGTTGAGTCAAATGGTGCAATTAGCACTCCCTCAAAATATCGAAATGATTTTGGACAATTGCTTGAACATTCTCCATTTTGTGAGAGAGATATTCGAACACCTGAATTTGCTAATCCTATCAAAGACAGACAAATTGAATTAAAAGTAAAGTTACATAATGGTATACAAAGCTATATTTATCAACATCATCCATTTGATATTGTTGGATGGGATGGATACTATTTCCCATATATTTTTAATATCCATGATTTTATGCCAATTACTGGGAAAATTCATCAACCCCCTCCAGTGCACCAAACATTTCAAGGAGATAATTTTGTAATCTGTTCTTTTGTCCCAAGGCTATTTGATTATCATAAAGATTCGATCCCAGCTCCTTATGCTCATAGCAATGTTGACTCTGATGAAATTATATTCTATTCTGATGGAGAATTCATGAGTCGTAAAGGAATGGAAAAAGAGTCCCTCACATACCACCCCATGGGCTTACCCCACGGTCCACAACCTGGAAAAATTGAAGAATCTATTGGAGAAAAAGAAACAAATGAAATTGCTGTAATGATTGATACTTTCAATCCTCTAAATATGACAAGTGCAACAAAAGATATAGATGACAAAAAATATCCATCATCATGGACTAAAGTATGATATACGATCCTCAAGAACATCCCTTTCAAGAAACACATAAAATCATGATTGGATCTATTGTTCCGAGACCAATTGCACTCGTATCTACCATTTCAAATACTGGTCAAAGTAATATTGCGCCTTTTTCTTATTTTAATGGAGTCTGTTCAAAACCACCCACAGTAATGTTTGCTCCTGCGAGAAGAGGATGGGATGGTGAAGAAAAAGATACACTAATAAACATACGGGAAACCAAGGAATTTGTTATCAATATTGTCTCAAAATCTTTTGGAGATCAAATGGTCACCTGTGCAACTGATTACGATTCGAATATTGACGAATTTAAGATTTCTAAACTTTCACCAGTTGAATCTATAAAACTATCATGCCCCAGATTATTAGAGGCTAAAATCAGTTTTGAATGTAAGTTAAATCAAATTGTAGAAATTGGTGATGGAACAGCAGGGAGTGGGTTTATTGTAATTGGAACAATTGTCTTGTTTCACATAGATGACGATATTTATGAAGATGGACATATTAATTTAGAAAAGCTTAATCCTATTGGTAGACTTGCCGGAAACTGGTATACAAGTATCAATGATAAATTTGAAATTATTAGAAAAATAAAACCTGATGAATGATATAATTATTTTGATTCCAAATCGATTATTTTCTCGTGCACTACATCAATTATTTGGACACTATCTCCAGCTCTTACTTCGAAGGTTTTTCCCTTAGGAAGTAAAAAAGTCAAATGGTCATTCAAATCATGGGTCTGATCTTTACTTGTCCCTTCATAAATTAGATTATCATCTCCAGATATCGTTATTTTGATAGCCTCTCGTTGGCCAGCTTTATTTAATGCTCGGAATCGAATTGGTACTAAATCATCTGAATATCTCATAACAGTGTATCTATCAGTAATATCAACCCCTCTATATTTTTTCACACCTGGTAACCAGTCCATAGGAAAATAGAAATCTGAATTATTCCAAGTGACAGCAAAAATACCATATTTCATATCACCTTTTTGTGCTTTACCAGCCAAGTCAGAAAACCACCCTTCATCTAATCTTGACCCAGTTGGTTCTGCAGCGCCTGTGAAATGCCACCCATTATCCCAGATTTCAACCCAGGAGTGATTACCAGAATCATTATACCATGAAGACGTTCCAACAAACCTAGCAGGTATGCCAACACTTCTACAAGCATCTATCAAGAGGATACTTAAACCTGTACAAGAAGCCATACCGGCCTCTATGCTTTCAAAAGGAGACTGATCTGCCTTAGGACGTTTTGTAGAATAAATAACACCGAGCATTTCATAAATTTTTTGGTTTAAAAGAGTAGCTGCCTCGTAGCTGGAATTACAATTTTTGACAATTGGAGAAAATTTATTATTGAAATCTTCTCGCCAATCATCACGACGTTCGTTGAGATTAGCATAAGGAAGAATTCCGTCATAAAATATATTTTCAGGTATATCATCTCCCCACTTTGAATTATTCCAAACATTGTACGCAAGATCACAATTCGTGAGCAAAAATTCAGAAGATAGTATTTTTAAATCGTCATCAGGCATATTATCAATAAGCCATATCATTCCAGGCAGCTGATTATTAGGTACATTAGAGATGGCTTCCCCGATCTCAACCATATTATTTCCAGAGAGAATTAATCTATCATCTATATTAAGACCCATAATGATAGTTAGTTGCAGAAAACATATTATAATTTTTTTCATATTTAACCTAACCTTAAAACTTTAGAGTAAACATTTTGAAGAATATAATAAATTATTAAATAATTTTCTTAATATTCCCATTTTTTAATATAAGATTGAAATTCTTTCAAAATTCTGTCTCTCATATGAGCTGTGTATGGCCTATACTTATTCGTTTTGTAATCTTTTATTTTCCGTAAATAATTTTTTAAATCGTTTTGTGATTCATTAAAAGTACCTAGCCCTATTTCACCATGTATTTTAGATAGAGTATCAATTGGGAAAGAAACTAGATCTTCGTATTTAACTGAACAGAAATTTTCTTTTGGTATTAAATCTAAGTCTTCATTCATTCGATTTACTATTTGCTTACAATTAGTAAAAATCATCTCTTGAAGATTTTTTAGATCTATCTTTTGTAAAGGCATAATAATTTTTGAAAGTTTTTCGATCCCATTTATTGATGATTGAAAAAAATTGAGTGGATGCCTCGAAATAAATATAAATGAAGCATTTGGATAAATTTTAATTAATTGCCTTATCCTAGCAGTATGCGCAGGAGATTTATAAGTAATTCGTTTATTTTTGAAGTAATTACTTATTTTATAATGAAAACTTTTGTGTGCATCTAACCATTGATTTACTACGTTATCATCACATTCATTAAAATCTAAAAACCTTAAAAAGTATTCTTTATCTTTTGAGAATGAAAAATAGTTATACAAAGCAAAATCCGGAACAAGTGAGCATAATGCAACCTCATCTTCACAGGGGCTATCAATTTTAACCTCCATATTATCTTGAGGTCTTGGTGCTGAGACTTTAGCAGCATTTATTGGGAGTAATTTTTCCATGACATTAAAAGTATGTGGAAAAATACATTGAAAATTATTTGGAGCACAAAATTTTTCATCCTGATTTAAAAGAAAATGAAGTAATGTTGTTCCACTTCGCCAGAGTCCTAAGATAAATATAGGATCTTGTGGCTTTTGCTTATTTTTAACATTAAAAAATGTTTTTTCTGGAACAACAATAATTTGATTAATTATTGAAAGAATCGTGATCCATACATAATTGAAAAAATAGCGAAAAGATAATTCAATTTCTTTGTTATTTAGAAATTTTATCCACTTATAAAAAGTTATTCCTGTAAAAAAAGTTAGCTTCAATGATTAATAATCGAAAATGAAATATTTTATTTGAAAAATTACATAAAAATACAGACTTTCTGTTTTAAAATTATAAGTAATTCTGCTATCTAGTTACCATTCAACAACTTCAAAGAATAATTAATGAATTATGTAGAAAAAATAAGAAATAAGATCTATTCAGCTCGATGCATTGGGAATGTAGAACCGATAGAATATATGATTCCTTACCCCTCTATGAGATCGTTAATCGAAGGGCAAAACATTAAATACTCTAAACAAGTAATCATTAAAAAACCCTTTCCCTTAACTAATCTAGATTTTTATACTCTTGTTCAGCAGACTGCAAATTGGCTTAAAAATAAAGGGTTGAAAGAAAAAGAAAGAATTATTATACCTGAATTAAAATATCCCGAAACAGAAATATTGCTTTATGGCGTTTGGCAAGTAGGAGCGACTGGTATAATATGCAAATCAAAAGATATCGGTAGAATACAAAAGAAAATCAAGACAACAACTTTCTTAGATAATGATATTGATTTAATTAATGATATAAAAAAATTTCCAAAAAGTTTTAACCCAACCTATAAACCTCTATTAGATGATGAGGCTTTAATAACCTTTGAGAAAAGAGATGGGATAAAACTATCTCATTATAACCTATTGGTTAATACTTATGCAATTCAAAAAGCATTAGATATAAAAAGCAGAACTAGATATTTTTGTAATGTTAAACCTGGTTCAACAATTTGGACAATTTTTAAAGTAATACTTCCGATATTTTCAGGATGTATTTTTGACCCTGAAGCCCCTGAGTTAACTATTGGGGAACATGGTTGTGATTTTACCTTGAGATCAGACTTAATCAATATTGAGGAATATTCTAAAAATGATATAGCGATTTGTCCAGAGAATACTGCAGCTATGACCATTGGCAATAAACCTCTGCACCTCACAAATTTTATAAAAGAAGATAATAAAATAAGTTTAATGGGCCATTCAGTAACAATAGGTTATTTAGATAACTCACTAAATGAATTAAGATTTAATAATAGCAAACTCAGTTTGTCAATTTAATCTAAATCTTCTAAAACTTCTTTAGCGTGTTCTTTAGGTTTTACTTTTTCATATGCTTTTTCTATTAGGCCATTTTCATCAATAAGATAGGAGATTCGAAAAATCCCTTCGTACTCTCTCCCATACATTTTTTTCAATCCTATCGCCTCATAATCTCTTATGGTGGTTTTTTCAGGGTCAGATAATAAAGTAAACGGAAATTCTTGTTTTGAACAAAAGTTTTTTTGTGATTTGACTGAATCTGCACTCATACCCAATATGATAGTATTTTTTTCTTGAAAACTTTTGAACTCGTCTCGAAACTGTTGCCCTTCAATTGTGCAGCCTGGAGTACTAGCTTTTGGATAAAACCATAGTAAGACTTTTTGGCCTTTATAATCAGATAAACTTACGGGTTTACCATCTTGGTCATCCAAAGTAAATTGTGGTGCATTAGAACCTTCTGCTAACATGTAATCTCCTATAATTTATAATGAAATTTCTGACCATTTCATACGATCATCATTAGAATTTAGCATATTATAAACAACTCTAACACCCTCCTTCTGTCCATTCCAGACCAGCATTTTTACTGCAGTATTATAATCAACCCATTGATAATCGCAATGCTCTTTCGATAATTTTATATTTTTGCTGTTAACTTGAATTCCAAAGACTGGAACCAGGTTTATTATATCTGAATGAGCTTCATAAAACTTACTTATATGATCAGCAACGAACATACGCTCTGGTATTAATCCTGTCTCTTCATTGAGTTCTCTTTTTGCAGTTTGCCAAGCATGTTCATTATTTTCAATCTTACCTGCGACTCCTTGCCATAGATGCTCATAGATTTTTGTTTTTGCACGCTTTAATAATAAAAACTTTACTCTTTTACTTTCATAGCGATATACATATGCATCAATTACTCTAACTAAAGCCTCCACCATTACATCCCCTTCAAAGATTTCATTTGTTTTAAAGTTAATTTTGACCATTCATAAAATTCCCCTTGATGTATTTTTTCCCTTATTATTTTCATAAGATGGTGGTAATACGCAAGGTTCAAAGTAGAGGCTATACGAATTCCTAAAATTTCATTAATATTAAAAAGATGCTTAATATATGCTTTTGAAAACAATCTGCCCCAATCGTGAGAACTATTTGGATCCAATGGCGAAAAATCGTTTTTGTATTGTTGATTTTTAATATTAATAACTCCGTCTGACGTAAAAATATGACCATTCCTGCCATTTCGGGTTGGCATAACACAATCAAACATATCAACTCCTCTATATACTGCCCTGATCAAGTCTGTCGGTCTTCCGACCCCCATAAGGTAGCGTGGTTGATCCTTTGGCATCATTTCACAACAAAACTCTACGGTATCAAACATTGCCTCCTTCTCTTCACCTACAGCTAAACCCCCTATTGCCATCCCGCAGGTTGCGAATGGTACCAATTCTTCAAAACTTTGTTTTCTCAGTGAGATGTTTACACCGCCTTGAATAATAGGATACAGAACTTGGTTAAAATTATAGAACTCAGGATTAGAGGAACACCATTCATGACATCTTTTCATCCAAGAGGTTGTCCTTTTTACTGCAATTTTTATAATATCTAAATCTGCCTCACCAGATGGGCAATAATCAAAAGCCATGATAATATCAGATCCAAGTTTACGCTGAATTTTCATAGATAACTCTGGAGTGAACATATGTCTACTACCATCAATATGGCTCTGAAACTCTACTCCATCTTCAGAGATTTTATTTAACCTTGCCAATGAAAAAACCTGAAAACCTCCACTATCTGTTAGGATTGGTTTTTCCCAAGAAATAAAAGAATGGAGACCCCCAGCTTTATTAATAGTTGACGTACCCGGTCGTAAATAAAGGTGATATGTATTCCCTAAAATAATTTGAGAACCAAGAGCCTCTAGTTCCTTTGGAGAGAAAGTTTTTACAGCTCCGACTGTTCCAACAGGCATAAAAATTGGAGTTTGCAAAAACCCATGATCTGTTTTTAATAAGCCTGATCTAGCATTACATTTTACGTCGGTTGCTTTTATTGAAAAATTCAAAGCTGATTAAAATAAAATGTTAAATACATCTTTTACATTTTTTACAGGATGTATTTTTATATCTATTCTTTTAATTTTTTCATTTATAGAATGATATGGAACTATCGCCTCTACAAAACCCAGTAGTATAGACTCATTCAATCGATAATCAAGACGACTGATAGATCTAACCTCTCCAGCTAATCCAACCTCTCCACATAAAACAATATTTTGTTTTATATAATTATCCATTAAGCTAGAAGCTATAGAACAAATAATTGATAAATCTGCTGCTGGATCATCAATTTTAAGACCACCAACAAGGTTTACAAATACATCCTTAGACCCAATAGCAAGCCCCATCCTTTTTTCTAAAACTGCGATTAACATATTTAGGCGCTTATAATTAAATCCGGTAATATTTCTCTGTGGCGTGCCATAATTTGCCTCTGAGACAAGAGCCTGTATTTCAATTAAAATAGGTCTTGTCCCTTCAAGCGAAGGGAAAATACTTGTACCAGCAACATTTATACTTCTTTCAGACAAAAACATTTCTGAGGGATTACTGACTTCAGATAAACCTTTTTCATTCATTTGAAAAACTCCAACCTCATTTGTGGTACCAAATCGATTTTTCTCTGACCGCAAAATACGATGATCATACCTATCGTCTCCTTCCATGTATAAAACAGTATCTACCATATGCTCCAGCATTTTTGGACCTGCAATTGCACCTTCTTTTGTTACATGTCCTACAATTAATATTGTAATATTTTTATTTTTAGATATTTCTAATAGTTGCTGCCCACAGTCACGAATTTGGCTTGGGGATCCAGGTAATGAATCAAGTTCTGGATTAAAAATAGTTTGAATTGAATCAATGATAACTAATACCGGATTAATTCTATCTATATGCTTAAGGATACCATCTAATTCATTTTCGCTTGATAAAAACAAATCATCAGATTTTAGCTCTAATCTTCGGGCTCTTAGAGCAACCTGCTCTTCACTTTCCTCAGCAGAAATGTAAAGAACTTTCTCACCAATTCCTGAACACATATGCAGTGCAAGAGTTGATTTCCCTACACCTGGATTTCCCCCTAATAAGATTAAAGATCCAGATAACATCCCACCACCAAGAACACGATCAGCCTCTGCTAATCCCGTCATGATTCTTTTACTGGGGTAAATATTTAGTATACTATCTAAATCATTAGGCTCTGATATGTTCTTCTTAGATTGTTTTCGATTTTTAGATACTTTGAATTCAGATAGAGTTCCCCATTCATTGCATGAGGGACATTGTCCATTCCATTTTGCAAAATCATCACCACAAGCACTACATAGATATACAATTTTGGATTTCAAAACATACTAATCAGATATAATCCTTGGAAAAAGAGATTACCAATCTGGACCGAGAGAAAAATACCATTGAGGTCTGGAGTAACCATTTGGATTTCTATCCCAGGCCATCTCAATTTTTAATAAAAAATAACCTAGATTGATTTTTGTTCCAAGCCCACTTGTCATTACCCAAGGAGAGTAATTGCCTGATAAATTTGTCCCATACCTTTCAGGCCATTTATTTGTTGTAAATTCGTCTAGGCTTTGCCATGCTGCACCAATATCAACAAATGCATGTCCGCGTATGTTCCCAAAGATCATTTTTAGCGGGAAACCAAAGGCAAGGTAATTAATAAACGGAAATCGTACTTCAATATTAAATAATGATGCAGCATAACCAAATCTCTCACCAAATCGAGCGCCTCTTAATGGCCATGCATATTCTGTAAAATAGACATCATTAATTAATGAATTATTGGAAGCATCTAAAATAACATCTCTAAAATTAGTTTCATCTTTTTCCCCATTTGTCTCACCTCTTCCACCAATAAGATAAGGAACACCACCTAAAAAAAAGTTTTGTTTTCCAGGACCTAAACTTTTACCAAAAAAACCTCTAAAAGCTAGCGTGTAGTCTCTTCCAATTCTCCAATATTTTCTTATATCAGATTTAAAAGTTTGAAAGTTAGCAGAGCCTGATCCTAAACCAGGATTAATAGTAAGTGTTGTATTTTTCCTAAAGCCATCAATCGGGCCTGTAAATCCAAAAACTGAATTATCATATATCCAGCTAATTCTCGGCAATATGGTTGAGAAAGTAGAAGTAGAAGTTGGTTTATATTCAGAGCCGTACTCAGTCCAACTTTGTTCAAGAATAGAATAATTAATATTATGCCAAGATAGTCCAAAATCCATCCTCTGAAAACGACTGAACGGATAAGAAATATAATTTTGAAATCCATAGTGCCTTAGGCGAGCAAAAGAAACATAATCAATAGAAAAAAAGTCTGCATTCTGGAAAGCAATAAAATAGACATCCATTTTATTTTTAAGATACCCATACTGGAAAAAATAATCGCTATTTTCCAAGGTCAAAACCATTTCTGTACCAAAAGCAATTTGGTGATCTCCTAAAATATCACTAAATGAAAAATAAGTCATTCCACTAGCTCCAAAAATATTACTCAACTGCAAATTGCCACTAACTAAATCTAGTGTAAACCTTGTTTTATATGCCCTAGAGATATACTCTCCATCAATTTTAGTAGAGTCTAATGATAACATAGCCTCGGGCTCATCCTTCTGATCTACCGAAGAATTATAGTGCTCATAACCTTTTGCAAAAATCCAATCTGAATAATTCCCCGATTTTTCTTTTAAATTACTTTTTTTAGATTTGTGTTTTCTCAGATCAGTGATGATCTCTTTATCATTATCTTGGTTGAGTATAAATTGGGTTGGAGGAATAGTTCTTTTTTTATGATCTAATGGTTTATTGAGACTATATAAGTCCCATCCAATACCTGAATATCCAGCAAATATCAGCGTATTATCATCACCAGATAATGTTGGCTGCTGAAGACCTGTTAGCACATTTGTAATTGGGTATGATTCAAAATTATTTGTTGTATTTATTGGATTAACAAATAAATTCCATACTCCATTGTAGTCTGCTGTGTAAATAATCATTTCCTTTGTATTAGCCCAAACTGGATGAGATTCATTATATTTAGAATTTGTTACTCTATCTATTTCTCTAGAAAAAACATCAACTATGTAAATATCAGTTTGGCGAAAATCATGATCATGCATTTTACCGTCATACTCTCCAATTGTAAAATCACCACGGTCAGATACAAAAACAATCTTTGTCCCATTTGGATTCCAAGATGGGTATGAGTCTGAAAAAATATCGTCAGTAATTTTTCTTATGTTCTCCGTTTGCAAATCTAATATATATATATCACTAGAGTTACCGGACTGCCCCACAAAAGCAATCTCATGCCCTAAAGGACTCCATGATGCAGAAAAAACACCTTCTAATTCTATTTCATATTTTTTGCTTTTTTTTGTTTTCACATCAATTACATGTAGAACATCACTTTTGCCTGCTTTTGCTGCAACAACAATTTTTTTATTGTCAGGTGACCATGAAAGTCCTGGTTGCAACCACTTTAATTCTTCAAAATTTACTGAGCGATTCCCCTTTACTAATTTTTTTTTCTTCTTCCCAGTTATTGCATCAAGTATATGAATGTCAAAATAACCATTTTGGTCAGATA
>MDTB01081326.1_pt1 | contig 10532 bp, 9 predicted proteins | sample 811161 | NCBI WGS metagenome assembly MDTB01 (sample SAMN05326650, study PRJNA326480) | marine metagenome | isolation source: seawater | place: Mediterranean Sea | collected 2009
AAATTAGCCAGCTTACACGGAAAACATTCACTACATATACATTAGTAAATCCTACTGTTACAGATTGGGGTCACGATAGTGTAGATAGTGCAGATGGAAGTGGAACTATGGCAAATAATATGACTATTGCATACGAAGCAGTGTGGTATGATAGAGGCAAAATAGGAGTAGATAATCCAAAAGGTTTCGGAGATCCGTCACACTATGACACAACACCTAGTCCAGCAAGTTTGTTAGGTGGAGGTTCGCTAGGAATAGGCGGAGCAATTGGTGCTGGTATAAGTTTATATGATTTCATTACTAATGACGGCGGATTTAACAGTCCTCTTGAAGCAGGATTAGCAGCCGCAAATTTGGTTGCAAATGTACGTAACTTGAGTAGTGAAGGTATTAGGGCAGAAGGATTTAGTTTGCTTACAGGAGCAATAGGCGCGGCAGCTGGTACAGATGTAAGCGGAGTTGCAAACACATTTTTTCCAAAGAATGGTGGTAGCGGAGGAGCAAAAGATCTTGTTCTTGCAACAGCAGCAGTTGCAGGATTACAAGCAGTAACACAAGCAGTAAATAACAGTGATGCGGCCAAGGAAAGTGCTGCAAAAGCGGCATTTACTAAAACACACCAAGCTAACGGTGGAACTGGAGGAGTCAACGGTGCTAATGCAGCATATGCCGCACTATCTTCATCAGCACAGCAAGCACTTAAGGATGCTACATAATGTCAAGTTTACCAAAAAAAGAAACAACGTCAGAAGGCAGAACTACAGAATTTTTTGACAAATATTTTACAAAAAAATTAAGTTTTCCTACCAATGAAGTTGATGCTGTAATAGGTTTCTTTTTGAAAAGAGGCTTTGATAAAACAGCTGCTCAAAGTACATCAACAGTTTTACTAGAGCAAGCAAAAATAGATAATGTTAATATTTTCACGCTTTTAGATACTCTTAAAGGTTTAACTGAAGTACAATTAAGCACAGTGGTTGCCGAAGTGCTTAATTACAACAGAGATTCAACGTCAAGTGTAGGTTTTAAACGTACTGCAACTGTAGATAAAATTGAAAAACGTAACATAGTGGTTTAATGCTATGGCTAGGTTTGCACAAGGTAAATTTAATCAAAAAAATCCAAACAAATATGTAGGAAGAAAAACACCAACCTATAGAAGTAGTTGGGAATTTGCATTTATGCGTTTTTGTGATGAACATCCTAACGTAGCTCAATGGGCTAGTGAAGCAATAAGAATACCTTACAGAAATCCGTTTACGGGCAAACATACAATTTATGTTCCGGATTTTTTTGTTGCATATGTTGATAAAAATGGAAAGCAGAGAGTAGAATTAATAGAAGTAAAACCTGCTAATCAAACACATAGAGACAAATTAGGAAAAAGTAGAGCTAATCAAGCAAGTTATATACTTAATCAAGCCAAATGGTCAGCAGCAAATGCATATTGTAAACAACAAGGCATGATATTTAGGGTTGTAAACGAAACAGATATTTTCCATCAAGGGTCAAGATAGTATAAATATTAGTAGTTAATGCGAGATTATACATGACAAAAAAACTTGAAGAACTATTAAATTTGCCTGATTCAAAAGAAATTATTCAAGAATCAAAAAATACTGAGAAGGCACAAGCAGCTATTGTTGAGCAAAACGATACTGCACGTGATATATCTGAACTAGACAAGATTGCTAGTGCGTTACCTGCTGTGAAGGGACTAGGCGAATTAGCTGACAAAGAATTAAATGAAGTTGCTGACAAAGCTATGACTGCATATGATGATCTTATGGACCTAGGTATGAATGTAGAAAGCAGATATAGTGGCAGAGTTTTTGAAGTCGCCGGTAATATGCTTAAAACAAGTTTAGATGCTAAGACAGCAAAACTAGATAAAAAGTTAAAAATGATCGAGCTACAACTTAGAAAAGAAAAACAAGATAAAGATAGCAACGGTATTGAAGGAGATGTAATACCTGGACAAGGTTATGTAGTTACAGATCGTAATAGTTTGCTTGAAAAACTTAAGAATATGGATAAATAACATTATAGTAGGATCGAATCATGAAAGCATTTAAAGAATATTTAACAGAGTCTAAAAAGACATATAAATTTAAAGTAAGAGTAGCCGGTGATTTGCCAGAAAATTTCGCTGATAAACTAGACAGGTCTCTAACAAAATTTGAAGTTATATCTGTTAGCACAGGAAAGAAAACTCCAATTACAGAAAAACCTTTAGATTTCCCACAACTATCAAATTGCGAAGTTACACACTACGATGTCGAAGTAAGTTATCCAGTTACAGCGTATGTATTAGAACAATACCTTGTTGACGAAACTGGCACTGCACACGCTAACTTAATTGTACGCGGAGAAGGCGATCCTGTAGAAGCACAACAAATGGAAGTTGCGGATGAAAAAGCACCATATGAGTCTTTATTAAATACAGAAGACATGGGCGGCGAAAGCGCACAAGATAAAGTTGCTAACAATAGAACTATGGACCTACTAAAAGAATTAGAAGTTGCACGTAAAGAAAGATCCATTGACCCTATAGACGGTATTAAGCCCGGAGAGTCAAAGGATATTAGTGCAGATGAAAACACAAAAAGCACTATAGGAAGTTAATCATGAATTATATGCGATCATACTTAGATATTTTAACAGAAGCACCTGCTCGTGGATTAAGTAACACAGGTGGTTTAGTAAACTTTAATGTAGATAAAAGTTTACCTGTAACAAAAATTAAAGACAAAGAAGGAAACACATTTGATTTACATGCTTCAGAAGAAGATGCACAGAAATTTATCGATAGTAGTAACGCATATGAAAAGTTTGATGCAAGTACAGCTGCTCCACAAGCAGGTGGTAATGAAGAACTTGATGCTATTGTAGCAAAGTATGCAAAACCAGGTATGACACTTGCAGACTTAGCGGCTGCTGAAAAAGAAGCAGGTAGTGATTCAAATTCGAGATATGTAATTGCATACATTGCAAAGTCATTAGGCGAAGAAGGCCTATATAGACCAGATGGAAGCGGATATGTATATCTTGAAGGTGATGAAGTCAAGAGTGCAAGAGGTGGAAGTATGGACCAAGCAAAGGCAGCGGCTGCGCTAGGTTTATTACCAGATGCTACAAAAGAAAAAATTGAAAAGGTTTCACAAAGTTCAAGAACAGATGTTGCAGATAAAGCTAAAGAAGTATTAGCGGCAGCTGGAGAAGAAACTCCAAAGGCCACGGACGGCGAAGAAACTCCAAAGGCCATGGACGGCGAAGGTGGAGCTGCAGGCGCAGTTGCTCAAAAATTAAAACGTGTTCAAGAACTACTTGCTAAAGCAATAGAACAAGCACCAGCTGAAGAAAGTTGGGCACCACGTAGTTATGCAGACCAATTATTAGAAGAAATTTCAGCACAAGAAACAACTGAATTACAAGGTTTAATAAAAGAATTAGAAACAGAACTTCCGAATATTGCTGACGAATCATTAAAACAACAAATAGAAGCAGCTCTTAATCAGTACAAAGAATTCCAAGCAAAGTCTACGCAAGGTATTGATGAACCAGGACAAGAAGGCGAAGGCGAAGGACAAATAGATACTGATAGCGACAGTGCTATTGCAGCAGCTATTGCTGATCCTGCACTTTGGATTACTAACGAAATGCCTAAAGAGTTAGCACAAGCTAATGCAAAAGGATTGTTAAAAGCAACCGAAAATGGTAAAAAGAAATCAGCTTCGGCAGCAGCTGTACAACAGATAATGAAACAGATTGCTAGTATAACTGGCAACAAAGACATGGACATTGACGCAGATGGACTATACGGACCAGCAAGTATTGAAGCAGTTAAAAAGGCTCAAGGTCTTGCAGGCATCACAGTAGATGGTGACCCGGGTGCAGAAACAGCAGGAGAATTAGTTAAGTTTAGCAAAGATCCAACTGGTAAAGGCGGTATAGCAGATACTGATTTAACACAAGATTTAGATAGTGCAATAGAACTTCTTAAAAAAGGTATTGCAGCTTTTGGTAGCGGCGAAGCACCAAAAGCACAAGCAGGTGGCGATGATGCAATGGCAGCAGGCCAAGCCGCAGGAAGAGTTGGCGCAACAGATCCTAAATTTGCAAATCCTCCAGGAGGACAGCAAAATCAAAGTATAGATTTTAGTATGCGTAAAATGCTAGAAACACTTGAAAGATTAGATGAAAAATTATCTCCAGAAGATGAAGAAACATTAAAAGGCATAGTAGGAGAACTACAAGCTAAGATCGATGATGCAGAATATCAAGCAAGTTTAGATCCAGAAATGCAAGCAAAGTTTGCAGAACTATCTAAACTTAGAGCAGAATACAACAAACTAGTATCAGGAGCAGGTGAAGCAAACGCAGCTGCACAAGACGCTATTGTAGGTAAATTACTTAAAGCAGTAAAAGGTATGGGCACAGACGAAGAAGCTGTATACGCCGCAGTAGCAGAAATAGCCGACAAAGCTAGTTTTGATAAAATGTTAACTAAAAATCCAGAACTAATACCAACAGTATTGGATGACTTTAGTGGAGCTGAACTACAAAAAGTAATAGATGGTTTTGCAGCTAAAGGTATTAAGATTGAAGTGGTTAAGGAACCAAAAGGACTTACTAGCGGAACTTACAAGTATGATGGTAAGACTTATGGAGTAGGTGCAGGTAAAGAAGATCCAAAAGCAAAAGCAGGTGGATCTGATAATCCGACAGGAAACCCTGAAGAAAATCCTACTACATCTACTACTACACCAACAGCACCTCCACCTAGACCGGCTGCAGTAGGACAACAAGCTGCTGCTAAAGCTCCTCCAACTCAACAACAATTAGATAAACGTAAAAACACTATGGCGTTTCAAAGCAAGGATTATAGTATGAAAAAAGCAATTAACGAATCAGCATCAATGAATATATCAATGAGCGGAGACAATGCGGGCGAAGTAGGCGAACTATTAAAAATTCTTAAAAACGCAGGTATGCCAGATGCAGCTCCTGTAGGCGCAATGGATATGCCAATGGATGCTCCAGTGTCTGCAATACCCGGTGGTGCAGGAATAGACTTAGATAGAGATGGTAACAACGATATGGAAGTCGGTCCTATGGATCACGATCATAGCATGCCAGACGAATCACCGTGCGGTAGCGACGATAGCGGCATGGGAGACATGAAAAAATTAGCAGGACTTAAAGGCCCAATGCCTGAAGAAGATGTAGAAGAAGATGGTTGGGATAACTCACCAGACGAAGAATACAAAGATGACGACTACATGTATCAATCAGGTGGTATGCATAAAAAGAAAAAAGCATATCCTGCAACACAAGACGGTGACAATCCTATGGCGCTAGAAACAAGTATCAAAGAACAGCTATGGGCAGCATTAAACGAAAAAATAACAGCTGAAGGCCGTGGACGTGGTAAGAAGAAATCACGTGGTACAAAAGAAGACATACAAACCACTGAGGGTCGTGGCAAGAAGAAGAAGTCACGCGGTGCAATGGAGGGCTCAAGAGGAAAAACGAGCCGTGGTAAAAAGTCAAGAGGTTAATTGGGAACAATATTTCCAACACATAAAACCTGTATGTCCTTGGAGTGGCGCTGCTTTTAAAAAAGGCGAATTAAAAATTACGCAATGGTCTGGAGAAATTGAGCCACTAGGCAACAATCAGGCCATTGTTTACATTTGCCCAAACTATAATCGTAGACGATTAAAAAAATTACACAAAAAAATTGATGACGGAACATACGAATGGTTGTGGAGCGAACCAACTAATGGTCCTAATGCATCCCCAGTACCTGTATTAATACAACAAGACAAACGCAAATTATTTGATTTAAGATTCGATACAGGCTATTACGATGATATAATAGGTTAAATATAGTATGAGCAAAAGTTTAGACGGTGTTTTAACCAAAAAAGCCAACCAAAAAGAAACGTTTACAGAAGAACAAATTTTTGATTTGCAATCGTGTATGGATCCAAACGAAGGATACTTATATTTTGCACGTAAATTTTCATATATACAGCACCCTGTAAAAGGTAAACTTTTATTTAATCCTTTTGAATACCAAGAACGTTTGTTAAAAAGCTATCATAACTTTAGATTTAATGTTAATATGTTGCCAAGACAAACCGGTAAGACAACATGCGCCGGAATATATCTGCTTTGGTATGCTATGTTTAATCCCGATCAAACTATTCTTATTGCTGCACACAAGTACACAGGTGCACAAGAAATTATGCAACGTATACGTTATGCATACGAATTATGTCCTGATTATATTAGAGCCGGCGTTACTAACTATAACAAAGGTTCTATTGAATTTGAAAACGGTTCACGTATTGTTAGTGCCACCACAACAGGCAACACAGGACGTGGTATGAGTATATCATTACTATACTGTGACGAGTTTGCATTTGTGCAACCAAATATTGCTACAGAATTTTGGACATCAATATCACCTACACTAGCAACAGGTGGTCGTGCTATTATAACTTCAACACCCAATTCAGACGAAGATACATTTGCAAATATTTGGAAAGAAGCTGAGAAGAAATATGATGAAAATGGCAACGAACAAGATCTTGGTGTAAACGGATTTCATAGTTTTAGAAGTTATTGGCAAGAGCATCCTGACAGAGATGAAAAGTGGAAAGATGAAGAACTAGGACGTATCGGAGAAGAAAGATTTAGGCGTGAATATGATTGCGAATTCTTAGTATTTGACGAGACACTTATAAGTAGTTTGAAACTTGTTACTATGGAAGGCGAAAAACCTATGATGAACATGGGACAAACACGTTGGTATAAAAAGTTATCTAAACAATGTTCTTATGTTGTTGCATTAGACCCTAGTATGGGCACAGGTGGCGATTATTCAGCAATACAGGTATTTGAATTACCTAGTTATGAACAAGTTGCAGAGTGGAGACACAATACAAGTCCTATTACCAGCCAAGTACGTGTATTAAAAGACATACTAGATCATATAGTAAGCGAAACAAATAATCCGCAAGGTATATATTGGTCAGTTGAGAATAACGGATTAGGAGAAGCAGCTCTTATTGTTATAAATGACTTTGGTGAAGAAAATTTGCCAGGTTTGTTTGTAAGCGAGCCAATGCGTAAAGGACATGTTAGAAAATTCCGTAAGGGCTTTAATACTACGCACAGTACAAAAATTAGTGCATGTAGTAGAATGAAGACAATGATAGAAAATGATAAAATGAAAATCTCCTCAGGAGCATTGATTAGTGAATTAAAGGGATTTATTGCAACAGGATCAAGCTATCAAGCAAAAACCGGAGAAACAGATGATTTAATTAGTGCATTATTACTTGTTATTAGGATTATGAGTGTGCTTAAAGATTGGGATCCTAGAGTGTATAATACATTTAAAAGTATGGAAAATGAAATAGATTATGAACCGCCCATGCCCATCTTCATATCGACCAATTATTGATAAATATTAATATGAAAAACCTAGATCTAATTAGTGAAGAATTATTTAATAAAATACGAGGCCGCTTTCCAAGCGTTACAATCGGCAATAGTGAAGGTAATGTAACAAACGTTCCTAATGAAGCAAGATTTTTTGATTTTGATTTTAAAGAAGGCGATAAGAATTTAGGTAAGGTAAGTGTAAGTGTTGACGATAAAAGTTTAAATGTTATGTACAGTAACAATTTTATCGAAGGACAAGATAAGTTTACGAAAGAACGATGGTATGGGTTTTTGAAAGAACTTAGATATTTTGCTAAAAAACGTTTGCTAAACTTTGATACCAGAGACATTACAAAGTCAAATTTAAATAGAAGAGATTATAAGTTTTTAGCAAATAAATCCGGAGAAGAAACAATGAGCGAATCAAAAATGTATGGAACTAGTAGATCGAGCTACCAAGATGTAGGTACAGCTAGATTAGCACTAAAACATAGTAAACCTGTAAACCAAGAATATGCAGCTGGCAGAACACAAAATGTAGAAGCTATATACATTGAAAGTGCCGACGGTGAAAGATTTAAATATCCGTTTAGACATTTAAATGGTGCGAGAGCAATGGCTAGACATGTTAGTGAAGGCGGTAATGCTTATGATGAGTTTGGTAAACACATTGTTAGTCTATCAGAAGAACTTGCTAAGTTAAGAAAATTTAAAAATTACATGAGTCGCTCTAGTGTAATGGCTGAAGGCTTAACTGATTACATGGATGTAGTTTTTGAAAGAATTGACACTGTTAAGAAAACTGTAGAGCAATTACAAAAAGAGGCTTATTATAAAGAAGCAATTGATAATTACTCAACACCTGTAATGGAAGATGTACCGGAAGATATTGCAAGTAATTGGATTGATCAATTAACTATTAAACAGTTTAATGAGGAATTAAAAGATGTATTTCCTTATATTTACAAATTAGTAAATGAGAAAACTAAGGCACAGCAGTTAGGACCAGAAGACCTATTAGGCGAAGCTGAAGTAGCAGAAGGCCATATGAAAGGCTATCGTAAATATCATTGCAAAGATTGCGGTTGTCAAATGCATAACTGTAAACCAGATTGTGATTGTCCTCATGATTCACATGATGAAAGTGGTTCATGGTGGAGAGATGCTAATGGAAATGGCGTTCCGGACATAATGGAAGACACGGACACAATGACCGAATACGAACAATGGGCAGACGAAATTATAGAGACAGGATTAGATACAGAGCCCGAAGAAGAAAAAATTCCTGTTACTGAGTTTGTATTATCATTGTTTGATCGAGAAACTGGTCAATTTCCAAAAGGTGAAACAGCAGTATTGACAGCAATCGAAAAAGATTATGGTGAGCAATATATTGAGCCAGCAAAGTCATTTATAGAAGCAATCAATGAAAAATATGCACAGTTTGCAGAAGCCGGAGCAATGGAACAAGACATGATTGAACCAGAAGCGCAAGGCACTATGATGGAGCCTACAGTTGATCAAGATGAACAGTTTGGCGAAGATAAAGAACTAGAAGATATCAGAAGAATAGCAGGCATATAAAATAAATTCAATTATTTGTAAGATTTCACTTGACTTCTGATAAATAATAGCGTACAATACATAATGTGCTGTACGTATAAAGGCACAAGAGTAGCAAATAATTTGTTGCTCTGCACATAGGCATAACATATAGGAGGCATTAACTATGGCATCATTAGCAGAAATCCGAGCAAAGCTCAAGGAACAAGAATCACGCACAAGCGGTAATTCATCAGGCGGCGGCGACAACGCAATTTACCCATTTTGGAATATTAAAGAAGGCGAGAGTGCAACTCTACGTTTCCTTCCAGATGGCGATGAGTCAAACACTTTCTTTTGGAAAGAACGTTTGATGATTAAATTGCCTTTCGCAGGCGTAAAAGGTGAAACTGATTCACGTCCTGTACAAGTACAAATTCCGTGTATGGAAATGTACGGCGAGACATGTGACATCTTAAACGAGGTACGTGGCTGGTTTAAAGACCCAAGTCTAGAAGACATGGGTCGTAAATATTGGAAAAAACGTTCATATATTTTCCAAGGTTTTGTAACGGATAACCCACTCTCAGAAGATACTACTCCTGAGAATCCAATTAGACGTTTTATTATTGGTCCACAAATTTTCCAAATTATTAAAGCGGCTCTTATGGACCCAGACATGGAAGAATTACCAACAGATTATACTGCTGGTGTAGACTTCCGTCTTAATAAAACATCCAAAGGTGGATATGCAGACTATTCAACATCAAACTGGGCACGTAGAGATCGTCCACTAGGTGATGCTGAAATGAAAGGCATTGAAGTCAATGGCTTGTGGAACTTAAACGACTTTCTTCCTAAGAAACCAGGCGAAGTTGAAGTTAAGATTATGAAAGAAATGTTTGAAGCGTCAGTAGATGGCGAAGCATATGATGCGGATAGATTTGGCCAATATTTCCGTCCAGCAGGTATGTCAGCAAGAACTGGTGATCCAAATCAATCATCAGCCAACGGAACAGCAACTTCAAGAACTGCTGATCCAGCACCAACTCCAGCACCAGAGGCACCTGCTCTAGTAGCAGAAACTGCACCTGAGCCAACTCCAGCACCAACTGCTGAAGCGGCACCTGCAGAAGGTAATGCACAAGACATTCTTGCAATGATTCGTTCAAGACAATCTAGCTAAAGAATAAAATAAGTGCTCCTAGCACTAAAACCAGAACTGAGATTCATTGCCACTGGCTGTCAACGTTCTAAACAGTGCTAGGTGTATAGCTTTAACAAGGAGAAACTATGGCTAAATCATTTGACGTTAGTAAGTTCCGCAAGGACTTAACTAAAAGTATAACAGGTATGAGTAGTGGCTTTAATGATCCAACAGATTGGATTAGCACAGGCTCATATGCACTAAACTATCTTATTAGTGGAGACTTTCATAGAGGAGTTCCACTAGGCAAGGTAACAGTGTTTGCAGGAGAATCAGGCGCAGGTAAAAGTTATTTCTGTGCAGGTAACATTGTAAAACACGCACA
>MDTB01189986.1_pt1 | contig 10532 bp, 7 predicted proteins | sample 811161 | NCBI WGS metagenome assembly MDTB01 (sample SAMN05326650, study PRJNA326480) | marine metagenome | isolation source: seawater | place: Mediterranean Sea | collected 2009
GAACAATTCCACTGATTCTCCTCTTCTTCATACTCATCATCATCACATTCACCTATTGGCTCATCGCAATTTTCTGGACCACAGGTTGTTGGATAAAGCATTCCATCTATACACGTTATAGCCTCACCGCATATTAAGCCTGGATCGCAATCTTCTAAAACACCATAGCAACCTTCTTCTTCATCCCACATGCAACCTTCATAAATACATTCATCTTCACTTTCTAAATATCTACAATCATCTTCAAAGTCTTCATCATCAATATAACCTGAACAATAACCACCAGCAGGCATATTATTACTAAAACTCCAATCACATCCAGCATATTCACACTCTTGTTGAGTACCTATATCTGAACAATTCCACTGATTCTCCTCTTCTTCATACTCATCATCATCACATTCACCTATTGGCTCATCGCAATTTTCTGGACCACAGGTTGTTGGATAAAGAAGCCTGTCAACGCATGTTAATGCCTGCCCACAAACTAAATATGGGTCACAATCATCTTGAGCAAATAATGGTGTAAACACTAAAACGAATATAATGGAGAATAGGCTGGAGTTTTTATTCATGATTGTTCCTCTTCAGTTATTGATATAAAGTTAATTTAAATTAAAACTAATCGAGTATTATTCCTACCAATAATACTACATCTAAAATATTGCTTGTACCATCTTGATTTAGATCGGAATTTGAATTACTTCCTGAATCTAAAATAATATTTACTAGACCAACTACATCCAAAATATTAATCAATCCATCTAAATTAACATCTCCAATAACAGATTGATCAAAAGAAACATTAAAAGATAGTTCTTTAGTAGAATAACCATGCCCTTTAGGCCTAATTGAAATAAAAGCATTAGTAGAAATAGCATCTAAATTTTGAGGAGAAAATTTCAACTCAAATGAGCTATATGGTTCTATAGCAACTTGACCATTTTCATCAAGAAAAGCAGAACCTCCCTCATCCATTAGATCATTAAATTCATAATGATAAATTTGTTTGTAACCACTTTTATTTTTTATTATAAATTTTAGGGGCTCACCAATAATTAGTTGAATTAGCCCTGAACCTGATTCATCTGTTTTTGTATACCCTTCAACAACGACACTGAATGCATCTGGATGAATGGATGGAATTTTATATGATCTATACCAAGCATTATCAGCTTGTCCAGTAGCCTTCCAAATTATTTCTTTCTCTTCAGTTACTTCAATGATACTACATTCTGGACTTCCCAAACCACTTCCAAAGGTATAAATGCTATAATTACCATTATCAAGAGCTTGAACGCTTCCCATACCCTGCGCAAATAAATTTGGAGGAAGATCAAACTGCCAAACAGTTTCACAATAGCTATTATCAATTACTTTTACTCTTCTTATCCTGCTAACAGGGTTTTCATCTCCTAATAAACCTTGACTAAGATTACCATTGTCAAAAAAAAGCAAATCACCATTTTCCATTAGTTGAATATTATGCTGAAAGCTAAACAAGAGATCAGTACAAATATGCTCATCACCAGAAGACATATATTCAGAAGGAAGACCCATATTCCATATAACACTACCAGAAGGATAATCAATTTTAGAAATTCTTGACAGGTGTCTATGCGAAACATAAATTACACTTTCTTCATCGTCAAAATGGAATGCATTTGAATGCATCCAGTCATGCGCCTGATCAAAATATGCAGAGTACCAAGTACCTTCAAAATTATCATAATCATTAACCGAAAAGTGATCGAGAGGACTCCATTCCCATACAATTTGATGTTCCTGATTCCACTCAACAATTTTCTGACCAAACCATAGAAATTCTGGAGTAACTCCATCTGCTAAATATCCAAGATTTTCAAAGTATTGAGTCATATAATTATCATTTGGAATAGGCCCCATAAAGTTTTCCCTAATAAACCCCATATAATTACCATTTGGAAGTTGTTTGAATTCATGAATATCAATTGGATTGAATTGATCCATTACACTCCAAACAACATCCATATTAGTATTAGATTTCATTCCAGTATTCAAAGGGTAGTCAACAGTACTGAAGCCAAAAATATTCCCAACTTCATTAACATAGTTGAGCGTAAAATCAAAATTACCATCATTCCAAACCTCTCTTCCAAATTTATCAATCACGCCTGAAGCAAGCTCAGGTCCAATCATACCAAAAGCAACCAAACCACCTTGAATTAGGCTATCATTGTATATACTTACACTGATATTATCATTAAATTGAGATTGATTTGTATTAAAAGAGTATACTGAAACTCCTTGAGTCTGTATCCAACTACCAAAGCTCCCATTTGATAAAACAGGCCTAACTCTCCAATAGTAATTGCTCTGCCAATTAATTGCAGCTTTCTCAATATAAACAGTTGAAGGCTCATTCTCATTTACGATAATAGAATCGAAAGATTCAGAGTCTGAAATCTGGATGTTATACTCATAAGCATCAGGCTCCTGCTCCCATTCAAAAAGAACATGAATATAGTTTAAACTATCATTGCTACCAGGTCTGATAACTGCTGAAAAACAAATAGATACAAATACAACACATGCTAAAAGATAATTTATCATGAGCATAATATATAGATAATGAGTTTTTCCATAAAGATCAATTACATTTTTTAACAAGGTATAATACAAAAAAAAAGCTCACTTTCAAAAAGTGAGCTTTTTTTAATTAAACAGAACTCAGAAGAATTACATCATTCCACCCATTCCACCCATTCCACCCATATCACCACCTCCAGGCATTCCTGGAGCAGCTGGAGCTGGTGGCTCTGGCTTATCTGATATTGTAGCTTCTGTTGTAAGCAATAGGCCTGCTATGCTAGCAGCATTCTGTACTGCAGTTCTAGTAACCAAAGTTGGATCGATAATCCCACTCTTTATCATATCGCAGTATTCATCATTTCTAGCGTTATAACCAAAAGCATTTTTACCTTCTCTGACTTTATTAACTACTACGGCACCTTCAAGGCCAGCATTTGTAACTATCTGCCTAATAGGTGCTTCCATTGAAGACTTAAGTATCTCAGCCCCTATTAGCTCATCACCTTCCATCCCCTTAGTTGCCACACTTGAAACGGCTCTTAAAAGTGCAACACCTCCACCAGGAACTATGCCCTCTTTAACAGCAGCTCTTGTTGCATGTAAAGCATCTTCTACCCTAGCTTTCTTTTCTTTCATTTCTATTTCAGTAGCAGCCCCAATGTTCAACACAGCTACTCCGCCAGAAAGCTTTGCAAGTCTTTCCTGAAGCTTTTCTTTGTCATAGTCAGAAGTAGATTTTTCAACTTGAACTTTAATCTCATTGCATCTTTTTTCAACTTCAGATTGATTGCCCTTACCTTCAACTATAGTTGTGTTGTCTTTGTCTAAGGTTACTGTTCTAGCTTGCCCCAAATACTCCAAATCTGCATTTTCGAGCTTATAACCCTGCTCTTCAGATATTACAGTACCTCCTGTTAAAATGGCTATATCATGCATCATGGCCTTTCTCCTATCTCCAAAGCCAGGTGCTTTTACAGCTGCAACCTTAAATGAACCTCTTAACTTATTCATAACCAATGTAGCCAGAGCCTCACCTTCAACATCTTCAGCTAAAACAAGTAATGATCTGCCTGCCTGTACAACCTTCTCTAAAACAGGAAGAAGTTCTTTCATATTACTTATCTTCTTCTCGTGAATAAGGATGTATGGGTTTTCCATCTCACACTCCATATTATCTGCATTCGTTACAAAGTAAGGAGACAAATAACCTCTATCAAACTGCATACCTTCAACAGTTTCTAAGAAAGTTTCAGTCCCTTTTGCTTCTTCTACTGTAATAACACCTTCATTTCCAACTTTTTCCATTGCATCTGCAATGAGTGAGCCAATTGAGTTATCATTATTAGCAGAAATTGTTCCAACTTGATTTATCTCATCTTTTTTGGAAACGCTTTTGCTTAGCTTTTTAAGATAATCTACTACCTGCGTTACAGATTTATCGATTCCTCTCTTTAAATCCATTGGGTTTGCACCAGCAGCTACATTCTTCATTCCCTCTGTAACAATAGCTTGAGCTAATACTGTAGCAGTTGTGGTACCATCACCAGCAACATCAGAGGTCTTTGAAGCAACTTCTCTTACCATTTGTGCGCCCATATTTTCAACGGCATCTTCAAGTTCTATTTCTTTCGCAACAGTAACACCGTCTTTTGTCATTGTTGGAGCACCAAACTTTTTATCTATCACTACATTTCTACCCTTTGGCCCTAGGGTTACTTTCACAGCATCAGCAAGCTTGTCTACCCCCACTTTCAGAGTAGTTCTTGCATTTGAATTATAATCTATGTTCTTTGCCATTTTTTTTCTCCTACACTTATTATTTTAATTGTTATAGTACTGCAAGCACATCAGACTCTCTCATTATGAGAACCTCATCGCCATCATAGTTAACTTCAGTCCCTGAATACTTACCATAAAGAACCTTATCTCCAGATTTAAGAGACATCTTGATCATTGAACCTGCATCACTAGCTTTTCCTGGGCCTACAGCAAGAATCTTCCCCATCTGAGGTTTTTCTTTAGCAGTATCAGGAAGGATGATACCAGAAGCAGTTTTCTCTTCAGCTGCCTGTGGCAAAACGACTACTCTATCTTCAAGCGGTTTTAATTTCATTTTTTTATAACTCCTCTATCTATGTTTGTTAATGTTTGATATTATTGTTAATGCAAACTCTGTGCCAATCTTGTGAGTATGACAATTAGTCATAACTCTCACTTCCCCGTGCTTCCAAAACCCCCTTTACCTCTAGTAGTTTCTGTCAAGGTGTCTACAAGTATATAGCTAATAGGGGCAAGATCAAATGAAACTATTTGGAAAAGCCTTTGCCCTTTTTCAACTTTATATGTGTAGTTCTTAATATTATCACAAGACGCCATAATTTCACCTCTATATCCTCCATCAATAAGGCCAATTGAATTTGACATTCTTAGCGCAGTCTTTGAAATACTGGATCTTGGAAGTAAATAATAAGCTGTTCCATCATTAGATTCACAAGAAATTCCAAGCTTAATCAACTTGGTATCTCCTGGTTTAAAAATAACGTCCTCAAGAATATATAAGTCTAGACCTGCGTCACCATTATGAAAGTGGCCATGATCCTTATAAAAGGACATAGAAATATCGTTTAATGGTTTGATCAGTAGTTTCATAAAACAAGGGGCTTAATATAATACTTTATGACGAAATATTACAATGCTGATATTAAGAAGGCTCTACCCAATCTCCATTTTCTTTAATTAGAACTATTAACTCATCTAAAGCTTTTTTTGATGGAACCCCTCTCTTGACTAATTCTTGTCCTTTATAAAGAGAAATTTGATCAATTCCTGTCCCTACATAGCCATAGTCGGCATCAGCCATTTCACCGGGTCCATTGACAATACATCCCATTATGCCTATCTTCACTCCCTTAAGATGATCTGTTTTAGATCTAATCATTGATGTTGTTTCCTGTAAATCAAATAGTGTCCTACCACATGAAGGGCAAGAAATATATTCAGTTTTTGAAAATCTTGATCTAGTCGCTTGAAGTATATTAAATGCATGACTATTTATTGACTTTAATTTATTATATGATGGTCCCTCAAAGAAGACGCCTTCAACCAAACCATCAATTAGCAGACCTCCAAGGAAGATGCTTGAATTAACAATGTATTCATTTGATATATGATCTTTAAATGATCCAACTGAAATAATTACAGGAAAATTTATATTTAAAGCTTTAAGCTTGAGAATTGATTGCTTGACATATTTAAAAGAAAACATATCACTTTTTAGTATAATACAACAACTATAGTTAATCGGAAGTGAAAAATTTTCATCAAAAATATCTTTATCATGAATAACAATAAAATTCAATTTACTTTCTACTAATAAATCCTGGTCAAGATTATCAAAGTAAAAAACTGGAAAAGCCAGAGTCTCACTAGGGTTTTCAATCCATTTTGAATATTCTTGAAGATATTTAAGATTCTCTGGCCTTGATTTGGGGACTGGACTTGATCCTAAAAAAATATAATCACAAGCATTATCAGAAATCCCCCATTTATCTAATTTATTATAATATGAATAGCCTAAATCTGATAGAGATTCTAAGCTTACATTTATATTTGAGCTGTCAACTATAACCCTTGGTACTTGGTCACCTCCAATAACATCAAATTTATTTGTTTCTTTCTTTTTATATTCAAAAGGGCTATCTATAGTAAATGCTTTATGACTAAAATTATAGCTTTGAGACTTAATCATAGCAATCCTATCAACTATTTTACGAGCAACAGGGATTTCAAGTTCAGGCTCTTCAGTTAGAGATACTCGAATTGTATCACCAATGCCTTCTTCCAATAAACTTCCAATTCCTATCGCTGATTTTATCCTTCCATCATGCCCATCCCCTGCTTCAGTCACTCCTAAATGCAGTGGATAAGAATATTTTCGACTTTGCATGTAAATGGAAAGTAACCTGTATGCTTGAATCATAACACGAACGTTGCTGGATTTCATTGAAATAACTATCTGATGGAAGTTGTTATCTTCACAAATATCAACGAATTCTAAAGCTGACATAACCATGCCTTCAGGAGTATCACCATATCTACTTAAAATTCTATCTGATAAAGATCCATGGTTTGTACCAATTCTCATAGCAGTTCCATTCTTTTTACAAACTTCTACAAGAGGACTAAACCTTTTATAAATTCTTTCTAATTCATCATTATATGTTTTATCTGAGTATTCTATAAATTCAAACTTTTTTCTATCAGCATAGTTACCCGGATTAATTCTAACCTTTTCAACTATTTCTGCAGCTTCAATTGCAGCGTTAGGAGTAAAATGTATATCAGCAACTAAGGGAGCTCTATATCCAAGGCTTAGCAGTTTTTTCTTTATATTGTATAAATTTTTAGCCTCTCTAATACTTGGGGCTGTGATTCTAACGTACTCACATCCTGCATCTATCATCCTAATTGACTGCTCAACAGTAGAATCTGTATCCATTGTATTAGTTGTAGTCATTGATTGAATTCTAATTGGATTGCTTGCACCAAGGGGAATGTCTCCAACAGACACTTCTACCGTTGGCAGTCTTGAGTAATTAACTAAATCTGGAGAATATTTATGTTTTTCCATAATTCTTATAATTAATTTATAGAAACTTACAACTATAAATTAAAAAGATTATCTAACTATATGTCTAAAGAAAAAAATATGAATAAATATTTAACTGCACCAAGATCATCCACTAAAATGCCAAAAGGTATTCCTTATATAATTGGAAATGAGCTTGCTGAGAGATTTAGCTTCTATGGGATGAAAACTATTTTAATTGTTTTTATGACACAATACTTAATAGATTCTGATGGACAGCTTGATGTACTTTCAAATCAAGATGCAACTTCTTGGTACCATACCTTTACATTCGCAGTTTATCTAACTCCACTCATTGGAGCAATTATATCAGATATTTTTTTAGGAAAATACAAAACTATTCTTCTTCTATCAATTGTTTACTGCCTAGGACATTTCACTCTTGCCATTGATGAAACAAGGCTAGGACTTATGTATGGACTGACATTGATTTCTATTGGTGCCGGTGGAATAAAATCCTGTGTATCGGCTCATGTGGGTGATCAATTTGGAAAATCAAACTCTCATTTACTTGAAAAAGTTTTTGGATGGTTCTATCTATCCATAAATTTAGGTGCTGCTGCATCAACCATGCTAACACCGATATTGCTTAAACTGTATGGGCCTTCAATAGCCTTTGGTGTTCCAGGCCTTCTAATGTTTATTGCTACAGTTCTCTTTTGGGCTGGAAGGAATGTCTTTATTCATATACCACCATCAGGAAAAGACTTTGTAAATGAAATAAAAAAGAAAGAAAATATAGCAGGAATTATCCAACTGCTTCCAGTATATATATTTATAATGATTTTTTGGGCGCTTTTTGATCAAACAGGTTCAACATGGGTTCTTCAAGCTAAAGATCTAAATAGACATTGGCTTGGAATTAATTGGCTTGAGTCACAAGTGCAAGCAGTTAACCCAATAATGATCTTAATTTTAGTTCCACTACTTTCATACTACATTTACCCATGGCTAAAAACAAAATTTGATTTAACTCCACTTAGAAAAATAAGTATAGGTTTATTTTTAGCAGTTCCATCTTTCCTTATAATTGGCTACCTGCAATATCAAATTGAGCTTGGATTTAAACCTTCAATTGCCTGGCAAGTTTTTGCGTATGCAATATTAACAACCTCTGAGGTATTTGTTTCTATAACCTGCCTAGAGTTTTCATATACTCAAGCTCCTAACTCGATGAAATCAATAGTAATGGGTATATTTATGGTTTCAATAGCTTTTGGAAATATTTTCACTACAATTTTTAATAAAATAATGCCAGCAAGCTTTATCGTTGCAGATAAATACACAGCCTCGTACTTTATTTTTTACGCAGCGTTAATGCTATGTACTGCTGTATTTTTTCTACCTATTCTTAAATATTTTAAGCCTAAAACATACCTGCATAAAGAAGAAGTTGCATGACAGGATTAGATACAGGGATTGTTATAGCCTATTTATCTCTAATATTTTTTATTGGAATTAGAACAAATCGCTACATTGAAAACTTTGACAGCTTTATGGTTGCCAACAGAAATGTTGGACTTGCCCTTGGAGTCGTAACAATGCTTGGAACTGAGCTTGGACTAATTACTGTTATGTACAACGCACAAACTGGAGCAAGAGATCTTTTTTCTTCATTTCATATAGGCGCTTTAGCATTTATAGTAACTCTCATAATTGGTTTAACTGGTTTTGTTGTTACTAGGCTTAGAGAGCTAAATATTAAAAGTATTCCTGAATACTATGAGCTGAGATTTAATAAAAATGTTAGAGTTTTAGGGGCAATTATACTTGTTCTTGGAGGAGTCCTTAATATGGGGCTTTTTCTTAAAATTGGGGCTATGTTTATCCAAGGTGTTTTTAATCTTAATAGTGAATTCCACCTTACAGTTATAATGTTTATACTCCTCCTGCTTGTCTTAACGTATACAATTTCAGGAGGCATGATTTCCGTTATTATTACTGACTATATACAATTTATTGTTCTATCTATTGGCATGCTGATTGCTACCTATTATTCAATTAAGGCAATTGGATGGTCAGATATTTTTTTATTTATTGATATGCATAGCAAAGGAAAGGATATTTACAACCCCTTTATCTCTAAGGGAGGTTACTACATCTCTTGGCAAATAATTTTAGGCTTTGTAAGTGCGGTTATTTGGCCTACAGCAATTACTCGAATACTAGCTTTAAAAAGCCCTGAGATTGTAAAAAAACAATATATATGGTCATCATTCTCTTTTCTCATCAGATTTATTGTGCCTGCATTTATTGGAATATGTGCATTCATTTACATGTCAAATGCTAAGATTGATAATGATCTTCTGCTAATGCCTTCGTTCCTATCTGAAATTCTTCCTACGGGTGTGCTTGGTTTAGTAGTTGCAGGAATGCTTGCTGCATTTATGAGTACACATGATAGCTATTTGTTATGCTGGAGCAGTATAATCACAAATGATATTATTGAGCCCTTAGCTGGCAGAAAAATTTCTTCAGAAAAAAAAATACTATTTACAAGAATTCTAATTGTTATTTTAGGAATATATATATTTTATTGGGGAATGTTTTACAAAGGAACTGATGCAATTTGGAGCTACTTAGGTATTACTGGTGCAATATATTTTACGGGTGCAATTTCTGTTGTAGTTTTTGGCATTTACTGGAAAGGTGCAAGCTCCACAGGTGCGCAGCTTGCTCTCTTGGGAGGCCTATCCTCAATATTTGGCCTTGAGCAATTCAGAGGTAGTTATTTTAGCGCAGAAGAAGTAGGACTTGCTTGCCTTATAGCAAGTACAGCTTTAATGATAATTGGATCAATATTGTTTCCGGATAAAAAAAGAGAGAGTGCAAATTAATGTGGAAATTACTATGGCAGCTTATACTAGTTTTTAGCATTTTTTCTTTATTGTTTATTTTACTTCTTTTTACTTACCAAGGTTTTAAAGACTTAATAGAAATTTTAAAAAATAAAAAGTAATTATTTAACAAAATTATTCCAATTTCTCATATAGGATATAAATGTTTTATTCAACTTTGCTTTTTTAAGATCATGAGAACTAAATGGAGGCCTCTTAGGGACATAGTCAATATCTGAAATTTTTTCCGCCCAGTTTGGATGTCCAATTGCTACTCTTCCAACTCCAACTAAATCAGCACCTTGCTTTAATAAATTTTGAGCGTCTAAACTTGACCATACATTTCCAGTACTTATAATTGCAGGCAATTCTTTATAGCTACCTGTAATTATTTCTGTAAATGTTTTTTGATCGTTTTCAATTGAATTTGAATTAGAAAAAACATCCCAACATGATAAGTGAATAAAGTCTACAGA
>MDTB01203758.1_pt1 | contig 10532 bp, 11 predicted proteins | sample 811161 | NCBI WGS metagenome assembly MDTB01 (sample SAMN05326650, study PRJNA326480) | marine metagenome | isolation source: seawater | place: Mediterranean Sea | collected 2009
ACTGTGTAATCTATATCCATACGAATCAAATTGATTATGTATATTACGTTTGATATTTACAAGACATATTTAAATGAAAGATTTAAAAATATTCATTAATCTAACAAGATTAAATAAGCCTATTGGCTATTTGTTATTGTTTTGGCCTTGTAGTTGGGGATTGGCTTATGCATATTCTGTAAATCAAAATATAAATATTTTTCTTGGTTATATTTTTTTATTTCTATTAGGTTCAATTTTAATGAGAAGTGCAGGATGTATTGTTAATGATATAGTTGATAGAAAATTAGATAAAAAAGTTAAGCGGACAAAAAATAGACCACTTGCAGCCAATTTAATATCAATCAAAAAAGCTTTATTATACGTAATTGTTTTATGTAGTTTTGCTTTTTGTATTCTAATCCAATTTAATTTGTTAACAATCACTCTTGGTTTAGCTTCTATGTCTCTCGCTTTTTCTTATCCATATATGAAAAGAATAACTTACTGGCCCCAACTTTTTTTAGGTTTAACCTTTAATTGGGGACTAATAATGGCTTGGACATCAATCAATAGTAATTTAACATTTGATATTTTCATTCTTTATTTAGCAGCCATATTTTGGACATTGGGCTATGACACTATTTATGGAATTCAAGATATTGTTGACGATGAAATAATAGGAGCAAAATCAACGTCAATTAAATTTAAAACAATGTTAAAAAAATTTGTCCTTATTTGTTACTCGATTAGTTTATTTGTGCTTTTCGTATTTTTTTTATATAATATGAATTCCTTTTACTTTTTAATTCCTTTTTCTGCTTTTTCTCTAACTTTATTTTATCAAATTTTATCATTTGATAAGAAAAAACCAGAAACTTGTTTGAACGCCTTCAAAATAAATAACTTTTCTGGCTTTTATCTATTTTTAACATTCTTAACTTTGTCTCTATAAAATGGAATTTAAAGAAATTAAAATAATTTTAAAAAGGTTATATAAAGACCACATAAATAGATATTTAAACAGAATATTCTTGTCCTTATTTTTGTCAATTATAGTATCTTTAAGCACCTCAGCTATAGCGTGGTTACTAGACCCAGCTGTAAAAAAAATATTTATTGAAAATAATCAAACCTACGCTTGGACGATCCCATTAGCAATAATCATTGCATTTTCTTCAAAAGGAATTTGTCTTTATATAGCTAGAATTTTATTAATAAAAACTGGGCAAGAAATATCTGGAGAATTGCAAACAAAAGTTGCTCGTTATATTTTAAGCACAGATATTGCATCGATAGAAAAAAAACATTCTGGAAAGTTTATTTCAAATATTAATTTTGATGCTGGACAAGTAAATTCTTTGTGCAGCACAGGAATTCTTAACTCAATGAAAGACTCTTTAACATTAATTGCTTTAATTGGTGTAATGGTCTATCAAAACTGGAAGCTAACTTTATTTGCTTTAATAATGATGCCATTGGCTGCAGGATTGGCTAAATCGCTCGGTAAAAGAATAGGTAAAGCTGTAACTGAAGCAGGTGAGATTTCTGGTCGTTTGACGTCCCACTTATCTGAAATTTTAAAGGCTTCAAAAATGATAAGAATTTATCAAAAGGAAGAAATCGAATATCAAAAGTCAAAAGATATAATTACAAAAATGGTTAACAAGGCTGCTAAAATATCCTCTATTATCGTAAGAGCTACACCTCTAATGGAAATATTAACCGGGTTTATGATTGCAGGATTTATTTTTTTTTCTGGTTCATTAATTTCCTCTGGTGAATTGCAAGTAAATCAATTCTTTTCTTTTTTAGCCGCTATGATGCTGGCATATCAGCCTATTAGATCGTTAGCGACTATCAACATGGTAGTTTTCTCAGGGGCAGCAGGCGCTAAAAGAATTTACAATGTTATAGATCAACCTATTAAAATAAATAATAATGAAAAGCATCCAGCTCTTAAAATATCTAACGGAAATATCAAATTTTCAGATGTAAGCTTTAAATATGAAAGCTCAAATGATAAAGCAATAAGCAATATCAGTTTTGAAATTGAAGGTGGTAGTATGGCAGCATTCGTAGGTCATAGTGGAGCAGGAAAGAGTACTATAATAAACTTATTGCCAAGATTTTACGACCCGCAAAATGGTGATATTTTAATTGACGGACAAAACACGAGGTCAGTTAATTTGAAATCCTTAAGAAAATCTATATCTCTGGTCAGCCAAGATGTAATACTTTTTGACAGCTCAGTTAAAGATAATATTTTATATGCTAACACTAAAGCAACAGAAAATGAATTTTTTGAATCATGTAAATTTGCTGCAGCAGATGAATTTATTAATGATTTACCTTATAAACATGAGACTATGATAGGGGAAAATGGTGTAAGACTTTCTGGTGGACAAAAACAAAGGCTTTCTATAGCTAGAGCAATACTGAAAAAATCCCCAATTATTCTTTTAGACGAAGCTACTTCTTCTTTAGATTCAGAATCAGAACAAATTGTTCAGAGTGCAATTAAAAACTTAACCAAAAATAAAACTACACTAGTTATAGCCCATAGGCTATCGACTATTCATAATGCCGATAAAATCTTTGTTATTAAAAAGGGAAATTTAATAGACTCTGGGAAGCATGAAGAACTTATAAAAAATTGTGATTACTACAAGCTATTGTATGAAAAACAATTAAAATAAATATTTATGGCTTTGTTATATAGAACTTTTACTTTTTTTTTATTTCCAATATTTTTATTATTAATTTTACTAAGAATTGGCTTTAATAAAGAAGACAAAAAACGATTTAAAGAAAAAATTTGGTTAAGTGAAAAATATTTTCCTAAAGGTAAGGAAACTTTCTGGTTTCACGCTGCGAGTATTGGTGAAACAAATAGTGTGTTACCACTTATAAAAGAACTAATTAAACAAAATAAAAATATTTTTGTTTTGCTTACGACAACTACACTTAGCTCTAGTCAACTTATTGAAAAAAAAAAATTTAATGAAGACAGGTTTCAACATCGATTTTTTCCTTTAGATGTTTTATTTTTAGTAAAAAATTTTTTAAATAAATGGAAACCAAAAAAAATAATTTTTGTTGACTCAGAGATTTGGCCTAATTATTTATTAGAAATTTCTAGAAGGAAAATACCTCTAGCACTTATAAATGCTAGAATAACAGTCAAAACACTCAAACGGTGGAAAATGTTTTCAAAATTTTCAAAAAAATTGTTTAATTTATATGATTTATGTTTATCTTCTAGTAAAGAGACCGAAGAAAATTTAAAATCTCTAGGTGCAAAAAATATAAAATATTTTGGAAATTTAAAATTTTGCGTACCACCTCAACTTAATTTGAAAACTAAAAATCTACAATCAATTTTTAATGATAATTATATTTGGTGTGCTGCTAGCACACACAAGGGTGAAGAAAATATAATTTTTAATACTCATATTAATTTAAAAAATAAAGGTTTAAAGATTGTAACTATATTAATTCCCCGTCATATTTCAAGATCACAGGAAATTTATTCCATTTGTAAAGATTTAGATTTAAATGGAAAAATAATTGATAGTTTTGATGAAATATCAAAAGACAATGAAATTTTTATTGTAAATGCAATTGGGGAGATGGCAAATTATTTTTTAAATTGCAAAAGTGTATTTATGGGGAAATCATTATCAAAAAAACTTATTAAAGTTGGTGGTCAAAATCCAATTGAACCTGCCAAGTATGGGTGTAAAATATACCACGGTCCCTTTGTTTCAAATTTCAAAGAAATTTATGAATTATTAAATAATAAAAAAATTACTCATCAGATTTATGACGAAAAGGAATTATCAGATAATTTATTCAAAGATTTTACTACCAAAAATCAAACACTTAATCAAAATAATGTCAAAGATTTAGATCGATATGGTAAAGAAATATTAGATAAAACATTAAGAGAGGTTTTAAAGTTTTAAGATGATAATTAAAAAACCAAATTTTTGGAAAAATATAAATTTTTTTTCTCTAATTTTACTCCCTTTTTCTTTAATTACTTTATGTATTAATTATTTGAAATCTATTTTTATCAAGGAAAAAAGCTTTAATATTCCTATTATTTGTGTAGGAAACATTTTTATAGGTGGTACAGGTAAAACCCCTTTAAGTATTTATATCTATAATTTACTAAAGAAAAATAAATTTAGACCAGCGATAATAAAAAAGTATTATAAATCACACATTGATGAAATTGATCTAACTAAAAGCAAGGTAAAAAATGCATATTTTGAGAAAAACAGAGTAAATTCAATTTTAAATGCGGAGCAAAACGGTAATACGGTAGTTATAATGGATGATGGATTTCAAGATCGCAATATTCAAAAAAATTTAAATATTATTTGCTTTAATAGCATCGAGCTAATTGGGAATGGTTTTTTGTTGCCTTCTGGACCATTGAGAGAACCATTTAAAAATATTCAGAAAGCTCAAATAATCATAATAAATGGAAAAAGAAACATTGCTTTTGAGAAGAAAATTAAATTTCAGTCAAAAGATATCAAGCTTTTTTATTCAAAATATAAGTTAAAAAAAATAAATAGATTTAGAAATAAAAAGGTATTAGCTTTTGCAGGAATAGGAAATCCTGAAAGTTTTTTTAAATTGCTAAAAAAAAGCAACATAAAAGTAAAAGATCAAATTTCATTCCCTGACCACTATTCATATACAAAAAATGATATAGAATATTTAATTTCGGAGTCAAAGAAAAGAAAATTAAAATTGATAACAACCGAAAAAGACAACTTTCGACTTAAAAAATTAGGATATAAAAATATAGATTATATTACTGTTGATTTAGAGATTTTAAAATATAAAAATTTTGAAAGAGAAATGCTTAAATATTTATGAAAAAAATTATTTATTTCTTACAGTCTCTAATAGTATATTCATTTTTTTTAATTTCAAAACTTATAGGTTTAAAATTAAGTAGATTAGTTTGTTCATTTATATTCATTAAAATTGGGAATTTTTTTAAGTCAAAAAAAATTATTATTAATAATTTAGAGATAATAAATTCTAATCTTAATGATGCTGAAAAAAATAATTTAATTGAAAAGATGTGGTCGAATTACGGAAAGACCTTTATAGAATATGTTCATCTAAATCTATTTAAAAAAAAAACAAGCCATATTAAAATCAAAAACAAAGAAATTCTTGATGATGTATATAAAAGTAATAAACCAGTGATATTCATATCAGGTCATTTTGCAAATTACGAGCTCATGTCAATGGAATTAACCAAAGCTAATATTAAATTAGCAACAATTTATAGGCCGTTAAATAATTTATTTTTAAATCCTTTTATGGAATATTTAAGAAAAACTTTTGTTTGTAAGAATCAAATTAAAAAAGGCTTAAGAGGTGTAAAAGAAACACTTAATTATTTGGAAAAAAATTATAGTATTGCATTAATGGTTGATCAAAGAGTCAGTGAGGGTTCTAGTATTTTCTTTTTTAATAAAAAAGCTTATACAACAACATTGCCAGCTCAACTTGCGATTCGTTTTAATTGTAAAATAGTTCCTATTTATATCGCTAGAGATCAAAACGATAATTTTGAAATGGAAATTTTAAATCCAATTCAAATAACTGAAAATATGAAAAAGGATAAGGAATTAATATCAAAAAAAATAAATGGAATAATTGAAGATTTGATACTAAGAGATCCGAGTCAATGGATTTTAACTCATAATAGGTGGAAATAATATTATTGAAAATAGAGCTATTTGGATTTATCTATTTTTTTTTTAACTTCAATTGGTGAAAAGTAAGCTTCTTGGAGTTCTACATTCCAATAATTCAAATTTTTTAAAAGAATTTTTTTTTTTGGAGACTGCGCATTCGACATAATCACCCTTCTCTATAATTTCAAAAGTGTTAGCGAAATATTTAAGCTTTGCTTTTTTTTCACTCATAATTAAAGTAATATATAACAAATCTATAAATATGAATATTGCTTTAATTGGAAGTGGTGGGCGTGAGCACGCATTATGCAAAAAGTTTAAAGAGTGCAAGAAAATCAAGAAAATTTTTTGTATTCCAGGTAACGCTGGCACAGCTGAATTAGCAACAAACTTAAATATTGATTTTTTAAATTTTAATTTATTACTTAAATCTATTAAGCATTATAATATAAAGCTAGTTGTAGTTGGACCTGAGGAGCCTTTGGTAAAGGGTATCGTAAATTTTTTAGAAAAAAATAAGATAAGAGTATTCGGTCCAAATAAATTTGCAAGCAGACTTGAAGGTTCAAAGGCATTCATGAAAATAATTTGTAAAAAATACAATATACCAACAGCAAAATTTAAAATTTGTAGAAACTTTAAAGATTTCCAAAAATCAATACTTGGTTTTAATTTACCTGTTGTTGTAAAAGCAGATGGGTTAGCGGCGGGCAAAGGTGTTGTAGTATGTAAAACTAAAGAACAAGCTGTTAAAATATCTAAACAAATATTTAAGGGTAAATTTAAAAGTTCTAGAAAGTTGGTCCTTGAAGAGTTTTTAACTGGTGAGGAGGCAAGTTATTTTTTAATTGTAGATAAAAAAAGTTTTATTAATTTTGGGTCAGCCCAAGATCATAAAAGAGTTTTTGAAAAGGACAAGGGTCCTAACACAGGAGGAATGGGTGCATATTCTCCAGCACCAATTATAGATAAAAAATTAGAAAAAAAAATTATACAAAGAATCGTAAAACCAACTTTGAAAGCCCTAAAAGACAATGGTCAATTTTATAGGGGTTTTCTATATGTTGGATTAATGATCAAAAATAAAAATCCTTATCTAATAGAGTACAACGTGCGGATGGGGGATCCAGAATGTCAAGTTATAATTCCAAGATTAAAAACAGATCTCTTTAAAATAATTAATTACTCTGTAAAAAATCAATTAAAAAAATTAAAATTATCTTGGGAAAAAAACAAGTGTATGACAATTGTATTATGCTCTAAAGGTTATCCTGGTAAATATAAAAAAAACAAAATAGTTGGGTTGGAAAAAATTGTGGATAAAAAAAAATTATTTGTTGTTCATGCCGGCACAAAGAAGATCAACGGAAACATAGTTTCAAATGGAGGAAGAGTTTTAAATATTGTTTGTAAAGGTAAAAGCTTTATTCAAATTAGAAAAAATATAATTAAATTAATTAAAAAGATTAATTGGAAATATGGTTTTTTTAGAAAAGATATTGGTTGGAGGGTAATATAATTGTAATGAGAATAATAGGTGGAAAATTTCGAGGTAAAAAAATTTCTTTTACTAAATCACAAATTACCAGGCCATTAAGAGATTATGTTAAGGAAAACATATTTAATATAATTACTCATGATAAAATTTTTAAATTAAATTTTCCTAATGCAAATATATTGGATTTGTATTCAGGTGTCGGTTCATTTGGAATTGAATGTCTTTCAAGAAATGCAAATAATGTTGTTTTTTTAGAAAAAAACCTAAAAGCATTTTCTATATTAAAAGAAAATATAGTTAACTTAAAAATTTCAAATAAAGCAAAATTAATACATGTTGATATCAAAAATTATATAGAAAAAATTAATTTTGAAGAAAAATTTGATTTGATTTTTTTAGATCCCCCATATAATGATAATTCTTATCTTGAAATAATAAAACTTTTAAAAAAAAAAAAAATTTTTAAAAAAATACATAAAATTATCATTCATAGGGAGAAAAACTGTGAAGATGAAATTAAAAAATATATTAATATAGATTTATTAAAAAAATATGGTAGATCTCAGATTATTTTCGGTTCTTTTTAAATAAATTTTTTTTTGTTAGTATTTTTAATTGTTCTACAGCCGGTTGGTTAAAAGGATTAACTTTTAAAGTTTCAGCAATAAGTACAGTTTCTAAAATAAAATAAGAGAATAATTCTCCTAGTGTTTCTTCGTCTTTTCTTTTTATTTCTATTGAGATGAAAGGTATCTTTTTATTTTTAAGTAAAGACACCATTGCATCTTTCTGATTATCTAAAACTTTAAAGATATTGGAATTATTTAAAGTTTGCTCAAAAAACCCTTTGGTTTTTTTTATTCTATTTCCAAGTTTTAATGAAAAAATATAAAAAAATTTATCTTTAGGACCATCTAAGTACAGCTGAAGTAAGCTATGATGATCTTTAGGTGCTGTGGAAATCACGGGTAATATACCCTTCCCTTTTTTTCCTAAGCTTTCAGCAATAAGTTGCTGGCTCCAAAAAAGAAAATGTTCTAATCCTGGACAATAATTTAACATAACTAAAGAATTGATTTTTTTTGAGTTATATATTTTTGATAAATTTATTAAGTTCTTTATTAATATGGACTTATTTTTTTGTAGGAAATTCAAAATGTTTTTTTTAAACTTTAGAATATCAATACCCATTAAATAACTTGGTATAATAGCTGTTTCTGAAAAAATTGAGTATCTTCCTCCTATATATCTTCTGTGAAATACTGTTTTTATCTTTAGTTTTTTAGCAAAAATGTAAAGCTGACTTTTTTTATTTTCAGTAATTACTATAGTATTGTTTTGGTTAAATTTTGATTTACTTTTAAGGAAATTAATTATTGATAAAACTTCAACAGTATTCCCGGACTTTGAAATAATTATAAATAAAGAATTTTTTAAATTTTTGATATTATTGACTTTATGCATCATTTCAAAATCTAAATTATTTACAAAAATCATTTCCTTTTTTGATTTTTTTTGTAAAAAATTGTGTATAGCTTCAGTACCTAAAATTGATCCTCCAAAACCTATAACGACTATTCTTTTGAATTTTTTATATTTTCTAAGCTCTTTTAACTTTAAATTTAATTTAAAATTTTTAGAAAATGAATGGAAGACGTCTTTTTTAACTAAAAAATTTTGTTTAATTTTTTTTAGTGAAGAATCAAGTATTGTTTTATTAACACTTTTCACTTTTTGTAAGTCATTTGATATATTCTTATAGAAATCTAAATTATTATATAATTGCATTAATTTTTCCTGATCTCTTCAAGTAAAATATTTTCAATTTCGGATTTCTCTTTTGGATTATTTTCTTGAATTTTAGTGTTTGCTGAAACTCCTTTTTCATTAGAGTTATCTGAATTAGGTTTTGGAAGTTCATTCATGTTCGGTGGAATAGATAATGGACCTCTTTTTTCAATTAAAAATTCATCAGTTGTTCTGGTCTTTTCATTTCTCAATGCCTTACCAGCTTCACTAAATGTTCCACACGATACTAAAAAAATAAATAATAATAGATATTTAATTTTCATTTTTTTTTCTGTTAAATATTAGTTCGTTTAATATCATGAATATAATACCGAATGATATAAAAATGTCAGCAATATTGAAAGTGAACCAATGAAATTCTTTAATATGAAAATCTATAAAATCTGGCACTGCTTTGTAAATGATCCTATCATACAAATTTCCTATTGCTCCGCCAATTATAAAGGAGAAAAATATTTTTTCACTAGTTTTAGATTTAAACATTAAATAAAATAAAACCATTATTATTACAAAAATTAAAATTGATAATATGTTATAATATATTCCAGTGTTTAAACTGAAAAGGCCAAAACCTATACCTGTATTAAAAACTAAATTTAAATTTAAGTAATCATTTATAAATAAATATTTTTCATTTTCTAAGAGATTTAATATTAAATCTTTGGAATATCTATCCAGAAAAAAAATAATTGATATAATTGCTAAAAAGTAACAATTTTCTTTTACAAATATTTTACTTTTTATTTCATTTAAATTATTCAGAATACTTTACACCTATTTAATTGGACATTTTTTTCTGCTACATTTATCTTCTAAAATTTTCCAACACCTTTCACATTTTTTTCCGTTAGCTTTCTTTACACTAATTTCAATTTCGTCTTTATTAAATAGTTTTTTCTCTGCCTTTGAGACAATAAAGTACTCTGCTAAGTCTAAATTATTTAATAATTCTGATTTTTCCTCATTAGTACTAAGTTTTAACTCTGCTTCTAAACTGGATCCTATTTCTTTACTAATTCTTTTTTCCTCTATAGCAATATTCGCTAGTTGCTTAATCTTAAATAATTCTGACATTTTATGGTTTAGCTTATCATTTTTCCAACTAGAGGGGATCTTTACGAAATCTTTCTCGTGTATACTTTCGTTTCTATCATTAATTAAGCTGTATATTTCCTCAGTTGTAAAAACTAATATAGGTGCAAACCACTTTAATAAACTCTCTAAAATAATATTAATAACTTTTACACAATTTTTTCTTTTTTTAGAATTAAGGTCATCACAATAAAGAACGTCTTTCCTTATATCAAAATAAAAAGAAGAAAGATCTAAAGTGCAAAAATTCAATAACTCTTTATATAATTTGTGAAAATTATAACTTTTTAAGTTTTTGCTCACAGAATAACTAATTAAATATAACTTGTGTAATATATATTGCTCAAGCTCGTCAAACTCTGCTAAATTAATTTTTTCAAAATCTTGTTTTTCAAATTTATCTTTCAAATTTCCAAGTATAA
>MDTB01117588.1_pt1 | contig 10531 bp, 3 predicted proteins | sample 811161 | NCBI WGS metagenome assembly MDTB01 (sample SAMN05326650, study PRJNA326480) | marine metagenome | isolation source: seawater | place: Mediterranean Sea | collected 2009
AGTGTTGTGACGTTTGTAGATGAGTCCGATATGATAACTGTACCAGATGCGTTTGGTAATGATACAGTTCTATCAGCAGTTGGGTCTACGACTGTAAGAGTTGTTTCAGACGCATCATCTGTTGCACCTTCAAATATAATAGTACCATCCTCTTTAACATTTAAAGAGTTACCAGTTATTGAAGTTGTAGATATTGCTGAAAATGATATTGTACCAGATTCTAAACCATCAACGTCACTTTGAAGATTATTAAACTCTTGTCTAAGTTGTTCTAGAGTGTTGTTGGTTGCTATTTGACTTGCTGTAATTGCCATTAGTTTCTATCCAATAAAGTTTTTAACATATCTTTTATTTCATGCATTTCACATTTCAAAGTATTTATCTCTCTAGTTGCACTTCTTATTTCATCTCTTTGTTTTTGTGCCTCTGCAGCTCTTCTTTTTGCAATCTCATAGGCACTACGATTTTTATTTACTATTGCATTAGTATTTATATCTCTAACTAAATCACTTTTTCCTTCAACTTTTAAATATCTATTTTCCATTTTATGTTGCCAATGCTATAACTCGTAAGTCTCTAATTCTTGGGGGTTCTGCACCATTTGTTCCCTGCATCACAATTTTAATTGCAAACTGATTAAATTCTTGTAGTGGTGTTCCAATACCATCATCAGTAACTCCAGCTGTATATACATAATCACGAAAATCATCTACAGCCAAAGATACTGGGGTTGTTACATCCGTAGTTCCTGTAGTATTAAAAAACTGATACCCAGTATCATCAAACTCATCAGAAATATCATTTCTTAATATTTTAAACAAAACTTTAATAGTTGCAGAATTTCTACGATGCCCTGCAAAAAATACTTTAAGAGAAGTTGCTGGACTTTCTAAGGCAATTCTTTTAGTTATGTATATGGCAACATTATTATCACCCTCTGGTGCAGTTGATGCATTATAATTTGTTGTTGGATATATATCAGATGAACTAGTTATATTATTTAACCTATTTGCAATATGTATTATTGAAAGTCTATCAACATCAATAACTGGAGATATACTACTATCCGTTGTTGATAAAGTCCAAAATGTTTGTAATGATTTACTAGCAGACATCTCATTTGTTTCATTTATTTCAGAAGCAACAATTTTTGTTGTTTCAAAATCAAAGTTCTCACCAATAGGTATAGGTGATGTTGTGGTATCTAAAACAAAAGGTGTTTCTGATCCACTTGGACTTGTTCCAGTAGTTGTTTTTATTGCTGCAGTTATACTAGTGCCAGGAAGTTCTAATGTGGCTACATTTGTTTTAATAGTTTCATATCTAAAGTTTCTAGAAGCATGAACTTCAATTCCACCAGTAGAAACTACATCTGAACTACCACTAATAGTTGGAGCAGTCGTTAAACTAACAGTAAATTTATCTATCTCAATATTTGCAATTGCAGTATGACTTTTATTAATTTCTGTAAGAGGAGTTTTAAATAATTGATAAAGTTCTATTGTTGCATCGTCTGCATGAGCAGCCGCAGTAGTTCCAGAGTCACCTCTTGTTAAACTTGACACAGTAGTACTAGATAGTGTACCAAATAAAATTTCATCGCCTATTTTTAAATAACACCTTGAAGATAAATTACTTGCTTCAAAATTTGATGCAGAGGTCAATGTTAAAGAGGTAGAAGTTGCAGTTATAGCACCATCTAGGGTCGTGGTTATTCCTGACTTAACACCACGAATTTCGACATTGTTTGAAGTATCATACATTCCATGATCTCGTAAAAACACTTCCATAACTGTAGAACTATTTGTTAACTTTATTGGATTTGAATCTAAAAGTTCACCATACATTGTACCTGTGACATCTGCACTATCATCTGAATATGTTTTTGCAACACCCATACCAGAAGCTGAATTATCTAACTGTACTGTTCCAGCTGAAGTAGTAAAATCAGCCTTAAAAAGATGCATCTTTAAATCTTGTGATTGAATAGCATTCCATGTTTTATTATTTTGTGATTTAAATAACACACCTAATGTTGGTTGTTTAGATACAACTCTATTTGATCCAGCCACATCTAATTCATTCATTTGTGCAATCCATACAAGATAATTTATTGAGTTTGATCTTAGTACAACACAATATTCGTGGCCTGACTTACAATAAATAGGTGAGTCAAAAGTAAATGTTGTTGCTGTTGTTCCTGTAGTATCATTAACATTTATATCTGCTGGTTCTAAAAGTTTTTTTCCAAAAGGAAGTATTTTAGTGCCAGGATACCCATTTACAACATTTCTTATTTCCACCCAAACTGGTAAATTTTTATCTTTTTTACCAAAGAATACATCAACTTTTGTGATAAAACAACCTTTTTCATCATCAACTATAAATGTCTGAGCTAGTGGATCAATCCATCCTTGAAAGCTTGTCGTACTTCCTGCATCTCTGGATATATCTTCAGACTGTGATACACTTGTTTGGACAACTCTTGCATTTCTAGTTGAAATAATAGTTTCTTGTTCAGTATTAAGAATACCAGCTGCAGTATATGTGGTTGTTCCTGCAGTAGCTGGGTCTGATGTTGCACCAGCCCTTCCAGCTCTTTGATCAGTTGCACTTGATGTCAATCTAAACTCAACTTCACCAGTTAGAAACTTTGGTGCACTAGGTATAGCTTTGTGGTCTGGAATTGTAAATGAACATTCTAACTTTCCAGCAGCTGTAGTTTTTAACACACCTCCAGCAAAAAGAGTTGTATCTGTTGTATAAGCACTAGAACTTGGAGTTACAAAAGAAGAAATATCTACACCATCAAAGAAAGGATATATTCTTGTATTTGGTAAAAAAGCTTCACCTGTTACTTGTATTGTTCTTGGACGGCAAAAAGGAATTGCTACTTGAGAAATAATTCTAGTACCTTGAGACTCCTCAGTAACATCTTCAAATACTTGAGTTCTAACACCATCGCGAGTTCGTGTTCCTCTTTCTGTCAGTATTGTTCTTACAAATTGACCTCTTCCGCTGCGGTTACCACGCGAGGTAGATTGAGAGAATCTTTCAACGCCTGTAATTTCAGTTATACCACTCCATTGACTTTCCCATGAGTTCCAGATAGTACCCAACCTATTTGCGTTTGCAGCCCTTACTGAGGAAAAATTATCAACAACAACAATAAGGTCTGGTGCTGTTTCTGTTTCAAACCAATTGTCAGTTGCAGGTGAAAGTGTTATCTCTCCAACCCATTGTGAAACAACATATGGTTGTATGTTTTCAAGTCTAGTTGCATATGGTTGGTCTACTATCGTAGTATGTGTGTAAGGTAATGTAATTAGATCACCAGTTTTTTGATATCCTGCAGTTGCCCTTAAAGCATCAGTTGTATTTGTTTCTATTAGTTCTGTTTGTCTCATAACACATTTTGGTCTTAATTCACCTACAGATGGATCAACAGCAATTTCGTAATCTGCATTTAGAACATCTCCAACTCTATGACCTTTAAAATTATCAACAACAAATCCAGACTTAAAACGAGATAAACCATTTGCATCTTGTATTTCAAAAGACTCTGCATCTCTTTCTAAAAGAGATAGTGCAGTGAGAGACTCTAATCTCTCTAAACGATCTTTAATTTTACCAATATCCCTCATAGTAAATCTTTGAGTTTTCATTCTAGTTACAATTACATCTTCTGGTGCAAATGTATAAGCTGGAATTTCAAAAAGTGCTAGTTTTAGTGAAGAGTCTATGTCTTTTGGAAATTGAGGTTGTTTTGCGGAAACACCCTCAATAACTTTAAATTCACCATCAAAAGTTATCAGTAGTGATGCTCTTCTTGGGAGATAAAATTCAAAGTCTGCTTGAAGATTAGATGTTGGTTTTGGTAGATCAGTAACAACAGCACCTGTACCATCAAACTGTCTATTTTCAAAATTAAATGAAGTTCCTGTAATCTGGTCTGTAGTGGATGTATTGGTTGATGCTCCTGTAATGTCTTCTGCAGTAGGTCTAAAATCATAACAATTTCTAAGATCAAATAAACCAGTTGGTGCTTGTGAATCTGGATCAACTCTTGTGGCTGTATATGCTGGAATATCATCATACAACATTTGACCATTAAGTTCTGAATAAGAATCTACTGTAAATGCGTCTCCAGCACCATGAGCTAAATAATCATACACTATTAACAATCTACCTATAGGTGCAGCTTCACCAGCTTTTCTAGTAAGTCTTGCAATGTCATAATAATTATCTCTCATTCCTGTATCAAGAAGAAATCTTGAAGTAATATTAGCACTTCCTTCTGTTACTGCGGAAACTTTTGCAGTGGCACCAGAACTAGCCCCAGTAATTGTATCCGCAGTAGTAAAATCTGCAGCTGTCACACCACCCCTTATAGTATATGACATTGGACTTGTAGTATCAATACATCTTCCTATAGCTCCACTTGCTGATCCTGTAATTTTTTCACCTCTAAGAAAAGTTCCAGATACAGTTGTAAGAGTTAATTCTGGAGCTGTGGCATCAGCTGAACTATCTCTTGAGTCAAATACGGCTTGAAAATCATAAACATCAGCCCTACCAAATGAGATATCTCTATCAGTTGCTCTTACACCATATGCTCCATCAGCATCAGCTGATAAAACTTTAAGTTGTTTGGACAAGACAGTAGTTTTAGTTTTAATTTGAACACTTGTTCTTGTAATTGTTGCAATAACTTTTACTTTAGCTCCAGAACCTAAAAGTGTATTATCTGTAATAGTAATACTTCCAGTTCCTTCACCAGCAATTTTAGAATCATTTAATAGTATTACATCACCTGCAGCTGCAGTTCCACCTCCTGCAGATAATACTGACATGAAATAATCTGCATTCGCATAAGCACCAAATGTTTCATTACTACGAGCGGTAAATGTTACTGCTCCAGCAGTATTTGTAGTTCCTACAAATTGTCTACGAACTGTAAACTGAGTATCACTTGCACCATTATTTAAATCTGTTAATAATGTTTTTACTGGACGCTCAGGTAATCTAAATACATTAATATTTTTTTCTGAATCTATAAGTTTTGCAACTCTTTGTGTTTCCAATTGAACTTGGCTTGAGTTATCTTCATCAAGTAATTTTTCATTAGCATCGGTGGCTTCAGCATCTGTACCATCCGTCAACATATTTCCCTCATCATCAACCAAAGCCATAATAAGGTCGGCTGTAAAGTTTTCACTTGCAGTATTACCTAACATAAATATTTGACGAGCCTCATCAAATCTATGTTCAACAATACCATTATTTGACCCAGCAAGATTGGCTATTGTTAAATCCGTATTATCAGAGTTCTCTATTATTGCACCTGTTTCTGCACTATCTGAAGCAATAAGTTTTTCACCTAATGTAAATGAACCAACAACATTTGTAAGAGGAAGTCTTTGCCCTGTAACTCCAGCTGTTGTTATGTCACTTATATTTGAAGAATATAGAAATCCAGTTGCACCAGAGGTTACACCAGTAATTTTTACACCACCACTTGAATGTGTTGCAGTAAGTGAGGGTGAAGGCACACCATCTAATTGTAAATATGTAAACATTCTTATATCAAACAAATATAGTTTATATTGTGCATCATTATTACCAACAGTACCAGAAAAATATTCTAATGCACGTGATCTTGCTATACCAATTTGATAACCAGAGGAAGAACCTCTTGTTTCCGTAAAGTCTGTAAACAATCTTAGTTCTTTATATGGTGTTGTTTCACCTGTAATTAAACCAATATCTGGACTACTGTAAACATTATCAATAAATGCATAGTTACCAATTTCATATGTGGTAATACCAGCATTTACGTTTTGAACATCTCTAGCTTTTTTCAAATCTAATCTTGTTTGAGCAATTTTTTCAACTTCATATCCTTTAATATAAGCTTTGCCAGGGGATACTTTAATGGTTAACAAATCTTCAGCTGCAGGGGCACCATCATCTGTGGTATTTCCAGTGGCATAAACACCTAAATTTGTAGTACCTTTATAATCATTATCTAAAGATTCTTTTACTTCAAACGTAAATGGATTTACAGTATAATCACCAGACTCATCAAATGTCCTAGATGCAAGTGTCTCTCCAAGAACAGAATAGTCTGTTCCTCTTGCTTGTTTTGTTATCCGTCCAGTATTTGTTCTTATAAGTTCAATAAATGCATTGTCTGCTACAGAATTAATATCTAATTGTGAGAGAGTTAAAAGAATTTTTAATCTATGTGCACCTTTAGCAGCATAATTACTAGAACCAGTTGCATTGTCAGTTAAAGTTGTATCCTCCTCTGGTGTTATCAGATTTTCAGTTATTATAAAACCAACTCTAGCTGTAACATTATTTGAAGTGTTACTTAGAACAACTGTTTGTTTTGCATTTCTAACAAAATTACCTCTTACAAAGTATACACCTGCTTCTACTGTAACTGCAGAACCTGTATTAGCTGCACTTGTTGTAAATGTTGTTAAACAAGCAGTTCCAACTTCATATGTTGTAGTGTGTGTAATTTCAATGTCTGCAGTTAAGTTTTCTCCATCAGCAAATTTGTCTGTTGCTAAATCATCACCTGTTTGAATATATTGTAGATATAGATATGGTTGAGTTGTTGCAGTACCTTCTGCATAATTTATAATTTGAGCTTTAACACCAGTTGTGGCTCCAGTTAAAATTACTGGAGTATCTTCATTTAAAAATTGAGAAAGTTGAACAGTTTCTCCAGCAAAAGAGTCTGCAAGTGCTAAAGAATAATAATCTTTAGAATAAGATACTTGGCCAGGAATGACAACAGTACCTTCTTTAAAAATATGCATCCCATGTTTTTCAACTTGATTTTGAAGAATAGATTGTAATGTTGTTAATTCTCTAGCTTGAACTGCAAAGCCAGGGCGAAATAGTACTTTATGAAAATCGTCAGCTTCATTGAAATCATCATAGTATGGTGAAACATTTAGGTTTGTTAGTTGGGCCATATTTAAAACTCAATTATAATTTTAATATCTTCAGTTTGATCTGAAGCACGTTGAATGGGTTTTCTATTCTCTAAATAAATAATATTTCCACTATCTGGTTCTAGCTCAGGGTTTGCATATCCAGATGTAAGGTCAAGTGTGTTGGCATTCAAAAGTGTTACTGTCTCTGTTGTTGATGATGGAGTACCAGAAGCACTAGATGTACCACCAGTTACTACATTTGTTCCACTAAAAGCAACATAACCACCTGTCGTAGAATTTGTTCCATAACCTTTATAACTTTCCTGTTGGTAATAAAGAAGACCTAATGTACTATCCCATTCAACAACCCTTCCACTTGCTCCAGTTGTTGCTTGTGTGATTACCTCATCTGGTTCAAATGTTCCACTTACAGAACCAAGCTTGACAACATATGTTTGTCTTCGTGTTGATGCTGTGGCAACAGTTGTTGTACCAAAGTTGTAAGGATCTACTACTAGACCAACTGCTCTAAAATCATTTGCAGTTGAAAAGTCATCTCCTTCTGATTGTGTAAATGTAATAGCAGACATAATATAGTGTCCACCTAATTCTGTTATTGCATTGTTTCCATGACCTTCTTCTGGACTTATAATAACTGTTATTGCACCACCAGTTCCACTTCCTAGTGAAGCAGATGAAGATAGACTTGTATCACTAAAGATGTAATCATCTCCAAGATTTACATATCCAAAAGTATAACCAGAACCACCAGATTGAATTGTTGTATCTGTTCCCGCAGTTAATCCAAAGGAAACAATCGCACCACTTGAAATTGTAATACGAACAATTGCACCAGATGAAGTTCCTTGACTTGTTCCATCTCCATATACAGCTGCATAATAAGTTCCATCTGTATAACCAGAACCTGCAGTTATAGAAAGAGATTCTATTGCACCAGCCGTGGCTGCAGCCGAAACTGTGCTATCAGTTGAAACTGGAATAAAATCTGTAGTACCATATTTTGCAAACTCAGAGGCTGTAATAGAATACATATATTTTAAAACATAACCACCAATAGCAAAAGGAGAGGATGATGTTGATGATGGTTCAGAACCAGAGTAAGCAGCTCCACCATTATTGTCTAAAATTTTATATACATTATAGTCAGAGGTCATAAAATAAAATGTTGAGTCATAAAGATTAGATGATCCAGAGGTAGAGGTGTTTGTTGGTGAGTAGTCGTGTCGATACATATCATAAACTGTATTGTTTGCCCAATTCCTACGAGGAATAGAGTATGTAATATCAGAGGATGAAATAAGTTTAGCACCCAACATAGAATCCCAAGCAAAATTTTCATCTTTTGGACTGTCTCCTGGCGTGGGTGGTGAACTGTCATTCCCCCCTGTTGTTCCAGAAGTAAATGGACTAGACTTACCTAGAAATAAATAATATGTTGAAGCAGAAGCTTCTGTAAAAGACTCATAAAATTGATTTGCGTTATGAGCTCTAAATTTTTCTGTAATGATTGCCGACATTTTTATTACACCTTTATTTTATTTATACAAATTGTTTTAATAAGTTATACCTGTAGCACCCTCTAAATCTATATTTTCTCCAGCATTAGTAGAAGAACCACTCGTACTATTTAAAACCAGATAACCCTCTGCATTATCCGTTGCATCCTCTAATGTTATATCTCCAGTATCCCTTACTTGAATTTCTGCAGATCGAACATGACCTTTTGTAATTACGTTACTACTATTTAGTCGTAAATTAGATGCAGGTATATGACCTTCTGCAGAAATCACACTATGATCCTCAAACAAAATAGTATTATTTGGTTCAATATGAAGAGATTGTTCTACAGATATGTTATATCCTGCATTAGCTGAGTCACTATCTGTTCCATCTAAAATAATCAAACCTTCTCCAGTATCAGTTTCTAGTTTAATTTGAGGAATAGTAATTGATTGAAGTACATCTTCAAGTATCACATTATCATTATTAGTTCCTTCAATTATCATTTTTGAAGAGTGTGAATTTGTAGATGTATCTTCTGCAAGTAAGTTACCATTTAATTCTAAATTAAATCTATTTCTCTGTGAAGTTTCTTGTAACAGATGAAACCCAATATCTGTTCCTTGTTCTCCAGTAGAATCAATAAGTATCTGACCAAAATCTTCTAATACTATATCATCTTCATCTGTGACTCCACCATAATGAATTTCATTATCGTTGGGCCCCGCAAGAGAAATTCTTTCTCTTCTACGAATATCTTCAAAAGTAAATGTTGATATGTCTGATAAAGGAATTGTTTCATCATTATGATTTGTATCAAATAACATTCTGTCATTTTCATTCACAACAAAACCAACAGGGAAGGCAAATATATCAGCTTCTAACTGCATTTTAGATTGATCACCAAAGATATCTTCAGCTAAAATAGTAAATGTTTCACCTTCTTTTCCAAGAGATGGGTCTTCTATCTTTAAGAAAAACCCTGTCTCAAGTATAAGACCATCACCAGCATTAGTTCCTAATGCATCAGTTCCATCTAGTATTATGTTATCAATTTCTGAATCTCTTTCTAATTCAAAAAATGCATTACCTTCATCAAAAGGTAATGTACCATCTAATACTATACTATCTGTTAGATTACCAGAACCACTTTCTAACGTAATACCACAAGTTCCATTTGTTGTACCAAATGGTGTTTCTGCAAGATATAAAAGAATATTTCTAGGATTTAATGGATCAGGCTGAGCCTCTATTTTTATAAATTTTTCTGTGACAAGCGATCTGTCAGAATTTCCAGATGGTGCATGAGAGGTTTCCGCCATTAAACGACCGCCACCATCTCCTGTTCCTGTAGTATTATCTTTGTCTGAAGTTGTTGCTTTATCTTCAAATAAGAAAGAACCATCTCCAGCTGAGGTTAAACCAAATTCTAAATCAAAACCAGTACCAAGATTTATTCTTATATTGTCTCCAGCATTTGAACTATCTGAGTCTGTTCCATCTAAAACAAGATTTCCGCTTCCTAATTCAAGTTTTAAGTTTTCATCTTCAAGTATTAAATTCTCACCTTCAGATAAAACTATAATATTGTCACCTTCATCAGAAGATAAATCATCTGTTCCATCTAATACTATATTATCATCACCACTTGTCGTAAGATTAAAATCAGTTGTTGTTTCAAGTGCAATATTTTCTCCAGCAAGTGCACCAGTTTCTTGTACAATTCTATCATCACGACTACCAATCGGAACTTGACCATCATGGGTCACAGCTGTTGGAACTTGTAATCTACTTTTTAAAACTTGACTAAAAATTGTTTCAAGAACAGAACCAAGTATTGGTGAGAATGTTCTCTCATCACCAACATATCCAGATACACCAGCTGCTGTGTTAGTGACTGCTGCAGAAACGAGAGTTGCAATAGTAACTCTACCAAATGGTTGAAACCCAGCTGGGTGAACTGCTTTTTTCAGTTCATTAATATATGTTGTTAATGATTGACCAACTTGTATCTCATAAGAATAATCTTGATAATAATATGAGTCTTGAATACGAAC
>MDTB01241422.1_pt1 | contig 10531 bp, 10 predicted proteins | sample 811161 | NCBI WGS metagenome assembly MDTB01 (sample SAMN05326650, study PRJNA326480) | marine metagenome | isolation source: seawater | place: Mediterranean Sea | collected 2009
AGTCTTCCATCTTTGTACAAATTTTTAACTGTTATAAACTCTGCATTCAAAGTTTTTTTCTTTAATTTTTTAATTATTTTTTCCTTTTCAATATCAGGGTTTTAAGATTTTGACTCCTTTTTATAGTAGTAAAGTTTTTAAAATGTGAAAAAGGCATCTTAACATTTAAACGAGCAAAAAATTTTTTTTTTAGCAATTAAAGTCACTTTGTAAATCATTTGTCCAATCTGAACCCTAGCTTCCAAACATGTGTTCCTCTTTTGGAGAACGCCTATTTCGACGTAGAATTATTAATTTTTCTTCAATTTGCTATATAATTTTTAATGAGGTATTTATTTTTTATTACGTATCCAAGCTCCTGATGCTCTAGAGATACATATCATTTATGCCTTCTATTCATCTTAATGACCATCAGGAACATTTATATATCTCTAAATATTTTATCATTATTCTAATGATAGAAAAAGCAGAATAACTAAGTATTATTCATAGTAAATGAAGTAGGACAAGCATATCCAATTAATAGAATTTTTTTATATACAGGAGGTTAAAGATGGATTTAGAAGAAGTATATTTGCGCCTTACAGACCGTAAACTAAAACGTCAGAATTGAATTGTAGAAAAATAATACTGAGCTTTTAAAAGCACTCTTAAAGGCACTCAGTAAGTAAGACAGAACAAGATACTGATAAGTATATTCTTACACATCCAATCTAAAACTTGCTTTGCTTAACATATTATTTGTCTACCATATTAATGTGAGCTATTTTTTTTAAAATTAATACTCTTCTACTATTTTTTTCGTGTGTCTAAGGATGCCAAGCTTTCTCGGCATCCCTATTATTGACAATTAGAAATTGAAATCGTCAATGTTTGCAGCATTGAAGGTTGTCAATGCGGCTTGCGTATTTATAGAGTTTCCAGGATTTATTGTTATCGTTCCAAGATTTGGTACCTGGAACGTACCACCTACTTTATTCTCCATTGAGCCGTTCTTCAAACCCACTGAAAAGTGTGCTGCTAACCAACCCTCATTGTATGGAGACCAGAGTTGGAAACCTTCAACTGTTCCATCTTTTATAAAATCTCTCATTTCAGACGGTAAGCCTAGTCCAGTAACTTTAACTTTGTCAGCAATCATACGACTTTGAACGACTTGAGCTGCGGCGGCAATACCAACTGTTGTGGGTGCTATAATACCCCTTAGATTTGGAAAGTTTGCTAAAAGTGCTTCCATTTCAGTTGTTGATTTTTCAGGTTGATCATCTCCGTAAACTGTAGCAACTAGATTCATTTTTGAGTATTTTGGATCATTGGCCAATGTTGCATTCATACCATCAATCCAAAAATTTTGATCTGGGGCTTCTGTGGTTGCTGAAAGAATTGCAATCTCACCCTCATATCCGATTAGTGAGCCGACCATTTCAACTTGATCTGCACCAACTTTTGTAAAATCAGTAGGTAATATGGTTGCATCACGATGCTCTTCGTTGCCTGTAATGTCTCCATTAACTGTCAGAACAATAATGCCTTTGTCTCGAGCACTATCAAAAACTTGGTTAAGCGCATCTGGACTATTTGGCGAGATAGCTATTACGTCGACACCTCTTTGAATTTGCGCTTCTATAAAAGGAATTTGAGAAGTAGCTTCAGCTGTCGCTGGGGCAACAAACTCAAAGTCACATGCAATGACCTCGCAAGCTTCTACAAATCCTTGAGTCAAAGAATCAAAGTATGGATTCCCAGTATTCTTGCCAACAAAAACTATGTCGATACTGTGGCCGTCTGCCATAGCCGAACTCGATGACATAGTCAAAGCCGCAACTGCGGCAAGTATAGTTTTTTTTAACATTTTCTCCTCCTTGGTTTATTGTTAAATGGGCTATGCCCGTATTAGACCCGCTAACGCTGAGAACGGGAATAAATAAAGTTAGTCGCTATTATTGCCACAATCAATAGTAGGCCTAGCACTGTAAGTTGGATAGCTGGCAACAAGTTGGCTACTGTCATTCCGGTAGAAACTATAACCAAGAGCCAAGCTGCCAAGAATGTTCCCAATATTGTTCCTCGGCCACCAAATATGTAGGTTCCTCCAAGCATAGCCATTAAAACCATTTGTAACTCTCCTCCCAAAGCCAAATCATATCGAACTGATCCTAAGCGTGAAGCGGCCATAATCCCGCACGCTGCACTAACTACTCCCAGCAAGATAAACAATCCATATTTAATTTTATTACTTTTGATTCCTGCGTGAAGAGCTGCATTATTATTAGTTCCTACTTGATAGATTTGTCTTCCATAAATTGTTGTTCCGAGAACAAAGCTTAGAAAGATAGCCGTTACAACGAAAATTAGGACAGGAAGTGGAACGCCTAGAAATAATTTAGAATTGATTCCAATGAACCAGTCTGGCACTCGAATGGATTTGTCCCCGGCTATAACTTGTGCGAGACCCCGATAAAAAATCAGGGTTCCAATGGTTACTATTATGGATGGTAATTGATATCTAATTACCAAGATTGCGTTTAGAGCCCCCATCAAGAAACCAGCAAAAAGACCCATGAGGATAGCTATACCAATTGGAATACCGCTGGCTTGCACATATGCGAAGACACAGGCAGAAAGTGCAATATTAGCTGCAGCTGATAGATCGATTTCCCCAGAAATAATAACCATAGTGAGTACAAGTGCTGCGATCGACAATTCTGCTGTAAGTGTAAAACTTTTAAGAATATAATTAATGTCCAAAAAATATTCAGAAAGCATACTGGCGCCTACAAGAGCTAAAATAAGTAACATAAATGTCATACTTTCTGGCCGATCAACTAAGAGTGCCAAGTTAAACTTTTTGTTACTATTTTTTGACCAATCTTTCATAATTATATCCTACTTCGTGTTGTGCTGGAAGCGGCGCGTTGCCTGACTGATCTATCTATAAGCAATGCGATTAATATTACTGAGCCGTAGATAGCACTTTGAGTTGTACCTGGGATCCCCAGCAATGGGAGAGCCGCAGCTACACAACCAAGTAAAATAACGCCTAGGAATGTTCCAAGTACGGTCCCTACACCACCATTTATGGAAACACCACCAATAACCACAGCAGCAATTACCTGAAATTCGAAACCCATACCGGTATTAGAAGGATTAACAAATCCCCACCTGCTGGCATACATAATGCCTGCCAAACCACTCAAGGCACCAGAAATACAAAAGACAATTAGCGTAACTTTTGTAACATTTATTCCTCGAAGGGGAGCAGCATTGGGGTTTGATCCGAGGGCAAATATTTGTCGACCAAGTTGAGTGTATTTTACTATGTAAAACGTTAATATTGCTATAGCGAATGACATTAAAATAATCCACGGGATACCAAATATAGGCGAGGTTTGGGACATAGCTTTCAATTCGCTTGGTATATTGGCCCGGTTAATTTGTCGAGCGTCTGAAATTATAAATGTTAACCCACGATAAAGATTTAATGTTCCCAAAGTTACTATTATTGACGGTAAGTTAAAAATAGTAACAAGCAAACCATTAAAAAGACCTAGTAGTGTGCCAACTCCTATCGCCACAGCAAAACCAACTGGCCACCAAATGTCTGGCATATCCCTGTAAATAAGTCCTGCTACCATCGCCGAAAATCCTAGCATCGAGCCCATTGAGAGATCAACATGCCGAGCTACTAAAACTAACATTTGTGCCATAGCACCTATCATAATTAGTGGTACTAAAAGCAGAATAATTCGTAGACTATTCAGGGATAGGAAATGGGGCTTGTAAAGTCCTACAGCGGCACAAAACAATATTATCATCACAAAGATTCCCATTTCTCGCCCTGATATAAATTTTAGCAAGTTTTTCATTAGACCTCCGCTGCTCTTGGCACTGCAGCCTTCATTATTAGCTCTTGCGAAGCATCTTGTCTTTTTATATCTGCAGTTAATTGTCCCTCAGACATGACCAGTATACGATCACATAAGGCCAGTAATTCGGGCAATTCTGATGATATCAATAGTATTGCTCGTCCACTCTCTGCTAAATTACCTATCATATCGTAAAATTCAGCCTTCACTCCAATATCAATGCCTCGTGTCGGTTCATCAAGAATCAGAATTTTAGGATCTGTATGAAGCCATCTTGCCAAAATTGCTTTTTGTTGATTTCCCCCAGAAAGTTCGACAATTGGTTGGTTAAGTGATGCTAGGCGAACAGAAAGCTTATCAATAGAATCTTCTGCATAAGCCCTTTCTACCTGTCCTTCTATTATAGAACGGGGTGCTATTTTATGCGGTATTGCGGCGGTCAAATTATGTTCTACAGACAGGGAACGAAAAATCCCTGCTATTGCTCGATCTTCTGGCACATATGCAATGCCTAGCCTTATTGCATCGCTTGGTTTTGTAATGTCGACTAATTTGTCATCCACACGGATACTTCCGCTGTCGGCTGGTGTAATTCCAAAAAGTGCTCTTGCTACATCTGTTCGACCGGCGCCTACCAGGCCTCCAACACCGACGATCTCGCCTTTTTTTATCTCAAAGCTTATTTTGCTAAATGCACCTTCCAATGATAAACCGTGAACGGATAAAGCTTTGCCACCAATTGCCGCATTGTGCTTTCTCATATATTTACCGAGTGGACGACCAATCATAAGCTTAATCACTTGTTCATCCGATATTTCAGTTATTGAATTTGTACTTATTTTTTCACCATCTCTAAAAATTGTTACTCGATCGCAAATCATTCGAACTTCTTCCAAACGATGTGAGATGAAAATGATTGTACGCCCTTCCTCTCGAAGTTGCCTTGCGATTCCAAATAAAGTTTCTACCTCTCGAGGGGTTAATGGAGCGGTGGGCTCGTCCATAATTATTAATTTAGCATCCGATGCTATTGCTCGTGCTATTTCAACCATTTGTTGATCAGCAATAGACAAGCCTTCCATATTTCGCCTAACATCTATTTCAACTCCTAATAAACTCATGTATTTTTGAGCTTCTCTGATCATATCAGGCCAATTTACCCAGGCTAAAGGACCTCTCCCTTTTCTGCCCATTACAAGATTTTCGGCGACTGAAAGATGTGGGAAGGATATCGGTTCTTGATGAATCAAGGCTATACCAAGCTCTTGTGCTATGATTGGCGAGCTTACTTCAACCTTGCGATTATTTAAATGAAGAGTTCCTTTTGTTGGTTTATAGACACCAGCTAGAATCTTTGCGAAGGTCGATTTCCCTGCACCATTCTCACCTAAAAGTGCATGTATTTCTCCAGTTAGTAGATCCAAATTAACGTTTGACAACACCTCCACGGTTGCAAACTTCTTTGAGATCTCTTTAGCTGCAATTAATACTTTCTCCATTTTTATGCTTTACTCATGATACTGGTTTCAAATATCGTCTGTCGATCGTGGCGTAGGTGAGTCTGCCAGGATTAGCTTCTCAGATTTTAAGTCATTCCAAAATGAGGAGGGAATATTTTCTTTAAGGCAAGAAATATTTTCTAATATTTGTGAGTCACTAATTGCACCAGGTATGGTTGACACAACTGAAGGGTGAGCAAGTACGAACTGCAACGCTGCTGCTTTTAGTGAAACATTATGTGCTTTACACACGTCTTCTATCTTCTTTACTTTTTGCTGTAGACTATAGGGAGCTTTTGAATATGCGTACTTACTATCATCACCAGCACCTGTTGCTAATATTCCGGAAGCAAAAGGTGCTCCTATTATAACACTAGTCTCGTTTTCAAGGCACTTTGCCATGCCAACATGCAGCGATTCTTGGTCTATTAAGGTGTATGGCATTGCTACTAGTGCAAAGTCAATTGGAAGGCTTTGGGCAAGAACTGATAACGACTCTTTTTGGTTTATACCTATACCAAAAGCTAAAATATCGTCAGTCGATTTTAATTCTTCTAATGCTTTTATTCCTGAATTCCTTATATTATTTTCATGATCTTTTTGTTCCTCTGGTGAATGAAATAATGGGTCAAGATCATGTATAATCAGAGCATCAACAGTATCCAAAGCTAGCCGTTGCAATGCTTGCTCATACGAACGCATTATACCATCATAGCTGTAATCAAATTTCACATCAAAGTTTAAGCCACCTAACCATGGGTCACGACTGAAGCTTTTTGGATCGTTTGGCCTAAAAAGAGTTCTACCAACCTTTGTCGTAATTTTGAATGTTTTCCGTCTTTTAGTTTTTAAAAAAGTACCAAGCCGATGCTCGGCTAGGCCTCTTCCGTACCATGCTGCTGTATCGAAGTACCGTATATTTGACTCCCAAGCGGTTTCAAGTGTTTCAGACGATGATTTCTCGTCCACTAATGTATACATTTCGCCGAGGTGAGCCGATCCAAAACCAAAAATTGGTAAAGAAAGGTCAGTATTTTTGATTTTCCTCTCGTTTAAAATCATATTTTTCAATGTATTAGCTCCTCCTATTTCAATTTATGTTTAGAGATGCTGATTCTTTTTAATGAAGAAACCTTGTCAGACTAAAATTTGTTTGACAAGGATATTCTTGTCTGACAAATTCGAAACTTAAGGGTTCTCATTTGATAAAATAGGCTATCCTATCTGTAGAAAAAAGTCTAAGTATATGCCGATGTTGATGAAACTTGACATGACTATAATAATGGTTGAAAGGATAGTAGAATATGCCTAATTTTCCAATTATTGACACGCATTTACACATTTGGGACTTTGATAGGCTTAGTTACAGTGCATTTAAAGGGCATCCACTCTTTGGAAAATCATACCAGATTGAGGATTATCAAAGAGACTCAGAGGACCTAGAAATTGAAGCAATGGTGTTTCTAGAATGCTATGCTGATTTTTGGGCTGACGGTGGGCAATATATTGAAGAAATTAAATATGTTGAGGACAGTGCAAAACGAGATCCGAGGATAAAGGGCATAGTTCCGATGGCACCACTTGAATGGGGGTCTCGCGCAGAGCCACTATTGGAAGAGATGTGTTTAAATCATCCAAAGGTTAAAGGTATACGTCGTATTGTGGAGTTTGATGAAAATCCAAGAGAATTGATGTTGTCAAAAACATTTATCCAGGGTGTAAATTTGCTCTCTAAGTATGCTTTCCATTTTGAGATTAACGTGAACCACACTCAGATGAACATTGTTCGAGAATTTGTTAAACATATTCCTGAAGTTAAACTGATCTTAGATCACTGCGGTAAACCTGGTATAGAGGAAGGAGCGTTGGACCAATTTAAAGGAGATTTGGCAGAACTGTCTCAGTATCCCAATCTTTGGATAAAATTGTCTGATCTTCCAGTGGAGGCTAATCACAAAACGTGGACGGATGATGATATAAGACCGTACATAGATGCTACTATTGAGGCCTTTGGTTTTGATAGGACAATTTATGCAGGTGATTATCCAATATGTCTACAGGCGACGAGTCTTACTAGGTGGGTGAATTTGTTAGACCAAGTTTTGAAAGGATGTTCAGAGCAAGATCTCAGGAAGTTTTATCGTGAAAATGCTAATTCTTTTTATCGATTGGGTCTTTAAGAATTTAAATAGCTGATATCAATCAACCAAAGGAATTTCACCTCCTGAAGAACCTCTTGACCAGCTAATTTAGGTCTGTCAACTTTAATAAGTTAGAATGAAAATTTGAAGGGTATTAATTTAAAATTAGGATTTTATGATTGGAGTATAAAAATGTCTGAGCGAATAGCCTTTAGAATGAAACTAAACCCAGGTGAAGGTAAGGAATATGAGAAACGACACGATGAAGTGTTTCCAGAGCTTGCAGAGGCTCTCAAGGATGCAGGCGTTTCTGATTATTCTATTTGGCTTGATGATGAAACACATCATCTTTTCGCTATTTTGACAAGAACGGATGACCATACCTTGGATGCTCTGCCGGATACTGAGATATGCAAAAAGTGGTGGGCTTTCATGGCTGACATTATGGAAACGGATGAGAACAATGTCCCGACCCAAATTCCACTAAAGAGAGTATTTCTTTTACCATGACTGTATTTGGTTTTGTAAAAATCTGATAAAATGAACAAAGCTTACTTTGTGCAGCTTTACTCCCAGGAAATAAGCAAAAAATATACTTTACACTATCTTAACACTGCACATGAGTATAATAATTTGGAGTGTCCTTTTTAAAAGACCAAAAGACGTACATAGTAAACGGCTTGCGACACAAAAGGTTACCCAGAAAATTAGAGGTCTATTTTCAAATGTTATGAACACTAGCTGTCTGAATCTCCAATAGTTTTAGAGAGCACTATATTATGGACAATTATGGACAAATAAGTATGCTGAGTGGTATTAATAAAGTTATTGTTTTTATTATTCGAATAAGGCCTCGGTGTATGTAAAGATGATATGTGGCTCCAGTAACTTTGTATGATAGATTGCTTGTACATATGATGTGTCAAGGAAATATGAGAAAATTGTGAGAGAGAAATAGGTACAAGTCAAAATATTATGTTTGACTAGTTACTAGGTAGGTAAAATATTCAAGAAGTCTAGATGAGATAGAGTATTTTATAGTGGGATAGGATAGCAGCAGTGACAGAAAAATCGACAAAAGAGAAAGCAGATTTACTTGTTGAGCAAGTACATCAACTTTCAAGTTTGAGTAAGCTAATTAATGAAAAGTTGGACAAAACAAACCAATGGCATGGTAGGCAAAATAATATCACCCAAAGGCTTTTAATTTTTATTTCTATTTGCTCGTTATTAACGACAGTTTTTTTAGGTTTAATTTACTTTAATTTTTGAAAACAATAATATTCTTGTCAAGCTTGCATTCATTATTTTTCCGTTGGGAGATATTGGAGCCTTTTTACGCTAATCAATAAAAGGGGCCTCCTTGGGTATTTGGTTGAAAGAAAAATTGCTTCTTTTAAAGAATATTTGATCATGTTTCATATTAGAAGTGCAATTAATTCAGTAGCTTCTTAATTGATTGTTCAGCTATAGAAGGTCCATTTGAGGTTGCAGCCTGTGGACACTAGTGAAACTAGACAAGTGATCACAATTTAACTAGCCAAAGTCCTGCATGGAATAAATCATTAGTTATAGTATTGTTAGTTTTACAAAAAAAGAAATGAGAGGCCAGGCTCCTGTTAAAATTTAGTCTTTACCTAAATTATGTAATGTTGTGAGCATGCATGAATGACAACAATTACAGTTATTTTTTGTTTACATCACTTAACTATTTGTTATTAATAAAAAATAGAGTAACCCCGGTGACGATCGTAGGGATTTAGTTGGGATTTATTTAAGTTTAATAAATTAATAGTTATGGGAGGAAAGAAATTGAAAAACTCTAAAGATTATTTATCTGAAGCTAACTCTTTGGTTGAAAAACTTGATGTTAGCAGAGGAATTGATAAACATAAGAATGGAGAAAGTGTTTTTATAGATGTTCGCGATAGTGCTGAAATAAGTAGCACTGGGACAATTTCTAAATGCTTGAGGATACCCCGAGGTATGATAGAGTTTGTAGCCGATGATTCCTCGCCCTTGCATAATGATCAGTTATCGAAAGATAAAGAGATTATTTTAGTTTGTGGAGCTGGAGGTATGGCAGCCTTGACTGGTAAAACACTATTGGAGATGGGGTACACTAATATTAAAAACGTAGGTGGAATTGGGGATTGGATTAAAGCAGGTGGCCCTATTGAAACATAGTTTATGTGATATAGGTTTATGCTCTCGCTGAGTTTGCTAGGCATCACAGCAGGTCTGACAAATCCTGGGTTTATTAGTAACAGCCAATTAGTTAATTTACTGTTTTACCCAATAGAATATGTGCTACTATTGGTAGTCAGTTAATATTGTATTCAAAGTTTTGAGTCGATGGGTTATGACCTAAAAGCTTGGCACCGTTTCTTATATGGTAATGAGTTGCCATTGGTGTAAGTGGAGAAAGTGTAACTACCCGTTTAAACCCGTTATTCTTTGCATATTGCAGAGCTTCCTCCATGATTTTCTTACCAGCACCTTTTTTTCTTGACCACACTGTGTATGCAATAATTGTGTCTGCATTCTTTTCATATTTAGCAACTCGGCTCATTAAGTCTAGTTCTCGTACAGTATGAGGAACGTCATTGGTGAATGCTAAGCATATAACGCCTTCGATCGCTTCATTACATTGTAAACCAAATATTCTTCGGTTAAATGAGGTCCTCCATTTTAAGCTAAGTTCTGGCCTAACAGGATCTTGAGAAACATCGATATCTTTCAACTCGATAAAGGTTGTTTTTTTGAGCCAAGAAAAATCAATTAGTTTGTTTTCCTTTATCCAACTAATAATTTGTTTCATCTTTGTTGATTATTTCACTTTTTCTTACATTTCTAAACTTAATTAGAAGCTTTTTTTTAATTTTTCAAATTATATATTTAATTCATAATGAATTAGTTCAAAAAGGCAACTAATTCTACTAAACTTTAATTTATTCTGCTCTTCATGAATGGTGAGGAACCCAGAGTTAACCAATTTAAGAAAACATAATAAAAGACTAAATTA
>MDTB01102098.1_pt1 | contig 10530 bp, 11 predicted proteins | sample 811161 | NCBI WGS metagenome assembly MDTB01 (sample SAMN05326650, study PRJNA326480) | marine metagenome | isolation source: seawater | place: Mediterranean Sea | collected 2009
CAAATTATTCATATGCTAAGTAAAAATCAATTAGGATTTTTGTACATGTTTATGTCCATTTGTGCATTTTCTTTAATGGATGTGATAGTAAAATGGTCAGTTGATTACCCAATTGGACAAGTATTATTTTTTAGAGGTTTTTTTGGTATTATTTTTTATTTTTTTATAATTCCGAGAGAAAGACTTCATAACTTTTATCAAACTAAAAGATCAGGTTTACATTTTTTGCGATGCTCTTCTGGATTAATTGCTTTAGTTGCAATTTTTATTGCTTTAAGGGAATTACCATTGGCAACTGTTGTCAGTATATCTTTTGCTGCTCCAATCTTTACTACTATCCTTTCAATCTTTTTATTAAGTGAGAAAGTTGGAATTTTTAGATGGTTAGCTGTGATAATAGGATTCTTAGGAATTCTAATTATAACAGAACCAGGAATAAGCCAATTAAATATTTATTATATCTTTCCAATAATTTTTTGTTTAGGACTTTCTTATGTAGCAATTACAATTAGACAATTATCAACAACGGAACCAGTTTGGTTAATTTCATTTTATTTTTCTTTATCTATAACTTTGTTAAGTTTTTTTACTATTCCACAAGGATGGGTAATGCCAAGCTTAAATCATATGATTTTATTATCATTAATTGGTATTTTTGGAGGAGTAGCAAACTTGTGGCTCAGTCAATCTTACAAATATTCTGAGGTGTCTCTTGTAACACCATTAAAATATTTAGCATTAGTGTTTGCAATAATTTTTGGATATTTTATCTGGGGAGAAGTGCCAACATTTAAAACATTGATTGGTGCTTCCTTAGTAATAATTTCAACATTAATAATTTTTAGAAGAGAAATTTATAAAAAAAAAATTATTACATCTGAAACAATTAATGACTAAAGTTCCTAAATATTGGCATAAGGCAAAAACATACTTGTCTAAAAAAGATAAAATTATGTCTAAATTAATTAAAAGTTATGAAAGTCCTTCTGAAACTATTTTAACATCACGAAAGGATATTTTTTTTTCTTTGTGTAAAAGTATAATTGGTCAACAAATTAGTGTTGCAGCTGCAAATTCTGTTTTTTTAAAGTTCAAAATTAAATGTGGAAATAAAATTAATGCAAAATCTGTTTCAAAATTAACATTTAATCAATTAAAAAGTTGTGGATTAAGTCGTCAAAAAGTTTTGGGAATTAAAAGTTTAGCAAAACAAACACTAAACAAGTCATTTAATCCAAAAATAATTAAAAACATGAATGATGAGGAAGCGATAAATTATCTTTCTAATTTACGGCAGATTGGTAGATGGTCTGCTGAAATGATATTATTGTTTACTTATAATAGATCTAATATTTGGCCTGTTCAAGATATAGGACTTTTGAGAGCTATTTCTAAAAGTTATAAAAAAAAATATTTACCACCAATAAGATTTGTTAATCTTTTAAAAAAAAGATTTTCACCTTATTGCTCTGTTGCTACCTGGTATTTGTGGAGAAGTATTGATCCTGAACCTATTCAGTACTAAATCCTTCTACTATCTGCATATGTCTTTTAGTTGTTCCTTTAGCAAGAGCCCACCCAGCCTGATATTCCTTAGAATTATGACATTCTACTGCTTTATTATAATTTGGAAATTCCCAAACAACTGTTCTCGTAAAGCTATCACCATTAAAAGTTTCAAATTTTCCACCTCTTATTAATGGCTTTCCTCCATAACTTTTAATAATTGGAGTTACAGTTTCAGCATAATTTTTTAAATTATCTTGATTTTTTATTTCAATATATAAGCTTATCCAATAACCTTTTTTCACTTTAGTCTAACCATTCTTTATAAATTGTTTGATTTTCATTTAAGTATTTTGGAAGAATATCTATTTTACATTTTTCCAGTTTTTTACCTTCTCCAAACTTTCTTTCTCTTTTATCTAATGTTAAATCATATATAGCAATCTTATTTTTCATTATTTCATTAATTTTATCAGAAGAAATTGGATTGGCATCAAATTCTCTGTGATGAAGATATGATTTTAATTTATATTCAATTTCTTTAGCAGTTTTTAAATTTGAAAAATGCCATCCACCATTATTAATTAACTTAATATTTATATATTTTGTTTTTGAAAAGAATGTATCTAATCTGTAAAAAGAGTATTTTCTATCTTTAATATTTCTCAACCATTGGGGATTTAAGAGATCTTTTTTTTTACAGCCTTTTGTTCCTGACCAAATTAAATTTGGCAACCTAAGATTGAATTTGTAATAAAACATATCTTGTTTGAATATAAGTATTTTTTCTTTAAAATTTTTAAAATCAAAATTCATTAAATTTGGTATTTCATCAACATCAGATATTAATATTAAATCATCAGGCTGTGCCCTTTTTAAACCCTCTGAAATAAAATTTCTTTGACCATTTTCTCTATATGCTGCATTCAAAATATATTTTATTGATTTATTTGTCTCATTTTCATCATTTGAAATTTTTTTAATGTTTTTTGGCTCATTATCGTAAACAAGATAAATTATTTTATCTTTAAAATTCGGAAATTTTTCAATATTAAATTTCAATTTTCTTGCATCACCTTTGTGTGTAAAAGTACTCTCAACAATTACAAAATAATCAATGTGTTCATCAAGAACGTTCATTCTTAAATCTAAAACAACATCTTCATCAAAATACATAAAACAATCAAAAATTTTCATATATAGCTTTTGTTTTAAAAATATATTTAATATAATTAATAAATTATTTATATTAGAATTCTCATGAAATTAAGACTTATTTTATCAATTATATTTATTTTATTATCCAACCAATTAATAGCTGATGAAAAATTTGATTTAGGAAAACAAATTTTTTTAAATTTGGGGAATTGTGCCACATGTCACTCACTTAAAGATGCAGGTTCAGTCGCTAATATTGGGCCTAGTTTAGATGAAATTTTTCCAGATATGGCCAGAGTTAAAATGGCAGTGTCAAACGGTATTGGTGTGATGCCAGCATATGTGGGAATTTTAACTGACGATGAGATTGAAGCTGTCTCATTTTATGTGTCAGAAAGTGTAAAAAAATAATTTAATTTAAAATTTCATTTAGTCTAAGAGAGGCTATTTTTTTTACTTGCTGTTTAGCTTCTTCAAATTCATCATTAAAATTATTTTCTACTCTTTTTCTAAAACTACCAAGTATATCATTTTTACTTTTTCCTTTAACAGCAAGTATAAAAGGAAAAGCAAATTTAGTTTGATATTGCTCATTAAGATTTTTAAATTCGACCAACTCTGTTTCAGTGCAAGTGTTTAGCTTAGCTCCTATTTGTTCTTTTGATGAAAAAGAAGTTAATCTTTTTTCGATAGCTAATTTAGGATGTAAGTTAAAAATTTCTATAATCTTTTCTTTAGAGCTTTTTTCGTAAATATTTATCATTTTATCTGATAAATCTTTTGCATTTTTGAATGGCTTTAACTCGAAAGCTTTAATGGCTATCCAATCTGACTTTTCAAAAATATTTCCGAAAAGAGACAAGAATTCTTTTTTTGTAAGAAGGTTGATATCTTTGATTAATTGCATTTTGATTCAGTTGTAGGATTTAATATATTTATAATGTATTTTTTGTATAGTATATAACTTATTATATGAGCAAACTAACAACACATGTTCTTGATGTTTATTCTGGAAAGCCAGGTAAAGGAATCAAGGTTGATCTTTATTTTATTTCTGGTGAAAATAAGAAAAAACTTAAAAGTATTATTTTGAATGAAGATGGTCGATCAAGCCAGCCTTTAGTTGAAAAAGATGAATTTAAAGAAGGCAAATATGAACTTGTATTTTTTGTTGGAGATTATTTTAAGAATATTACAAAGAATAATGACTTAAAATTTTTAGATGATGTTGTTATCAGATTTGGTATATCAAATAATAAAGAACATTATCATGTTCCATTGTTAGTCTCACCATGGAGTTATTCAACTTATAGAGGAAGCTAATGGTTTCCGATACAATACAATTTTTATTAAATGATAAGATTTATAAAATAAAAAATCCTGATCCCAATAAAACAATCTTAAACTATATACGTAATGATTTAAAACTGACTGGAACAAAAGAAGGTTGTGCTGAAGGAGGTTGTGGAGCATGTACAATTGTATTAGGAGAATTAAATAGAAATAGGATAATTTATAAATCGATTAATGCTTGTATTAGTTTTTTGCCTATTCTTAATGGTAAACAATTAATTTTAATTGAAGACTTGGTTCATGAAAATAAGCCTCATGTGACTCAAGAAGCTATGGTTAAATATCATGGATCTCAATGTGGATTTTGTACACCAGGCTTTACGATGTCTTTATTTTCTATGCAAAAAAATAATAAATTAATTAATAATGAGATAATTGAAGAGGCTTTATCTGGAAATTTATGCAGATGTACAGGATATAGACCAATTATTGATGCTGCAAAAAGTTTGAATAATAAAAAAAATAAAGATCACTTTGAAAAAAATCAAAATAAAGCAATTCAATTATTAAAAAAGATAAAAGTCATTGATATTGAAATTAACCACCATGGTAGAAAATTTTTTGCACCAAAAACGATACCAAACTTAAAAAAGATATTAAAAAAATATCCTGATGCAAAAATTTTGAGTGGAGGAACAGATCTTTCTCTTGAAGTAACCAAATTTAGAAAAGATATTAAAACGATTGTTTCATTAAATTCTATTAATAAATTAAATTTTGTAAAAAAAAATAAAAACTTAATAGAGATCGGAGCTACAACCTCACTTTTCGAATTTCAAAACCTGATTAAAAAATATTTTATAGACTTTTATGAAGTTCTTAAAAGATATGGGTCAATTCAAATTAGAAATGTAGGGACTATTGCTGGGAATATTGCTACCGCATCTCCTATTGGAGATGCACTTCCCTTATTATTATCATTAGATGCAAAAATTGTAATTCAAGGGATAAATAAAAAAAAAGTTTATTCTTTAAATAATTTTTTTATTTCTTACAGAAAAACAAAACTCAAAAAGAGTGAATTTATCTATTCAATTAAGATTCCTTTGAGTAAAGAAAATATATTCAAAGCTTATAAAATTTCAAAAAGGTTCGATGACGATATTTCATCAGTGTGTGGTTCATTTAATTTCTTAATCAAAAAGAATAAAATTACAAAAGCATCCATCGCTTATGGTGGAATGTCTGAAATTCCAAAACGAGCTGCAATTATAGAAAAAAATTTAATAGACTCTGAATTTTCAGAAAACACATTCAACAAAGCTATAAATTTTATGGACAAAGATTTTTCACCCTTAGATGATATGCGGGCTAGCAGAAATTATAGATTAACTGTTGCAAAAAATTTATTGTTAAAGGCTTTTTATGAAATTAAAGACAAAAAAAATATTAGAATACACTCATGAGAAATGAAGAGTTATTGAAAGGGCAAAGTATTCCGCACGATAGTGCTAATAAGCATGTAACTGGGTTAGCACAATATACAGATGATATTAGTGAGCCTTTAAATACCTTACATGGAGCTATTGGATGGAGTAAAAAAGCTCATGCAATAATTAAAAAGATTGATTTAAAGGAAGTTAAAGAAAGTGAAGGTGTAATATCTGTTGTCTCTTATAAAGATGTTCCTGGGCGAAATGATGTAGGTCCAGTATTTGATGGAGATCCAATATTCCCAAAAACAAAAGTTGAATATTTTGGCCAACCTTTATTTGCTGTTGCAGCTATTTCAACTGAATTAGCAAGAAAAGCTGTTTTAAAGGCTAAAGTCATCTATCAAGAACTTGAACCAATCGTTACCATTGAGGATGCATTAAAAAAAAATAATCTTTTATTTGAGCCTAGAATAATCAAAAAAGGAGATCCTGAAAAAAAAATAATTAAATCAAAAAATAAATTAAAAGGTAAATTTAATACTGGAAGCCAAGAACATTTTTATTTGGAGGGTCAAATTTGTTTAGTTATTCCACAAGAAGACAACAACCTTACAGTCTACAGTTCTACTCAACATCCATCTGAAACCCAGCAAATTATAGCAAAGATGTTAAAACAAAAAAGTAATTCAATTACAGTCATGGTTAGAAGAATTGGAGGTGGATTTGGTGGTAAGGAGACAAACTTTATGACTGCTGCAATTTGTGCATTATTATCTCATAAAACAGCTCGACCAATAAAATTAAGGCTAGATAGGGATGATGATATTATTATTACTGGAAAAAGACATGACTTTTATTCTGAGTATGAAGTTGGATTTAATGATAATGGAAGAATAGAAGGCTTAAAGTTGAAATTAGCTTCTAGATGCGGAATGTCACCTGATTTATCATATGCCATTAATGAAAGAGCATTGTTACATATAGATAATACTTATTATCTGTCAGACTTAGAAGTCAAAAACTATCTCTGCAAAACCAATACTTCGTCTTCGACAGCATTTAGAGGCTTTGGTGGTAATCAAGGAATGATGGCAATAGAGAATGTTGTTGATAATATTGCAAGATTTTTAAAAAAAGATCCCAGTGAAGTAAGAAAAAATAATTTTTATGGTCTCAATGAGAGAAACGTTACTCATTATGGAATGAGAATTAACGACAATGTAATACAAGATATTTTTAAAAATCTGTTAGATAAATCAAATTATAAAAAAAGATATCAAGAAATTAGAAATTTTAATTTAAAGAATAAATTTAAAAAAAAAGGAATAGCATTAACACCTGTAAAATTTGGTATTTCTTTTACAACAATTCATTTAAATCAAGCTGGAGCGTTGGTACATATATATACTGATGGTAGTGTTTATTTAAATCATGGAGGAATTGAAATGGGTCAAGGGACCCATACTAAAATTGCTCAACTTGTAGCTAATACTTTTGGTTTACCTTTTGAAAAAGTAAAAATTTCATCAACAAACACTTCAAAGGTTCCCAACACATCTGCAAGTGCTGCGTCATCTACTACCGATTTAAATGGAGCAGCTACCTTAAATGCGGCAGGAAAAATCAAAAAAAATTTAAATGATTTTATAAAAGATAAATATAAAATTTATTCAAATACTGAACCAATTTATAAAAACCAGTACATATTTTTTGGAAATAGATCATTTAAATTTAAAAAAATAATAGAAGAAGCTTACCTAAATAGAGTGTCATTATCTTCATCAGGATTTTATTCAACTCCAAAAATTAATTTTGACAAAAAAAAATTTCATGGAAGGCCATTTTACTATTTTTGTTATGGTGCGGCAGTAACAGAAGTTACAATTGATACCCTTACCGGAGAGAGTATTATTGATAGAGTCGACATAGTTCACGATGCAGGGAATGCAATTAATCCTGCACTCGAACTAGGTCAAATAGAAGGTGGTTTTGTTCAAGGGCAAGGATGGTTAACGATGGAGGAAGTAGTTTGGGATAAATCCGGAAAACTAAAAACCTTTTCACCTTCGACTTATAAAATTCCAGCAATTAGCGATACACCAAAAAAATTCAATGTAGAGATTTTTAAAAAAGGATCTAATGTTGAAAATGTGGTAAATAAACAAAAAACCACTGGAGAACCGCCTTTAATGCTTGCAATGAGTGTCTTTTTTGCAATTAAAGACGCAATCTCCTCTTCATCTAATTATAAAAAGATACCAGAACTAGATGCACCAGCAACACCAGAAAAAATCCTAATGAGCATAAATAAACTTAAGAGAAAAATTTAGTACAATGACAGATAAATCAAAATTTATGCTAAGAGCAATTGAATTATCAATTCAAAGTGCAAAAAAAAAAGGTGGTCCTTTTGGTTGTGTAATTGTAAAGAATGATAAAATTATTGCAGAGGGTTTTAATCAAGTGACCTCAAATAATGATCCAACCGCACATGCAGAAATTGTGGCAATTAGAAATGCATGTAAAAACCAAAAAGATTTCTTTTTAAAAGGTTGTGATTTGTATTCTACTTGTGAGCCATGTCCTATGTGTTTATCAGCAATATATTGGGCTCATATAGATAATATCTTTTTCGCGAATACTAGATTGGATGCAAAGAATATAGACTTTGATGACTCATTTATTTATTCTGAAATAAATAAAGAAATTGAAAATAGAAAAATTAAGATGCATCAAATGCATCGAGATGAAGCATTAGAAGCTTTTAAGATTTGGGATAATAAAACAGATAAAATAAAATATTAATGGAAATTTTAACTTATATGCTTAAATGGTCTGAGGTAATTTTAAGGTGGGGCCATGTTTTGTTTGCGATTTTATGGGTCGGAAATAGTTTTTTATTTAATTACTTGGATAATAAGTTAAATAAAAAAATAACGAGTGAAGATATTGACGGCGAGGGCTATTTAATGCATTCAGGTTTTTTTTATAAGCTTACTAGACTTAAAAAATCTCCTGATAGCAATTATCTAAATCAATTAGTTATATTTAAGTGGCAAAGCTATCTGACATTTATCACTGGAATTTTGCTTTTATTTGTAATCTATTATTATAACGCTGGAGTATTAATGGTAGATAAAAGAGTACTTGTTATTTCTCCAATAACTGCGATTTTATTTTCAGCATTATCCATGATCTTTTCATGGCTGATATATGATTTTTTATGCAAATCAAAGTTGATTAAAAATGATTTTTTATTTTTTTCGATAATGCTAATTTTATTAACAATTTTATCATTTGGTTTAACTAAAATTTTTGGTCCAAAATTTGCATTTTTAAGTGTTGGTTTGATAATTGGATCAAACATGTTTGCAAACGTTTTTACAGTTATAATTCCAAATCAAATGAATATTATTAATAGTAGCAAAAAATCACAAAAATTTGATATGAGCCTATCTTTGGCAGCTAAACAAAGATCTATTCATAATAATTATTCAACCTTTTTAGTATTATTCATAATGCTTTCTGGGCATTTTAGTTTTCTTGTTTATCATAAATATAATTGGGCAATTCTTGTATTAATCGGAATAATCTCTGGTTTAGCAAGACACTACTTTAATTTGAGAGGTAGAAATATCCATAAGATAAGTTTTTTATATAATTCAATAATTGCTTTAATAATACTTGCTGGTATTATTTTTATATTCAAAACTTAGTTTAGAAAAATGTCAGAAAAATTAATTATTAGTTGGGAAGATTACAATTCAACAGTAGAAAAACTTGCTATCATGATTGATGAGAGTGGTTATAAGCCTGATATATTAATTGGCATTATGAGAGGTGCTGCTCCAATGATAGATGTTTTAAGCAGAATATTTAAATTAAAATGCGCATATTTAGCAGTAGAATCCTATAGCGGAAAGGGTGTTGAGGATGAACAAGGTGATATAGTTTTTTCAAGAGAAATGAGTTCAATTGCACCTAATATGGGAGGAAGAATATTACTGTGTGATGATCTATCAGATACAGGAATAACTTTTAACAAAAGTATAGATTGGTTGAAACAATATGAACCAATTAAAGGTAAGATAGATGAAATTAGAACCGCAACTCTCTGGAAAAAACAAAAATCTACATTTGAACCTGATTTCTGTGCAACAAGATTAAAAGATAATCCTTGGATAGTTCAACCATTTGAAATTTATGAGGAAATAAGGATTGAAGAAATCAAAAAAAAACACCAGAAATAAAAAAGGCGATCTAAAATTTAGACCGCCTCTTTCATAAAATTATCTTTTAAGCTACTGCAAAACTTACTACACTTAGTGCAGCAATTACCCAAATAGCTGGGCTTACATCAAATCTACCAGTAAGGATTTTGATAGCAGCATATGCTATAAATGCTAAAGCTATTCCATGAGAAATAGAATATGTAAATGGCATAGCTAACATTGCAAGGACAGCAGGTCCTGACTCAGCAATATCATCCCATTCAATATCAGTAATATTTCTAACGAATAGTGTAGCAATGTAAATCAAAGCAGCACCATCAATTTCTTTAGGTAAGCTTGTAGCTAATGGACTGAAAAACAAACATAGTAAGAAAAGTATACCAATTACTAATGAAGTCATTCCAGTTTTACCACCAGCTTTTACTCCAGCTGCAGACTCCACATATGTTGTTACAGTAGATGTACCCATCATAGCACCTGCTACTGTAGAAACACTGTCAGAAAGCATTGCTTTATCAATGTCCTCAATTTTACCATCTCTACCAATTTTTCCTGCTACATTAGCAACACTAGTAAGTGTTCCAGCTGTATCAAAAAAGTCTATAAAGAATAAAGTAAAAACAACAGTTACCATTGAAGCAGATAGTGCAGCGCCAAGATCAAACTCAAACAAATAAGTCATTGGCGGCGGCGCTGACATAACGCCATTAAATTTTCCGACACCAGTTAACCAAGCTATTGCACTAAATACAAGTATCCCTATGATTATATTTCCTTTAATTCCTTTTTTCTCCATTACAATCATAGAGACAAAAGCACCAGCTCCAAGTAAAAGGAGAGGATTTGATAAATCCCCTAATTGAACTAAAGTTACAGGATTATCCGCAGTTAATCCCATAATTTCA
>MDTB01136708.1_pt1 | contig 10530 bp, 10 predicted proteins | sample 811161 | NCBI WGS metagenome assembly MDTB01 (sample SAMN05326650, study PRJNA326480) | marine metagenome | isolation source: seawater | place: Mediterranean Sea | collected 2009
ACATTTTTGGAATCTTGGCACTGAATGACGTTACGCGTTTATTATCAAAAATGGTTATTCCTGTTCAAAAAACGGTATCAGATTCTTTTATAATGTTCAATCAACACATTAATTTGCAATCTCTTGTATTTGGACTATTACTGGTTATGTTTGATCATTGGTTTTGGGGTATTTTGTTTATTCTTTATTCATCAAATGAAATTGTAAAGCGTGTCTCGGAGCAATATAAATTATATATTTCACAAATTAATGAAAAGAATCCACGATTATCAGGTATTTGGCCTAAATATGGAAGGGCCAGTGAAGATGGTTCTTGGTTTACTTTCCTTTGTTTCCTTGTAGTTTTGATATATATTGTAGATTGGTTACCAAGCGTTACAGCATTTACTAAGGCTATGCAAGTTTCTAGAGTTATAGTTTTGGTATGTATTTTTTCAATTCTAGCTTTTTCTTTGAATTTACATACGGGTTTTACGGGAATGACAAATTTTGGAGTCATATTCTTTGCAGGTCTTGGAGCGATTACAACAGCTTTATTGACAGTTCCTTCAGATAAGTCTGGAGGTCACGGATGGGCACCTATCTTAGGAATCTTTAGTGATGACTTTGGTTCAGCTATTTTGGCGGCCGTTTTTGTTTCAGGTCTTGCAGGATGGCTACTTGCTTATCCTACAGCTCGTCTCCGCATGGATTACTTCGCGATTGTCACTATATCGCTTGGAGAAATAGTTCGAATTTCTATGAGGGCTGAACCATTGCTTAGAGCTGGAACTGGAACAACGGCAATAGGTATTCAGATGTATAATTTGCCATTGGAGCACTGGTGGGAGTCTTCTATGGATGATCACGTCGGTAAATGGCTGGGGTTGGGAGAGGCTGCACCTTATACTGTGTTGTTGGCAGCTATTGCTTTGATTTCATTTTTTTTAGTTTGGATTACAATAGAGATGGTTCAGTCTTCACCATGGGGTCGAATTTTGCGAGCAATTAGGGAGGATGAAGAGGTGACAATGCATCACGGACATAACGTTTTCCAAAGTAAGGCAATGAGTTTAGCTTTAGGAGGTGCTATTGCAGGGTTTGGAGGTGGAATGTGGGCTTGGCTAAATGCTAGTGTTTTAGATGATTTCATTAATCCTGTAAAGACTACTTTCTTGGTTTGGGCAGCATTTATTGTTGGTGGAAGAGCTAACAATAGAGGGATGGTAATTGGTGCATTCATGATTGCTTTAACTGAGCCTCTTTTCAATTTATTAACTGCAGCCAGAGGTGATACCGAAAGCAGTTTCCATGAGTATGTTTCTGATATTGATGGAGCATTTGAGTGGCTTGTCTTAGATGTTTTTGCATTTATGTATAGCGATTTGTCAGTTACGGAAGTCTTCGGTTCTGGCGATATAGTTGTAAATTTAGTATATTTCAAATTAATGCTTATTGGCTTAGTAATTTTAGTAAGTCTAATGATTTCAGAGAGAGGTTTGCTGCCTGAAGTTCCTAAAAGGCCAATTAATCCAGATTCATTGGAGAAAACTAGGCCCCAGTATGTGTGGCCCATCATTGTATTTTGTGTTGTAATTGTTGAAATTGCTATCTTGGGGGTTCTCTAATGTCTTCAATTCTCAAGGTTAGTAATATGACCAAGGATTTTGGAGGATTACGTGCAGTTGATAACGTGTCTTTTGAATTGAAAAAAGGTGAATTTGTGGGTTTGATTGGGCCAAATGGTTGTGGTAAGACTACAACTTTCAATTGCATTTCAGGACTATTAGATGCAACAGAAGGAGATGTTGAAATTTTTGGCGAAGATGCAACTCTTTTACGCCCAGATCAGATACAAAAACTAGGCCTTACACGTACTTTCCAACACACTAGACTTTGGAGAGAGATGACGGCGATTGAAAATTTGTTGATTCCTCCTAGAAATCAATACGGTACAAATCCATTTCATGCATTTATTTCTCATTTCTTTGATAATGGTGAAAAAGAAAGAGTCCGAAAAGCTTACGAGACTCTAGAAGAATTAGAAATAACACATATGGCACATAATTTAACAAGCGAATTGTCAGGAGGACAAAGCAAATTAGTGGATATTGGAAGGGCTTTGATGGGTGAACCTGAGCTATTGTTATTGGATGAACCAGTTGCAGGTGTTGCAGGTCCTTTGGCAGAAAAAATATTTAGCAATCTAAGAAATATAGTTTCAGAAACTAATATTTCTATTTTTGTTATAGAACATAATATGGATTTTATACTTAGAAGAGGTGTAGATAGGATAATTGTAATGGATCAGGGTAAAGTTTTGATGGAAGGAACTCCAGATCAAGTAAAAGATAGTAAAGAAGTGATTGAAGCTTATCTCGGAGGTGCAGGTTGAGTAGAATTTTAGATGTAAAAAATCTAGTAGGTGGTTATGGTAAAGTTCAAATTATGAATGATGTAGATTTGTATGTTGACGAAGGAGAGTTTGTTACAGTAATAGGACCTAACGGTTGCGGCAAGTCAACATTCATAAAAATAATTTTTGGAATTGCTACCTATTATAGTGGGAGTGTTAAGCATAAGGGGGAAGAAGTTTCAGGCTGGAGAACAGATTCTTTAGTTAACAGAGGCATTGCTTATGTTCCACAAGTTGATAACGTGTTTCCTAGCCTTTCCGTTAGAGAAAATTTAGATATGGGTGGAATAAATCTTCCAGGTCCAATACTAAGTGAAAGGATTGATGAGGTATTGGAAATGTTTGAGGATCTTAAGCCCCGTATGAGTGACGTTGCAGCTTCTTTATCTGGTGGTCAAAGGCAGATGTTGGCTATTAGTAGAGCACTAATAAGTAATCCAGATTTTCTATTATTGGACGAACCTACTGCCGCATTGAGCCCTCTTTACCAGAAGCAAATTATTGAAAGAATTGATGCCCTGCGTTCTAAGGGAATTACAGTATTGATAGTGGAGCAAAATGCACGACTGTCTTTAGCACGTTCAGATCGCGGTTATATCTTTTCGAATGGTAAAGTAGTACATACAAATAAAGCTAGTGAAATTTTAACAGATCCACAGATAAATGAATATTTTTTAGGTACTAAAAAAGACGAATAATTATGTTGGATTTTAGTACTAGAAAAATTGCAATTACTAATGTAATGATGTTAGTGGTTTCAGCATTATGGGGTTTTGCTTGGCCAGTTGGTCGTTTGCTTGCTACAGACTTGTTAGAACTCCCATTCACAGTTATGTTTCTTCGATATACATTTGCCATACCTATCCTTTTCGCTTGGATGTGGATTAAGGAAGGAAATGTTAGGCCTAAAAGTTCAGATTACAAATATCTTATAGTCATGGCATTTACATCAGTATTTCTTTATCAAATAGGATATATGTATGGTATGCAAAAAACGGCAGCTTCGGATGCCTCTCTAGTTATAGGATTTAATCCGGTTTTTGTGGCCATTCTCTCTGCGATTTTCTTATCTCACAAGTTTACATCAAAGGGAATTAGCGGCGTTGCATTGAGTTTTATAGGGATTCTTCTTATTTTTGTAGCATCTCCAAATATTTCAATAGCTCTAGAAGATAGACTTTTAGGTAACAGCCTCATAATGTTTGGTGCTTTTTCTTACGCCATTTATAATGTTTTGATGAGATACTATTTCTTGACTAATTCAAATGAGCCTCTAAGTTCCCTTTCTTTAATTGCTTGGGTTTCCTTAATTGGTTGGACTCTGTTTATTCCTTTTGTAATTTCAGAGTCTCCTTGGGAAAGAACTTGGACAACAAATGAATGGATATTAATTGGGTATTTGGGTGTTCTTTCTACGGCCCTTTCATATGTTCTTTTTGCAATAGGTATTGAAGAGATAGGTTCTACACGTGCATCAAGTTTTATTAATTTGGTACCTATATTTGGGATATTATCAAGTTGGCTGTGGATTGATGAACCGTTGCATTGGATTCAATTTGTGAGCTTTATCCTGATATACTTTGGAGTGAGTTTGGTGAATCAGCAACCTCCAGAAACAGTTTCGAATGATTGATTTAGCCTAGGCTAAACTTTTTATTAGCTTAATCTAATAATAGGTTGTGGATTCAATAGCTGTAGAAAATTATCTCAAATCTCTTTGGCAACTAGGGCCTAATGATGTAGCGACACTAGATTTGGCTCAGCACTTGAGTGTGGCTCCAGCTTCAGTAACGAAAATGATTAAGCGTCTAACGGAGAGAGGATTTGTTGAACACACACCCTACAAAGGTGCATCACTAACTTCAGAAGGGAAACTCAAGGCTTTATCGGTTGTTCGTAGGCATAGACTTCTTGAGACTTTTTTGTCTCAGACGCTCGATCTAAGTAGTGAACAACTTCATGATGAGGCTGAAAGATTAGAGCATGCCCTATCTGATGAGCTTGAAGAGGCAATTGCTAACTATCTTGGAAATCCAACTAGAGATCCACATGGCCATCCAATTCCTAGTCCAAAAGGGGAATTCTCTCATGGAAATGATTTGTTGCTTAGTAAGGCACCTCCAGATAAATTTCTTATTATTACACAAGTTCCCGATAGAAATTCCGAGATGCTTGCTTGGCTTAGAAATGAAGGAATTGTCCCAGATAAACAAATTAAAATCATTGGTAAAGATGAATTTGCCGGTAATATAGTAATTAAATTAGACGGAAGTGAGAAAAGATTAGGATTTTCCGTGGCTAATAAGATTCATGTGAAATTGGAGGTAGATTTTTGAATTTAGCCTCTTTTCAAAACACTTTTTCTAAAATCTCAAAGGATAATCTAATTGAGCTGTGGAATGTAAGACATCGGCGTTTAGCATTTCTGACAGTCTTGTTATTGTATTCATTTTTCCCCGGTGAATTAGGAGAAGTTACTAGGCTAGCACTCTTTGAGGCTTACATACAAGTAACTGTTTTTGTAGCTGCAACTTTACTTTTATTTTTTGGTCTTGAACATTTTTTTAAAATAGATATTGGAATTTTGTTGAAGAAGGGTGACAATTGGCAAGTTCCTATGGCTAGTCTTTTGGGAGCTCTTCCAGGGTGTGGCGGGGCTGTAGTAGTCATCACAGCTTTTGCTAGAGGAAATATTCGCTTGGGAGCGATGGTAGCAGCTTTAATTGCTACAATGGGTGATGCAGCATTTCTTCTCCTAGCCAAAGAACCAACTACTTACATAAGACTGATAGGAATTTCAATGTTTGCAGCCATAGTAAGTGGCTGGATGGTAGATAGATTTCATAGGGGTGAACTTTACAGTTCTGAGGTGAAACATATTAAGAATGTAAGAATTGGAGAATTACGAAGTAGGGATAAATTATTCATGGCTTTAGCAGCGCCAGGATTAATTTTAGGTATTTTGCAACTTGCACAGGTTGATATTTCTGACTTTGGAATTATTGTTTTTTCATTAGGTGTTTTTGGTGCTCTCTTCACAACTGCAGTTTGGGCAATTTCTCCAATAACTGCAGTATCTTCAAGCGGAGATCATCCGTTCACTAGATCTAGTGAAGAAACTTCTTTTGTGACTATTTGGGTTATTGCGGGCTTTTTAGCTTATGAATATGCGTATTCCTTTTTTGGTTTAGACTTAGAGGTTCTTGCGGAGACTGCATGGATATTTCTTCCACTTTTGGCAGTTCTTGTAGGTTTTATACCGGGATGTGGCCCCCAAGTATTAGTTACTACATTATATCTCAACGGTATAATTCCTTTTGCAGCCTTGATAGCAAATGCAATTTCTAACGATGGAGATGCTTTATTTCCGGCAATAGCCTTAACGCCTAAAATGGCAATTATAGCAACGCTTTACAGTGGAATACCTGCACTAATTATTTCATATATTTTTCTATTTTTAGGATAATTAGATATTTAATTTCAGTGCCTTCTATGCTTTTCAAAATATTTTTGATGATATTCCTCAGCTTTCCAAAACTCTTTAGCTTCAGTAATTTCAGTCACAATTTTCCGCTCGCCTAATTTATTTTGCAAGTAATCTAAAGACTTTTTTGCAATTTCTTTTTGTGCCTCAGTGAAGTAAAATATGGCCGATCTATATTGATTTCCAACATCAGGACCTTGACGATTAAGTGTCGTAGGATCATGTTTTTCCCAAAAAACATTCAGTAACGAATCGTAGGAAACCATATCTGGATTATAGTCAATTAAAACGACTTCAGCATGTTCAGTAGTATTACTACAAACTTGTTCATAAGTTGGATTTTCAGTTTTGCCACCACTATATCCAGAAACTACTTCGTTTACTCCTTTAATTTTTGAAAAGTTATATTCAACACCCCAAAAACAACCAGCTCCAAACATTGCTTGTGCCATTAGTTTCTCCTAGATTCAATCCAATCCTTTAATTTATTCATACCTTCTGTTAAATCTTCTTTATCTATTCCTGAAAAAGCTAAACGTATGTATAATTCTTTTTCATTTTCAAGAGGCCTTCCAAAATGATGCCTACCACAAAAGCTTACTCCAGTCTCATTAAGAACGGTTTTTCTAAATTCCTCAGGATCTGTAAAGCCAATATCCCTCATCAGTTCAGTTATTTGTGGGAAAACGTAAAATCCTGCTTCGGGAGAGTGTGCTTCCACTCCTTCAATATCATTTAAAATAGTTACTAGAATATTTCTTCTCTCACGTAGCATGTTTAGTATTTCTTGCGTTTCTTCTTTAGGTGCATTGAGTCCAGCCACACCTGCATGCTGAATGAAGTGTGTTGTACAAGATTCCATATTAACATTCAAGCGTGTGATTTGTTCAATAATATTTTCAGGTCCAATAGCTCCACCTAGCCTCCATCCAGTCATTGCAAATTTCTTAGAAAATGTATACATCGTTAATGTTCTGTCATACATTCCAGGAAGGCTTGCTATTGATTTTGGAGTTCCATCATAAAGTGTATCAAAATATGCATCATCCGAGATTAGAAACATGTCATTATCTATTACCAGTTTAGCTAAACGTTCAATTTCTTCATCTGGCGAGGATGCACCAGTTGGATTATTGTAATTATTGTAAAAGATATGTTTAGCACCTCTTTCAATTCCACTTTCTATTGTATCAAAGTCCAATCTAAGGCCATCAGGAGTATTGATGTAACCATAAGGACACGCAATACCTCCATAGAATTCAATCTGGGATTCATAAATTGGATATCCTGGATTGGGGTATAGTACAATATCTCCTTTTTCCATCATTGCAGCAATATATTTTCCAATACTTGGTTTACCTCCCGGCTGTATCGAAACATTATTGATTCCATAATCTAAACCTCTTGCACTGCCGACATCCTTTGCTAACGCCTCTCTAAGCTCAGGTATACCTGGGGCAGGGCAGTAACCTGTTTTTCCATTATCTATAGCTACTTGAGCAGCTTTAATCACAGATATTGGAGTTGGTAGATTAATATCTCCTAAATGAAAGGGGTAGATTTTAGTCCCTTTTGATGCTAAATTTGCAGCCTCAGCAGAAACTGCAAATGCCGTTTCACTACCTAGTAAGTCCATTCTTTTGGCAGTACTCATGCAAAATTAATGGCAGGCCGCTAATTATTATTTATTTTTTGCGTAATCTTTATACTTAACCATTGATGCGCACAGTAATGGCAAGTGAATGGAGAAGGCAAATTAACGCTTGGTTGCAAGAGCACATGTTGGCCGTCAGCTCTGTAGGCTCAATTTTCAGTACATTTATGTTATTGATAGGGACTTTAGGTAATTGGTACGCAGATGAATCTTGGGCACCTTCAACTATTTTAGATGTTATAGGTGATTGGGCAATTTGGGTTCTTATTCTAGGTATGCTACTTCTTGCTTTATCATCTTATTATTTATGGCTTACAAGATATTATATGGAAAGATTTGAAGAAATTATTTCGACAAACTCTAAAAAAGAATTTCAAAAAAACTGGACAGAAATTGAACAAATAGCACGTTATCAGCTTCCGAGTGAGTACAAAAAAAGAGTTTCAGAATCACGTAAAAAGTTTGGTTTGAGATAATTAAGAAATTTTATATAGGCTCTTTTTTCTTTCAAATAAGAGGTTAACAACCTCAGGTTCATAACTGATGAAATCCGAAGAGAAAACAACTGAAGAGAAGACTGCATTGGATGAAGATAGCAGTGTAGAGTTAAGTCCTGAAGAACAAATTGAAGCCTTAAAATTAGAAGTTGATAAATATAACGAACAATTCATGAGAGTTGTTGCTGATTTCGATAATTTTAGAAAGCGAGTTGATAGAGATCGTGAACAGCAGAGCCTTAGGATGAAAGGGCAGGTAATATCTAATTTTTTGGATATTATAGATACAATAGATAAGGCCCAAGAAGCTGAGTATCCGGACTTAGAGAGCTCATTGAATGGGATTTCAGGTATTCAAAAATTAGTGTCTTCATTTATGGAATCTTTTAAAATAGAAAAGTTCGTTCCTAAGGGAGAAATATTTGATTTTAGATTCCATGAAGCTTTAACTACAGTAGATCAAAAAGGGGTTGAGCCAAATACCGTAGTTGACGTAATTCAATCAGGATATAAACTTGAGGGAGAAGTACTAAGACCGGCTAAGGTAGTAGTATCAAAAAATAGCGAAGAAAAGGAAGTTAAAGAAGAAGGTGAGTAAAATGGCAAAAGAAGTAATAATTGGAATTGATTTGGGTACAACCAATTCAGAAGCAGCGCATTTGGAAGGGGGAAGACCAGTAATCATTCCTTCAGCCGAAGGTTCAACATTTGGTGGTAAGATGTTCCCATCAGTTGTAGCATTTACGAAAGATGGAGAACGTATTGTTGGAGATCCAGCTAAAAGACAAGCAGTTTTGAATCCAGAAAATACGATTATGCACATTAAGAGGAAAATGGGGACTAAGCATAGAGTCACAATTAAGAAGAAGAAATATTCACCTGAAGAAATTTCAGCAATGGTTCTTCAGAAAATAAAGGCAGATGCAGAAGCCCATCTTGGTGTGGACATTGAAAAAGCAGTAATTACAGTTCCAGCATATTTTAATGATAACCAAAGGCAAGCTACGATTGATGCCGGTAAAATAGCAGGTTTACAAGTTGAGAGGATTATCAATGAGCCTACTGCAGCAGCACTTGCATATGGTTTAGAAAAAGAAGGTGAGTATAGCGCAGTAGTTTTGGATTTAGGAGGCGGTACTTTCGATGTAACCATAATGGAAATGGATGATGGCGTATTCGATGTGGTCTCTACTTCAGGTGATAATACACTCGGAGGAACAGATATGGATGAAGCCATTATAGATTATTTAGCCGATATTTTCAAACAAGACAATGGCATTGATCTTAGAGACGATCCTGCAGCAAAGCAAAGGCTTAGAGATGCGGCTGAAAAAGCCAAAATTGAATTAAGTAATACCTTGAAATCGACAATTAATTTACCTTACATCTGGTCTGATTCTAGTGGTCCAAAACATTTGGAGCATGATTTGTCTAGAGCTAAATTAGAAGATATAGTTGGCCCAGTTATTGCAAAATGTGAAAAGCCAATAAAACAAGCATTCAAAGATGCAAAAATGAAGCCAGGTGATGTCGACAAAGTAATTCTTGTTGGAGGTCCGACACGTATGCCAGTTGTTCAGGAAGCCTTCGAGAAGTTTGTAGGCCGCAAGGCAGAGAGAGGCGTAGATCCTATGCAATGTGTTGCAATGGGTGCAGCAATCCAGGCAGGTGTTTTAGCTGGAGATGTGAAGGATGTAGTTCTACTGGACGTTACTCCATTAACATTAGGAATAGAAACAGAAGGCTCAGTACTTACGCCTTTGATAGACCGAAATACAACTATACCTACGAATAAATCCAAGGTTTTCTCAACTGCTGCAGACAATCAACCTGGTGTTGAAATTCATGTACTACAGGGTGAGAGAACAATGGCAGCAGATAATGATAGTCTTGGTAGGTTTCAATTAGTTGGAATTCCACCAGCAGCTAGAGGAGTCCCTCAAATTGAAGTTAGCTTTGATATTGACAGAAATGGAGTTATCAATGTTACTGCTAAAGATTTAGGAACTGATAACGAGCAGAAGATAGAAATTACTTCAAAATCTAATTTGAGTGACGATGAGATCGATCAAAAGATCAAAGAAGCTGAACAATATGCAGATGAAGATAAACAAACTAGAGAGTTAATTGAAACTCGAAATCAAGCAGAATCATTCATTTATGCAACAGAGAAAGCTATCAAAGATCTTGGAGACAAAGTAGAGGAAAGTACTAAAGAATCTGTAGAAGCATCTAAAGAAAAATTACAAGAGGCCATGAAAGGTGAAGATTTAGAATCTTTGAAAAAAGCTTTTGAAGAATTCCAGCAAGCTTCCCAATCTGTTGCTGAAATGGCTTATCAACAAGCAGCCGAGGAGCAGGCTCAGAATCAGCCATCAGAAGAAGAACCGAAATCTGATGATGATGATAATGTGGTTGATGTTGATTACGAAGAAGTTGATGAAGAAAAGAAAGATAAGTAGGCAAGTATAAAACGGCCTTTTTTCATATAGAAATAATG
>MDTB01157656.1_pt1 | contig 10530 bp, 10 predicted proteins | sample 811161 | NCBI WGS metagenome assembly MDTB01 (sample SAMN05326650, study PRJNA326480) | marine metagenome | isolation source: seawater | place: Mediterranean Sea | collected 2009
AAGACAACCATTAATGAATGAACCTGATCAAAGTTATAACGGTGCTATATGGGCAGATGCAGTTCCTCAATTAACAGGAGCTAACATTCCTTTTGCTATCAGAGCAAGAGTAGTTTTGCTCAGAGACTTAGGTGCTCCATTGAGTCCATTCAATGCTTTCCAGATTATACAAGGTTTGGAAACAGTTGCGCTTAGAATGAAACAACACTGCATTAACGCTGAGAAAGTTGTCTCTTTCTTAGAAACACAAAAAAAAGTTACTAATGTAATCTACCCTACAAATCATCAAGGTGAGATTAAAGAAAGAGCTAAGAGGTATATGCAAGGTGGTTACGGTTCTTTAGTTGGAATGGACGTTGGTACAAGAGAAGCTGGTTCTAAATTTATAGATAATTTAAAAATGCTTTATCATGTTGCTAACATAGGCGATGCTAGAAGTTTAGCGATACATCCTGCAACTACAACCCATAGTCAACTTAATGATGAAGAATTGCTAGCGGCTGGAGTGACTCCAGGCTATGTTAGACTCTCGATTGGTATTGAACATCCAGACGATATCATAGCTGACATTAAACAAGCTTTAGCAGCTTAAAAAATTAGAGCCCCATTTTATTTTTAAGTGGGGCTTACTTATTGATATTTAAAAATTTAGTTTTAGATTTTTGAACGATCTTTTCCCTAGTCTTAATAATGCTTTTTTTAACTGCAGCACATGTTTCTGAGTTAGTAGACTCTAAAAAGCTTACACATTTTTCTTTTATATTTTCTGGGTTATGTTCTTGCACATAAGCAAAAGCATGTTCTGTTGGTGACATACCAGTTTGTTTTTTTATTCCAAAACTTATTACTGAAGATGCTGCCGATCGAGCTAAATTTCCTCCTCCTGCGCTCGTGGAAGCTGGTCCAAGCAAAGCTATAGACTCGGCACAACCGTTTAATAATAATAGTGTCGTTAAAAGACTAAATATTTTTTTCATACTTCCCCGAACTGCTTATACATTGATTTGTTTAATTTAAAACAATTCAAACCTCTCAAATTGAGCTTATCAACGTATTTATTGGAATCAACTAAAAATTGTAAATTTAATCATTTCAATTCTCTAATTGGTTTTTTAGAGACACAAGCCTCAAGGTTTTCCATCATTTGAGTGTAAAACTTTAGATAATTCTCTGCTGTAACATATCCAATATGAGGTAATAATAAAGCATTAGGAAGAAATCTTAATTTGTGATCTTGAGGTAAAGGTTCTTTATCGTAAACATCCAAACCTACTCCAGCAATTTTTTCATCTTTTAGTATCTGAATCAAATCCTCCTCATTAATTATTGGACCCCGTGAAGTATTAATTAAAAAAGATGATTTCTTCATCATGAGTAATTCTTTTTTTGTAATTAAGTTTTTATATTTTTCTCCAAATACAACATGTATTGAAATAATATCAGAATTTTTTAATAAATCATCTTTGCTCATTGGAAGGACACCTATTTCATTTGCATGTGTTAAATTTAGATTTTCACTCCAAGCACAAACCTCCATTCCAAATGCTTTAGCAACTTTAGCAACTTGAGTTCCTATTTTACCTAATCCAACTAACCCTAGTAGTTTTCCTTTTAATTCTATACCTATTGTGGTTTGCCAATATCCTTGGAACATATTGTCCACCTCTTGTTTCATGTTTCTAAGTAAACCTAACATCAATGCCCATGTTATTTCTGCTGCAGGATTAGGATTAATTTCAGTTCCACAAACTATAATCTTATTTTTTTTAGCTGCCTCTAAATCAATAGCATTATTTCTCATTCCAGAAGTCATAATATATTTTAAGTTCGGTAGCGCAGTAATTAAAGATTTTTTAATTGGAGTTCTCTCTCGCATTATAAAAAGAGCATCAAACTCTTCTAAAGCAACTATTGCTTCTTTTTCATCTAAAAATGGTTCATTGAAAACTTTAAAATTATATTTTTCTTTATACTTTTGAGTTTCAACTATTTCTTGGAATATATCTTGATAATCGTCTAAAACTGCTACTTTAAGCATTCACTTTCCTGTTAGATAAATAAATGCCAACTAATATAAAAGTTGCCCCAGCAAAGTGGTATAATTCAAATTTTTCTTTAAATATAATAATTGCCATAATGGCGCTAAATAAAGGCATTAGTTGGATAAACATTGTAGCTCTATTAGGACCAATTATCTCTATACCTTTTTGCCAACAATAATAAGCAGCTATTGCCGGGAACATTACTACATAAAAAAGAATTAAAAAAAAAGCTTTATTATAATTTAGTTCTAAACCTATAGATTTTTCATAAAAAAATTGAGGTATTAAGAAAAGTATCCCAACACTAACCATTAGCTGTATTAGAGTAAACTGTGAAAATTTGAATTTATTTTTTTTAAGTAAAGTTGAATAAAGGGACCAAGTAATTACACAAACTAACATCCAAAGGTCGCCCTTATTAAAATTTAAAGAAATAACTTTTTGAATATCACCGTTAGAAATTATTGATCCAACCCCTATAATTGATAAAAATAATCCAAACAACTGTAAAATATTTGTTTTTTCAATTTTCATTAATGATGAAAGAACAATTGTTGCAGCTGGGATGGCTGAAAGCATTAAAACAGCGTTTATTACTTGTGTATAGTTAAGCGCAAAATAAACAACAGAATTAAAAGTACTTATTGTAATTACTCCCATAAAACTAATTACAAGCCAATTTTTTTTTATGTAAGGTAAATTGTCGAAGATTTCCCTGTAAGTAAAAGGTATTAAGATGAACCAAACTGCGATCCATCTAAAAACATTAAGTGTTAAAGGAGGAATTCCGAATAGTGTTGCAAATTTTCCAACAATAAAATTTCCGGACCAACACAAGGCTGCTAAGACTAAAAATAGGTAAGCTAAATAATTTTTTGACAAAAAACTCCTAATTGAATCTTTTTGAGCTGTAGGGAGACAAATCTAAATTTGTTTTCTCTTCTGCAACTATTCCGGAAATAATTTTGCCTGTTATAGCACCTAATGTCCAGCCTAAATGATGATGCCCAAATGCATAAATTATATTTTTATTTTTTAATGAAGGACCTAAAACAGGTAAAAAATCAGGTAATGTTGGTCTAAATCCTAACCACTCATCGTCATGTTTTTTAAGTTGTGGCAAAAGCTCTTTTGCGCATCTAAAAAGGTAATCGATCCGTTTTTTAGATGGAGGATTTTTTAAACCACCTAGTTCAACAGTGCCAACTGCTCTTAATCCTTGATTCATTGGGGTCATACCGAAACCTCTGTCTAGAAAAATTACTGGCCTAGAAAGCAAATGTTCCATGTCTTTAAAATGAATGTGATACCCTCTTTCGGTATCTAAAGGAATATTCTCTTCTAATTGATCTGTTAATTTTTTTGAAAAAGCACCAGAAGCAATAATGGTTTTTTCAAAAGTATATTTTTGTGTTTCAGATTTAATAATAGTTTGATTCTCGCTGATTTGCTTTAAACTTTTAACATTTTCTTGAATAAATTTTCCTCCTTGGTTTAAAAAAAGTTTAAATATTGCTTTTAAAATTCCATGAGGATCTTTTGCATGCATTGAGTCTTCATAAATTACTCCAGCGTCGAAAACTGGTTTTAAATTAGGTTCTAATTCTAAAATTTCCTTTTGATTTAAAAGTTTTTGCTCCACTCCTAAATCGTTCCTAACTTTGATTTCTAGCTCTCTACTTTTAAGATTTTTTTTAGTCCAAACGTAAATAATTCCTTTTTTTTCAATTAAATTTGTTGTGTCTATTTCCTTGAATATTTCTTCATACGCATCATTAGATAAGCTTAAAATTTGATTCATATACTTTGCTGTATGTAACATTGATTTGTGATTACAATTTTTTAAATAATGTTTAAACCATGGAATCATTTTTGGTACGTAATTCCATTTCAATGCTAGAGGTCCATAAGAACTAAATAACATCTTAGGGACATCGAACAAAATATCAGTACGATTAAATTGTAAAACTGCATAAGGAGAAAAATGACCGGCATTACCATAAGAGGCTGGTTGAAACTTAGAGGACAAAGGATCGTTACAATCAAATAAAGTTACGGGAATACCTTTTTTAATCAATTGAAGTCCTATGCAAACACCTTGGATTCCAGAACCAATAATTCCTACAGACTTACATTTATATTTTTCCATAAGAAATTTATAATGCAAACTTTAAGAATTTTATAGTGCGGTAGATTAGGCTAAAATTTCTGTATCTTTGTTTAAATTTGCTTCTGAGCCACCATTTTCTTTAGGCTTCTTTTCTTCTTTTGATGATTTGCTAAATAAAAAGTCTGGTTTAAGTTTAGATTTAGATCCATGAGTTTTTTTAATGTATCCATCTATGTCAGCACCATTTTCTGTTTTTAGATTATTAGAAAACTCAATATCACCTTTAATGGTACCCGTGCTTCCAATAATTACATCATCACCAGATATTTTACCGTCCATATGTCCGTGTATTTCTACTCTGTCTCCGTCAATAGATCCGGTAATTGAACCTGTTTCTCTTACTACTATCTCTTTTGAAATTACAGGGCCTTTAACTAAACCAGCAACATCAATTGCTCCAGAGCTATTAATTGTTCCTTCTATACTTACTGTTTCACTTATTAAGGATCTTTCAGTATCTTTTATTTTATTTTTTTTATCTCCGAACATATAATTATTACAATCTAATCACCTATCAGTTATATTGACAAGCTTTTTTTAAAAAAAGTTTCCGCTCATTATAGGTCTTTTTTTTAATTAACTGGTGTATCTTTATATACCTTACAAGACATTGCGATACCTAAACCAAGCATAATTGCCATCATGGAAGAGCCACCATAGGACATAATAGGTAAAGGAGATCCAACAATTGGCAATAAACCTAGCACCATACCCATATTTACCACTACATAAATAAAGAATGCAGTCGAAAAACTGTAACAATAAAGTTTTCCAAAATTACTCCTGGTTATATTTCCTATTCTAGCTATTCTTAAAATAATTAATCCGTAGAGTAACAAAATAAATACTGATCCAAAGAAACCAAACTCCTCAGAAAATAAAGTAAATATAAAGTCAGTGTGTTTTTCAGGTAAGTAATCAAGATAACTTTGAGATCCATTTAAAAAACCCTTGCCAAAAATTCCTCCAGAACCTATCGCTATTTTGGACTGTATAATCTGATAGCCTGCTCCAAGTGGATCTTTTTCAGGATTTAAAAAAGTTAATATCCTAGCTTTTTGATAAGGCTTTAAAAAAGAGATAGCAATTGGCAATAAGGCAATAAAAATTAAAATAGCATAAGTAAAAAATTTGACTCTCACCCCTGCTAGCCAAGCTACTACTAAACCTCCAGCGGCAATCAAAATAGAGGTTCCAAGATCGGGTTGCATTATAACTAAAAGCACAGGAGCTATTAAAACAAAAATAGGGAAAAATAGAAATTTTAGTCTATTAACATTCTCTATTGAAACACGATGATAATATTTTGCTAAAAACAATATTAGCCCTATTTTCATTAATTCTGAAGGCTGAAGATTTATAAATGGTAAATCCAACCATCGCTGCGAGCCAGAAGATGTTATACCAAAATATTTTACTCCAATTAGCAAAACAAGAAAAAAAAAGTAAATTAAATAACTAGTACTGTGCCAAAATCTTATTTGGACAAAAGATAAAATAAAAAACATTACAAAAAAAATAAAGAATCTAAGGATATGGCTTTTTGTATGATATTTATATTCTCCACCATCTGTAGAATACATTGCAAACATACTTACTATTCCTAAAACCAAAATAGAAAAGACTAAAACATAATCTATAGAAAATAATTTATCTTTAAAACTTAATGATGATTGTATAGATCTTGGTTGAAACATTAAATCGGTTCCCCTGGTAAATTATTTATAGTTTTTCTGAGACTGTGACGCTCTAAAACTTTTTTAATAACTTTTTTTGCTATTGGAGCTGCAGCCTTACTTCCTGTGCCTCCATGTTCCACAACAACACTTATTGCGTATTTTGGATCGCTTACAGGAGCAAAAGCAATAAATAAAGCATGGTCTCGGTTTTCATATTTTAATTGTTCCTGCTTAACTTCTGCCTCACGTTGAGCTTCAGTAAATCTTTTAATTTGCGAAGATCCAGTTTTGCCTGCAAAAGTAAATTTTTTATTTTCTAATCTTGATCTATAAGACGTTCCTCCTGGCTCATTAGATGATGAATACATTGCATCTTTTATAATCTTTATATTCTCTTGATTCGTAAACAGCGGTTTTAAATCAAAATTCGATACTAATAGGTCAGCTGGTAATGGCTGATCAGGATTTTCATTTTTAAATTTCAAATACTCTTTTAAATTATTTTTTGTTTTATCAAATATTATTCTAGGTTTGATCTCAAAACCACCATTGGCAATTTGAGCTGTCATTAAACATAATTGAATTGGAGTACTTTGAAAATAACCTTGTCCTATTCCTGAGTGCAATGTTTCTCCTAAATACCAATTTTGGCCAATATATTTTTTTTTCCAGGAAGTGCTAGGCACCACTCCAGAACGTTCTTCAAAAAAATCTTGTAAAACTTTTTTTCCAAGACCAAATTGTTTTGCTGTTTCTGATAAACGATCTACGCCTAGTTTTTTTGCAACTTCATAAAAATACACGTCACAGGATCTCTTAATCCCTGACCTCATATTCATTATGCCGTGGCCTTTTTTTTTCCAACAATGAAATTTCTCACCAAATAATTCTATTTTACCCGTGCATCTAAAAGTATCTAAAGGCCGGATAATCTTATTTTCCAAAGCACTCAGGGCTACTAGGGTTTTAATTGTTGAACCAGGAGGGTACAAACCTGATATAGCTTTATTCGTTAAAGGTTTTCTCTTGTTATTAAGAAGATTATTCCAATAGCTTTTATCTATCCCGTGAACAAAAGCATTAGGGTCGTAAGAAGGTGATGATACTAATGATACTATATCACCATTGTAAATATCCATAACACATACCGAAGCAGCTTTATCTCCTAAGATTTCAGTTACATATTTTTGAACCTCTAAATCTAATGTAGTTTTAAAACTTTTTCCTGCTTTACCTGGATCGACTTTAATTTGTTTAATTCTTTTACCAAAAGCATTAACTTCGTATCTTTGAAAACCAACTTCACCTATTATTTCTTTATCTAACCTTCTTTCTAATCCTGTTTTTCCTACTGCCATACCAGGCACGTTCACTTCTCTTAAATATTCTTTGTTTTTTAAATCTTTAGCACTTACTTCTGAAACATAACCTAAAACATGAGCAGAAGAATTATCTTTATAGACCCTTGCAACTGATACAATAGGTTCTATTCCAGGTAATTCATGAAGAAATAAATTTATCCTTGAAAACTCTGACCAATTCAAATTGTCAGAAATAATAATAGGCTCCCAGGGTTTTTGTTTTGAAATTTTTTTTTTTAAAGAAAATATCTTTTTATCGCTTATATTTAATATTGTTTTTAATCTAAAAAAAATTTCTTCTATGCTTTGGGTGTTTTCTGGAATTAAATGTATCTGATAGACTTGCTTATTAGAGGCTATTTCTTCGTTAAAGTAATCTTTTATAAGTCCTCTTTCCGGAGCCAATTTCCATTCTCTAAATCTATTTTTATCAGATAATGTTTTGTATTTATTGCTTTCATTAATTTGAAGCGATATCAGGCGACCTAAAACCCCGACTACAACAACTGCTTTGCTAACTGTTAACAAAAACATTCTTCTGCTTATTAATTTAGATTTTATAACTGTATTACCAGAACCAGAGCTAAACATTTTTTCCAGTTGTTATAATTGAGTTATAGTAACTAAATAAAAACCAAAAAAATGGGAAGAAGAGTAAAGTAAAAAAAGTATTGTAAGATATTTCAGTAAAACTTATTGCTACTTCTGAGAAATTTTTTAATAAAATAAAAAATGATACGTTTGAAAAAAAAATTGCGATAAAAAAAGTAAACCAATCAGTTGTTATTCTTGTATTTACTGTCATATTTTTCACATATGTTGCAACAAAAGATACTATTAAATAAGATAAAGAACTTAGGCCTAAAGGAAATCCCATTACTACATCATTGATTAATCCTGCAAAAAATATATGCCCACTTCCAAGTGCCTCTGGTCTTTTTGAAACCCAAAAATAAATTATAATTAGTTGAATATTAAAAGATAAGATTTCAAAATAATTTTCGAAATGACTATCTATTTCACTGCAAGATAAATAATATAAAAGAATGATTGGACCAAGATTAAATGCTTTGTTTATCATTTTAGAATTAATCATTAAAAATCCCCCTTTTTTTGTTTTGAAAGATCAATTTTAACAAATGAAAGTTGGCTAGACTCAGAAAACAATCTTACTTGTTCTTTTTCAGCTGTAATTCCTATTGGAGACCCTGGTAAGAATATTCCATCTTTTCCAGAAGTGAATACATCTATTCCCTCTTCTACTACATAACCTTCGGGTAAATATTCTAATACCGGCCTAGACTCCCCACTACCTTTTAAAATTGCTTGCACTCCATCTTCACCAAAAGTAACAGGTATTCTGCTATTTAAGTCATTTAAAAGCAAAACTCTTGATGACAAATAATTAGTTTCAACTACTCTTCCTATTAGATACTCTTTATCCATAACTGGCATCCCTTTCAAAATACCAGATTTTGATCCTCTGTTAATAATAATTGACTTTAAATATGGACTACTTTTATCAATCAGAACTTTTGAAAGAATCATGTTTTCTTTTTTTAAGAAAGACTCTTCTGATTCTAAAATTTTTCTTAAATTTTTATTTTGATTAGTTAAATATTCGACACTAAGTTCTTTTTGTTTGTAAGCTTCGAGTTCTTCTTTTAATCTTTTATTTTCACTTTTAATATTAAATAAACTTGTAACACCTTCGGTTGCTTGAGGTATAAATCTAGTTGGAGAAGAAACTACTAGTGTTACTCTATAAATTCCATCATTAATAATAGATCTAATAGGTTTCATAAAACCAAAACCGTAAACGTCTAAAAAAAAAACAATACTCGCTATAATAATTAAAAAAAATAAAGAAAATTTTTGTGCTGCCCCTCTTTGTAAAAGGGCTGAACGAAAAGCTATTCCAAAATCATCTCTACTAGAGGACATTTATCTTTTTAGATAATTTAATACTCGGACAGCATTGTAGAAAACAACTCTTCATTTTCTAAAGCTCTTCCAGTTCCAACAGCTACACATGATAAAGGATCATCAGCTATTGTTACAGGTAAACCTGTGTCTTGAGAGATTAATTTATCAATATTTTTTAATAAAGCTCCGCCTCCAGTGAGAACTAATCCCATGTCGATTAAGTCTGCAGATAATTCTGGAGGAGTATTTTCTAAAGCTTCTTTAATTCCACCTAAAATTTGATTTAAGATTGGCATTAATGCTTCGCAAGCATCTTTTTCGGTCAACTCAATTTCTTTTGGTGTTCCAGATCTAATGTCCCTTCCTTTCATTAAAAAAGTATTTGGTGTAGATGGGATTGCTGTACCAAGTTCTTTTTTGATTTTCTCAGCAGTAGAGTCACCAATTAATAAATTTAATTTCTTTCTCATATAATCTATAATTGACCGGTCAAGAGCATCACCTGCAACTCTCAATGATTTTGAAAAAACAACGCCACCTAAAGACATTACGGCTATTTCTGTGGTGCCACCTCCAATATCTACAACCATAGAACCAGTAGCTTCAGAAATTGGCAGTCCAGCTCCTATTGCTGCAGCAATTGGTTCTTCAATTAGTTGGACTTTTCTTGCACCTGCTGCTAAAGCTGAATCTTGAATGGCTTTTCTTTCTACTGGTGTTGAACCTGTAGGTACACAAATTAAAATTCTCGGATTTGCAAATGCATTTTTCTTATGAACTTTCTTAATAAAGTGTTTGATCATTTCTTCTGTAACTACAAAGTCTGCAATTACACCGTCTTTCAAAGGTCTTATGGCAGAAATATTTCCTGGAGTTCTACCTAGCATGGTTTTTGCCTCATCTCCCACAGCAAGAACGGATTTTTTTCCTCCATCTTCAATTACCGCAACTACAGAAGGCTCATTTAATACTACTCCTTGATCTTTAAGCACAACTAATGTGTTTGCTGTTCCAAGATCAATTGCCATATCTTGAGACCATAATGATGATAAACCTGTTAAACCTTTAAACATTGTTATTTTCTCCTTATATTTGTGCGCTCAAACTTTCGTCTGGCGCTGTTTTTTTTCTTTTGATTATTAATTTATTTAACGCACTCAAATAAGCATTTGCAGATGCAACTAAAGTATCTGTATCTGCAGCTTGTCCTACTGTAGTTTTTCCTTTTTCTTCTATTCTAACACTTACAGTTGCTTGAGCATCTGTTCCTTCTGTTACTGCATGAACATTATATAATAAAAGTTTAACGTCATGCGGGTAAAGTTTTTTAATACACTTAAATATTGCATCAA
>MDTB01164079.1_pt1 | contig 10530 bp, 8 predicted proteins | sample 811161 | NCBI WGS metagenome assembly MDTB01 (sample SAMN05326650, study PRJNA326480) | marine metagenome | isolation source: seawater | place: Mediterranean Sea | collected 2009
CGATCAGCCGGGTGTTGCCGTTGACCTTCCCGATGAGCAATTCAATCGCAGCACGCGTCATCGTATTGCCCGCCTGAGCGCACTCTTCAGTAATCAAAGCGGCACAAGTCTGCGCGGTGTCTTTACCCGCAGCCATCGCGGTAAAATCCGAGTTCTTCTGGCACCATTTAAAGAAAGTACGGCGCTTATCGACGGGCTGTGCGGTAATCAAAACACCCACACTCGTCGCATCGAGGCCTTCGAGCATCGCTTTTAAATTATCGAGTAAATCGAGGGTGCCTTGCGCACGACCCGTCGGGCTATCGGCCATGAAATTGACATCCTTAAGCCACACAACCTTGCGCTCGCCAAAGAGGGAGAGCGTCTGCGCGGCGCTGGTGAAGCGGTTGATCGCATCCTCGACTTCCGCGACATTCGCAGCACGCCCATCAACGACCTCCTTCGAAAGATCATCCATCAAGTCCTTTGTCTGCTCAGTAAACCAAGCCCTACCCTTTTCCGTAACAAGGTAATCGTCGTCCCCACAGATAAATGTAAATGGCTTCGCTGGCATGAAGGCGCTCAGTCTCGGAGACCACTTTAAAGAGCGCAAGACGGAATGCGGGCGAGCGTAACTTGCCCATACTATTTTATCGTGGCGTGCTCGCCTTAGTCCCGCTCGCCGCAACTAAGGAACTCGGCTACTTTATTCTCCCGCAATTTTCGGCGCATCCAGTCGAGCGCAGCGTGAACGGCACGTGCTTTAACGTCGAGCCTGCCACCCGCGTAACGAACTGTTTTACACCACACGCCGACAGGCGAATGATAGCCTAAGTGAATGGTGCCGACGGGATTTTGTTCATTGCCACCATCAGGCCCCGCGAAGCCGGTCACACTGAGGCCATAATCAGTCGAGAGGCGCTCGGCGATACCAGAGGCCATTGCAATGGCGCATTCGGCACTGACGGCACCGTGCTGTTCGATGATCGATTCCGGCACACCTACTTTAGAGACTTTCACATCATTCGCATAGCAAACGACCCCGCCAACGAAAACCTTGGAAGCACCCGATAAATTCGTAAAGGCATCGCATAGCATACCACCGGTGCAAGACTCAGCGATGGCGAGAGAGCGATCAAGCGCACGTAGCTCGTGAAAAACAACTTTTGCAAGTGAACAGTGGCCGAAACAGACGAAATCCTCCCCCAATAGCACGCAGGCTTCTTGCCCAATGGCCTTGAGTTGCTCCATGCTCAGCTTACGATCAAGCGAACTTAGACGGACATCGACGATGCCGTAGTGAACGCAGTATGCCACGGTCAAATCGGGATAGGCTTTTGTAACGGGCTGCATTATTTCTTCCACACTTGACTCACCTGAACCAAAGGTGCGGATCTGAAGGTAAGCTTCTTCCTCGCTCAGCGCACCGAGTGCTTGGAGCATGGGAATGGCCTCTTTCTCAAACATTGGGATCAGCTCATTAGTGGGACCAGGCAGCATGATCAAAATCTTACCATCGCACTGATAAGCCATACCGGGCGCCGTTCCACGCTCGTTATGAAGCACCTCGCCATCAACAAAGCGGTAGCACTGCTTCCGGTGATGGTCTGCCATGGTATGACCGACCACTTTAAAACGCGCCTGAATGAGCGCTTCGATATCTGGTTCGAAAACAAGCTCCGCACCCAGCGCTTCAGCAATGTTTTCCCGTGTCATATCATCCGCAGTCGGACCGAGGCCACCCGTAGTAATGACGATATCCGAGTGTGCCCAAGCCTCGAGAAAAGCACGTTTGATCTCTTCAGCCTCGTCTGTAATCACGCGATTGCGGTGGATAGGCAAACCGTATCTAGCGAGTTGCGCCCCTAGGTAGGTGAGGTGCGAGTTCTCTCGAATTCCGAAGAGTAGTTCATCTCCAAAGTTGATTACTTCGACAATTGGCGTTTTAGACATAGTGATTACTTAAAAAGAGTGCAGCTTAAGCAGAACTGCAAACGAAATGTAAGATTCTAAAAATGTCTGAAGGACCCAAAGCACAGTTAAAAGAAAAAGTCCGCCGCCTCCCGCATAAGCCAGGAGTTTACCAGATGAAAGATCGTATCGGGCAGGTTATCTATGTGGGTAAGGCCAAGGACTTAAAGAAGCGCGTCAGCACTTACTTCCAAGCCTCGCGCAAGATGACGGTCGCGCAGCCAAAGGTGCGTGCCATGCTCGACCTGATCCACGACTTCGAGATCATCATCGTCAATTCCGAAGCAGAGGCATTACTACTTGAAGGGCAACTGATCAAAAAGTTTAAGCCCCGCTACAATACCGACTTTACGGACGACAAGCGCTTCCTCCTCGTTCGTATCGACCCACGTGAATCACTCCCTCGCTTCCGGCTAACACGTAACCGCACCGACAGTAATTCTCGCTACTATGGCCCCTTCGCCCACTCTAGCCATTTGCGCAAAACACTTACAGAGCTACGGCGTAGATTTGGCATCCTTCTTAGCGATGCCTCCCCCGTCGAACTACCCGACGGTCGCTGGCGCCTCTACGATGACGCCCGCGCCGAAATCTACGAGCACGACAACGAGATCACCGCTGAGCAATACACCGAGCGTTTAGGAGCAGCCTGCGAGTTCTTAGAAGGCAAAGCTCGCGAGTGGCTCTCTGAACTGAAGACCGAGATGAAAGCCGCCTCCGCATCTCAACGCTATGAAGAAGCCGCTTCACTTCGTGACCGTATCGATGCCCTACAACGCACCGCTAGCCGTACTCGTAAATTTGAGCGCAACCTAGTCGGCACGCACAATTATCGCCAAGTCGTCAAAAGCCTAAAGGAAAAACTCCACATTGCCCAAGAACCTCGCCGTATGGAGTGTTTTGATATCTCCCACATCTCGGGTAATTTTTGCGTGGCCTCGATGGTCGCATTTAAGGACGGCTTGCCTGATCGCAAAAGTTACCGCCGCTTCAAAATTAAGAGCTTCGTCGGTAACGATGACTTCCGCGCGATGGAAGAGGTGGTCGGTCGCCGCTACCGGCGCTTGCATGAAGAGGGCAAAGCCTTTCCTGACCTAATCGTCATCGACGGAGGCGCGGGGCAAGTCACTGCCGCGCTCAAAGCATTCCTCAGTCAAGGTCTAGAGCCGCCCGAGCTAATCGGTCTAGCCAAGCGCAACGAGACGGTCATCTACAGTGACGGTCGTGAACCGCTCAACCTAGTTCATCACGATCCCGCACTGCGCCTGCTTCAGCATATCCGCGACGAAGCTCACCATTTTGCCAACAGTTTTAACGCCGAGTTACGCAGCAAGCGCCTAAAAGAGTCCATCCTAGACGATTTCAAAGGCCTCGGAACGAAGCGCAAACAACAGTTGCTGCAACATTTCGGTTCGCTCGAAAAACTGCGTAATGCGAAAGTCGATCAACTCACGCAGGTCGAAGGAATTGGCACTGTGACCGCCGAAAGACTAGTGGGTTTTTTAAATCCGTAAATAAGAGTGATGCCTGTGCTCACATAGGCCTGAGTCGACCCATCCTACTCTTGGTTGCGGTCAAACTCCCGCGCTATCCTTGCACAAATGCCTTCGCAAAATACGTCAAAATCATATCTGCGCCTGCCCGCCTAATCGCGAGTAGCGATTCGTTGCGGCAGCTCTCTAAATCGAGCCAACCCCTCTCAGCCGCGGCCATAATCTGTGCGTACTCACCCGACACTTGATAAGCTGCGAGTGGCAACTCGGTCTCTTCGCGCACTTCGCGAATAATATCGAGATAGAGCCCAGCCGGCTTAACCATGAGCACGTCGGCACCTTCTTCCTCATCCAGAGCGATTTCAACCAAGGCCTCGCGGCGATTGGCAGGATTCAATTGATAGCTGCGCTTATTTAAATTATGTGAGCCTGCACTACTGGCGCTACCGACCGCATCACGAAAAGGGCCGTATAAGGCCGAAGCAAATTTTGCGGAGTAAGCCATGATGGCCGTCTTTTCAAAATCGTTATCATCCAGCGCGGCACGAATCGCGCCAACACGACCATCCATCATATCCGAAGGGGCCACCATATCGACGCCCGCCTCGGCAGCCAATATCGCCATTTCGGTCAGCACCTCAACCGTAGCATCATTGGCAAGATCTTGCGCCGCCGCTTCCCAAAGTCCGTCGTGCCCATGCTTCGTGTAAGGATCGAGCGCCAGATCAGTGATCACCGTAAGCTCAGGTATTGCTTCCTTCACAGCACGGATCGCACGTAGCACGAGAGTGTTTGGATTCAAAGCCTCTCGACCATCGTCCGACTTGAGGCTCTCATCGAGTTTAGGAAAAAGTGCGACACCCGAAATACCGAGCGCGTGCAGTTCACGACATTCTGCGACCGTATCTTTGATCGAAAGCCTAGATATGCCTGGCATCGAGTCAATTGCCTCCGGAGCGCACTCCCCCTCTATAACAAAGACTGGCTGGATCAAATGTTGCGGTAAAAGCTCCGTCTCAGAAGCAAGCGCACGCAAAGAAACCGTCCGCCGCATACGACGCGGTCGTCGATTTAGATCGAGTTTGAATTCATTAGTCATGTTAAAAAGTAGATTTCTGTTGGCAGTTACGCCTGAAAGAGCCCATCTTTCAACACGTAAATCTACACAAGCAATCTACAAATGTCCGTCGAACTCTACGATACCCTAAGCCGATCCATTAAGCCACTCGCTCCAACGAGTTCAGATACTTTGCGCTTCTATTGCTGCGGTCCGACTGTCTATGGCCCCGCACACATCGGTAATTTCCGTACTTTTCTCATCCAAGATACACTTCGCCGTGTGCTAGAAGTCGATGGTATGGCGGTCGAACACGTGCGTAACATTACCGACCTAGACGATAAGACAATCCGGCGCTCACTCCAAGAAGGCAAAAGCCTGATCGAGTTCACCGCACACTGGACAGAGAAATTTCATGCCGATTGCGAAGCGCTCAATATGCTCGCGCCGAGCATGGAACCGAGCGCTGTAGCGCACATACCCCAGCAGATCGCGCTGGTCGAGAAGCTCATCGAGAAGGGCAATGCCTATGCGACGGATGATGGCTCTGTTTATTTCCGGGTCGGATCTTTCCAAGACTACGGCCGCCTCTCGCGCCTCAAACAGCGCGAACTCAAGACCCAGGCTGAAAACTCCGCCGGCGAGGTCAATGACGCGGACGAGTATGATCGAGAGTCAGTGAGCGATTTTGCACTCTGGAAATCACGCAAGGATGGCGACGGCGACAACTATTGGAGCAGCCCTTGGGGCGAAGGGCGCCCGGGATGGCACCTAGAGTGCTCTGCTATGATTGATAGCGCCTTCGAAGGCGAAACGATCGACTTGCACGGCGGCGGCATCGACCTCTGTTTCCCCCACCACGAAAACGAGATCGCCCAGTCCGAATGTGCCCACGGGCACGACTTCTGTAAGCACTGGTTCCACAGCGCTCACCTTATGGTGGAAGGAGCCAAGATGTCGAAGAGCCTCGGAAACCTCTACACACTGGACGACCTGCGAGAGAAAGGCTTCAGCCCAATGGTCGTTCGCTACACACTGATCGCAGGCAGCTATCGGCAACAGCTCAACTTCACATTCGACGGGCTACACGCTTCGCAAAGTGCGCTGACTCGTTTTGAGCGTTTCGCGGAAACTCTACTCGCTAAAACCGGGGAAGCTAGCGACCGATTTAATGCCGCCTACGTGACTGCCAGCGCGCCAGAGGACTTCGGGCGTCTGGCCAAAGCATGGGACGCACTACGCACGAACCTGAACACAGCTGCCTGCCTCGGCGCGATCTTCGGTGTGATTGGTTCGAACCCCGCCGCTTCGCTCGAAGCAAACGGCGCCCGGGCGATGCTCCGAACATTTGGTAGCCTACTCTACGCACTCGGGCTTGAACTCTTTACAATCGAAGCCAAGCGCGTTGACGCACCAGAGGAAATAATCGCCTTAGCCCAAGCCCGTTGGGACGCAAAGCAAGCCAAAGACTGGCTCAAGGCCGACAAATTCCGCGACGAACTTCTAGCGAAAGGCTGGACAGTTAATGACAGTAAAGATGGCTTTGTTTTAGAGCCAGCAGAGTAGATTTACATAAAAAATGAGTGGCGAATACTTAACAGAGCATCCATTATTTACCTGTGACGACCCCTACAACCAAGACGATCGGAAAACAAATATCACTATGGGGCGAGGGCCCTATCTGGTGGGGTAATTCCCTCTTCTATGTCGACATCGCAGGAAATAAACTTCTCCGCCTTAAGCCCGACACGAACGAAGAAACCATATGGGAAATCGGCGAGCGCATTGGCACCGTTGTCCCAAGTGGGAATGACGACGAAGTTATCTACGCTGGTGAAACCGGCTATGTGCGCTTCAATTTAAAGACAGGTTGCAAGGTAGCGCTCGCTGATCCTGAAGCTTCGATGCGCGGTAAAAACCGTTTCAACGACGGCAAGTGCGACCCCGCAGGCCGCTACTGGGCAGGCACGATCAGCATGATAAAAGATACAGGCAGCGCCAATCTCTACTGCCTTGATACCGATGGCTCGCTCTCGCTCAAAGTCTCTGGGGTGACCAACTCCAATGGGATCTGTTGGAGCGCTGACGCCACAAAGATGTTTTACATCGACACCCCCACACAAAATGTTCGCGCTTACGACTACGACTTAGAAAGCGGTGCTATTTCTAATGCGCGAGTCGTGGTCGACACAGCAGCACACGGCTACAAAAGTTCACCTGATGGAATGACGATTGATGCGGACGGCATGCTCTGGGTCGCTTTCTGCCACGGTGCTTGCGTGGTGCGCTTCGACCCTCAAGAAGACAAAGAGCTACAGCGCGTCGACCTGCCCTGCATCGAGACGACTGCATGCACCTTTGGCGGTGAAAACTTAGATCGCCTCTTCGTAACCACCGGTATCAAAGCCGACCTCGACGAGCCTGATGCAGGCAAATTATTCGTCATCGACGGCCTCGGGGTAAAGGGAGTTCCAGCTTTTGCTTTTAAAGGTTAACATCGAGCTGTCTTCGCAAATAAACGAGCCAAGGAGAAAGCGGAGTTTACCTCACAGCTTCCGTCTTTCGAACAAGCCTTGGTAAAACACCATATTTGGGCGCAAAGAGCACCACAGTCGAAAAGATCAACCCAGCCATTACAGCCATCATCCCGGAGGTAGAGGTATCAGCAAAGCCGAAGCAAGCTGGCAGGATCAAGGCGCTCAAGTGTCCTAGCACAGCCGAAACAATTGCGATCAGCACACTCAGCACAACCATCAACCAGAGACGATCCGTGAGTAGATGCGCTGTCGCCGCAGGCACGATGAGCATCGCAATCACAATTATACTGCCCACGGCTTCAAAGCATGCCACTGTAGTCACGGCGACGAGTGACATTAAAAGATAATGCATTAGCTTTGAATGAATACCCATCGCCGTTGCTAACTCTGCATCGAAGGATGAAATGCGAAGCTCTTTAAAAAAGGCCACGACAAAGACTGTATTGAGCAAGGCGACTCCTACCAAAACCAAGGCCGCCCTAGGTACTTCTATAAAGTATCCAAAGAGGGTTGGTCGCCAAACAACATCGAGTGGGGTCAACTCGATCGCACCATAAAGCACGCAACTCGGGTCGAGGTCAACATGGTCGGCTCCTTGCACGATGAGCAAAAGCCCTAGCGCAAAGAGCGTCGTAAAGACGATTCCCATAGAGGCGCCCTCATCGACCTTGCCAAAACGGCTAATCCACTGAGTAAAGACGGCCGTCAAAACACCCACGATAGCCGCGCCAATAAACATCGACAGGCTGGCACGTGCACCCGTCACCAGAAAGGCAATCGCCAAGCCTGGGAGCACTGCATGGCTAATGGCATCGCCCATCATACTCATCTTGCGAAGCACGAGGAAGTTGCCTAGCAAGGCACAAGCACCCGCCGCCAAAGCACCGATGACTACGATCCATGTATCTATGCTATACCACTCCATTCGTAATTCTTAATTCAAGATCAGTCTCCTGGATGGATCGGGTGCGGACTCTGTGGCACGAGACTACCGGCACTTCGGTAGGCTTGTAATTTATTCTCCAAGCGCGTGACCATTTTCTCACCAAGTACGTGCTCGACCATGTCGGCATCCCGGTCAACACGACTCGGAGCAACATCCGCATACTCGATCAGATACATTTCCCATAGTCGATGATTACGCGTGACTTGCGCCGCCTCAGCTAGTCCGGTTTTAGTTAATAAAATAGCATCCACTTTGTTGGGCGCTTCGACAAGCCCATCATTATAAGCGCGACGTATATAGTCCCGTAGTTGCGTGTCACTCCAAGTACGACGACCACGAATCTGCCGAAAAGGAACTGTTCGAATATTCAATTCTTCGGTCAAGCGACCTCCCTCCAAGATTTCGTAGAGCGCGCGTAGCAAATGCTGTCGTCCCATACGCTTTTTTAATTGCGACTGCCGCAAGAAACGAACCATCACACCACGCTCCGTTCCGATGAGCATACTCACCACAAAAAAAAGTGCCGCGACAAGCACAATCACCGCACCTGCGGGGAGACGAGGGATGAAAGCACTCAAACTCGCACCGAGCCAACCACTGGCACCGCCAATCAGCGCAGAAAGCACTAGCATGCGGTCGAGCTGATTCGTCCAGAAACGCGCCGCCGCTGCAGGCGTAATCAGAAAGGCGATAATTAAAATCAAGCCGACCGCTTGCAAGCCAGTTACTGTCACGGCAGTGATGAGCGCGAGCAGTAGAATGTCGAGAAACTTAACTGGCCAGCCGAGCGCTGCCGCGAAAGTTTCGTCGAAACACAGCAAGCGGAATTCTTTAAAAAGCAACAATGAACAGGTAATCACACAAATTGTGACGAACACGAGGATTTGGAAATCGCTCATCACCATTGATGCTGTCTTGCCATAGATAAATGATTCCAAACCAGCCGCACTCCCCTCGGGCATCGTCTGGATCACACCAAGAATAGCAATGCCTGCCCCGAAGAACACACTGAGTACGATTCCCATCGCTGCGTCGTCTTTGATTCGTGTTTGCTCGCGGATAAAGAGCACCGCCGCGCATCCGATTACCCCCGTGATGGCCGCACCCACCAGTAATATGGGCAACGACTTTCCATCGCCACCCAGTGCAACCGCGAGGATGAAGGATAAACCAACACCTGGCAGTGTCGCGTGCGAGAGCGTGTCGCCCATTAAGGAGCGCTTACGTAAAAGTAGAAAGCCACCCATGAGTCCACAAGCACAACCCAGCAACATAGTACAAATCACAACTAGGCGTGTGTTGTAATCGCGGAGCAAGAGAACGTTACAGATGTCTGCTAACTCAGGCATGGTGATCTTGCATAAAACAGATAGGACGAAGCGCGTTCATCGCGACTGCACGACCTTGTTGGCTGCTTGAGTGAACAGCGTCAGCTTACCGCCGTAGGTTCGGCGGAGATTCTCTTGGGTAAAGACCTCGTTGGTTGGCCCCACCGCGACAACGCGCATGTTGAGCAAGACTGTCCAATCAAAATACTGCGGTACGGTGGCTAGGTCATGGTGCACGACGAGGACAGTCTTACCGCGCTTCTGCAATTCTTTGAGCAGTTCGACAATGGCACGCTCCGTCGCGGCATCCACTGCGGCAAAAGGTTCGTCCATGAAATAGATATCCGCATCCTGCACGAGCGCGCGAGCGAGAAAGGTTCGCTGCTGCTGCCCTCCCGAGAGTTGGCTGATCTGGCGATGCGCGTAGTCCGCGAGCCCGACACGTTCAAGCGCCTCCATAGAAAGCGCCTTTGAGCGCTTGCTCACCCGACGGAACCAACCAAGTTTTCCATAGGTACCCATCGCCACTACATCGAGCGCACTCACCGGAAAGTCCCAATCCACACTCTCACGCTGCGGCACATAGCCAACCCGTTTACGCCTTTTTTTATAAGACTGACCGTAAATACTAACCTCGCCAGAGGTGCGAGGAATCAGGTCGAGACAGGCTTTAATTAAAGTGCTCTTTCCCGCGCCATTGGGACCCACTATACTGACTAGTTTCCCTTCAGGAATCGAAAGATCGATATCCCAGATCACTGGCTTACGGTGGTAGGCCACCGTAAGATCCCGGATCTTAAGCGGCAGCGACTTGGAGGAGCTCCCAGTCTGTTCAACTTGTATAAATGGATCGGATTCTGGGCTCATTATCGATCGGCTAATTGCCAGTCACTCCTTCGCGAAAGCCGGCAGCTTGGCCGCCAAGAGCATTGGTGATGGTGGTTACGTTGCTATCAATCATTCCGATGTAGGTGCCTTCGTAGGTGCCGGCTTGCCCCATCGCATCGGAGAAAAGAGATCCGCCAATAATGACGTCATGCCCGCGGGCACGGGCACCCTCGACTAAGGCACGTACGTTTTTATCCGCCACCGAGCTTTCGACAAAGACGGCAGGGATCTGGCGCTCAACGATGAAGTCGACTAAATCTTCAAGATCGCGGACGCCCGCTTCAGACTCGGTGCTCATACCTTGGATACCCCTTACCTCGATACCGTATGC
>MDTB01235302.1_pt1 | contig 10530 bp, 12 predicted proteins | sample 811161 | NCBI WGS metagenome assembly MDTB01 (sample SAMN05326650, study PRJNA326480) | marine metagenome | isolation source: seawater | place: Mediterranean Sea | collected 2009
AATTTTCTTCAAAAGGAATAAAAATGAATAATAAAATTAATTTTAAATTATAATGGATAAAAATTTTAAAGAAGCATTTGAAAAAACAAAAATAGCTGGATCTATAGCAGCAGGTGCACTTAATGAAGTTAGTAAAATCATAAAACCTGGGATTTCTACCAATGAAGTAGATAAAGTTTGTTATGAGTACATAAACGATCATAAAGGCTATTCTGCTCCTTTATTTTATAGAGGATTTCCCAAGTCTTGTTGTACGTCTACGAATCACGTAGTTTGTCACGGAATTCCTTCTGAAAAAATTTTGAAAGATGGCGATATTGTTAATGTAGATGTTACTGCTGTTAAAGATGGTTGGCATGGTGACACGAGTAGAATGTTCAAAATAGGAAATGTCTCAATTAAAGCTGAAAAATTAATTGATGCTACATATGAATCTATGATGAAAGCTATTAAAATCGTTAAAGACGGTGTTCATCTAGGAGATATCGGCAATACAATTCAAAATCACGTTGAAGCCCAAGGATTTTCAGTGGTTCAAGATTTTTGTGGTCATGGAATCGGTCAAACGTTCCACAAGGAACCAAATGTGCTTCATTATGGTGAGAAAGGAACTGGTGAAAAGATAAAAACTGGAATGATTTTTACAATAGAACCGATGATTAATATTGGAAATTATGAAACGAAAATTTTAAATGATGGGTGGACTGCAGTGACAAAGGATAAATCTCTTTCAGCACAATTTGAACATACAATAGGTGTAACAAAAGATGGATATGAAATTTTTACCCAACCAAACAAAATTGATTAAATTTTATGATTGAAAGATATTCTAGAAAAGAAATAAAAAAAATTTGGGAAGATTACAATAGATACTCTATATGGCTCGAAATAGAGCTAGCTGCAGCAGAAGCGATGGAAAAGTTGAAAATTATTCCTAAAGGTGTAGTCAAAAAAGTTAAATCAAAGGCTAAGATTAATCCAAAAAGAATTTTACAAATTGAGGAAAAAGTAAAACATGACATAATAGCTTTTTTAACTTCAATTACTGAACAAGCTGGAGCAGATGCAAAATATTTGCATAAAGGTATGACATCTTCGGACGTTTTGGATACATGTTTTAACCTTCAACTAAAACAATCTGGCGAGATATTATTAGAAGATCTTAATAAACTTCTCCAATCAATAAAAAAGCAAGCTTTAAAACATAAATATTCATTATGTATAGGAAGAAGTCATGGAATACATGCTGAACCAATAACGTTTGGATTAAAAATGGTTTCTTTTTATCAAGAATTTTTTAGAAACAAAAAACGTTTAGAAAATTCTATTAAAGAAATATCTACTTGTGCTATTTCCGGTGCAGTAGGAACTTTTGCTAATATTGATCCACGAGTTGAAAAATATGTTGCCAAAAAATTAAAACTCATTGCTGAACCTGTTTCAACTCAAGTAATACCTAGAGATAGACACGCACAATTCTTTTCAACTTTAGGAATTATTGCAAGTTCAGTTGAAAGATTTGCAATCGAAATTAGGCATCTTCAAAGAACTGAGGTTTTAGAAGTTGAAGAATTTTTTGGAAAAAAACAAAAAGGTTCTTCGGCTATGCCACATAAGAAAAACCCTATCTTAAGTGAAAATTTAACAGGTTTAGCTAGATTAATTAGATCAAGCGTTGTGCCTGCGTTAGAAAATGTTGCACTATGGCATGAAAGAGATATTTCTCATTCAGCAGTCGAACGCAATATTGGGCCTGATGCTACTATAGCTTTAGATTTTGCATTGCACAGATTAAGCAATGTTATTCAAAATTTAAATGTGTATCCTAAGAATATGAAAAAGAATTTAGACATAACAAATGGTATTTTTTTTTCTCAAAGAGTCTTGTTAGAATTAACCACAGCAGGTTTTACAAGAGAAGAATCATATAAAATTGTTCAACATAATGCCATGCAAGCATGGAAAGAAAATTCTTCATTTTACGATAAAATAGTTTCTGATAAAAAGATTATAAACAAAATACCTGTTAATAAACTAAAAAAACTCTTTGATTTTAGTTACCATACAAAAAAAATTGATATAATTTTTAAAAGAAGTCTTAAAAAATAATCAAATGAATAAAGGTAAAAAATTATATGAAGGAAAGGCAAAAATTCTTTATGAAACAAAAGATAAAGATTTAGTTATTCAGCATTTTAAAGATGATGCAACAGCTTTCAATAATTTAAAAAAAGCAAGTGTAGAGGGAAAAGGTGTTCTTAATAATAGAATTTCTGAATATATTTTAACTAATCTAGCCCAATGTGGAATTAAAAATCACTTCATTAAAAGGTTAAATATGAGGGAACAGCTGATTAAAAAAGCTGAAATTTTTCCAATAGAATTTATTGTAAGAAACATTGCTACAGGGTCCTTAACTAAAAGACTTGGTATTCCTGAAGGAACAGTTTTAGAAAATCCGCTTTTAGAATACTGCTTTAAAAAAGATGAATTAAACGATCCCATTATTTCTAAAGAACATATATTTTCTTTTGGTTGGGCAACGAAAAAAGAAATTCTGACGATAGACAAAATGACATTAAGAATTAATGATTTATTAGTTGGTATGTTTAGAGGAATAGGCATAAAACTTGTAGATTTTAAAGTTGAATATGGAAAAGCCTGGAACAAAGATACAGAGGAAAAAGAAATACTATTAGCAGACGAAATAAGCCCTGATACTTGTAGACTATGGGACTCCAAAACAGAAAAAAAACTAGACAAAGATAGATTTAGAAAAGATTTAGGAAACATAATTCAAGGATATCAAGAAGTAGCTAGAAGACTTGGTATTATGCCAGAAGAAACTAATATTAGCGAAGTTAATTTTGGCAAAACAATTCCAATTAAGTTTAAAAAAAAATAAATTGAAATTCTCAGTAACAGTAACACTTAAAAAAGATGTTCTTGATCCTCAGGGAAAAGTTGTTGAAAATACTTTAAAAAATATGGGTATGGATGATTTAAAAAGTATTAGGCAGGGTAAACATTTCGAAATAGAAGTTGATGAAAGTGACATAATAAAAGCTGAAAAGAAAATTGATGAGATGTGCAAAAAACTTTTAGTTAACCTTATAATTGAAGATTATAAAATTAATAAAATTTAATGAAATCATCTGTAATTGTTTTTCCTGGCTCAAATTGCGATAGAGATATCGCAGTTGCACTGGAAAAAATGCAATTTAAAAATAAAATGGTATGGCATAAAGAGACGGAACTTCCTAAGTCAGATTTAATTGTTATTCCTGGAGGTTTTTCTTATGGTGATTATTTAAGATCAGGAGCTATAGCCGGGAAATCGCTTATTATAGATGAAGTTATTAAAGCAGCCAATTCAGGTTGTTTAATTTTAGGTATTTGTAATGGTTTTCAGATTTTAACCGAAACAGGTCTCTTAAAAGGAACTTTGCTAAGGAATAAAAATTTAAAATTTATAAATAATGATGTTCATGTAAAAGTAATGAATAATAATACTAAATTTTCAAATAAATATAAAAAAGAGCAAATATTGAAAATTAATATTGCCCACAATGAAGGTAATTACTTTACTAATTCTAATCATTTAGATGAATTAAACAAAGAAAATTTAATTGCTTTTAAATATTGTGATGAAAAAGGAAATATTAATGAGAAATCGAATCCTAATGGATCGTTAGAAAATATTGCCGGAATTTTTAATTTAAATAAAAATATCCTGGGAATGATGCCCCATCCAGAACGAATGATTGATGAAGTTATATCAAACAAAGATGGACAAAATTTATTCACAAGTTTGATGAATTGAGATGAAGATTACTAATCAATTAATTGAAAAACATGGATTAAAACTTGAAGAGTATAATAATATTAAAAAGTTAATTAACAGAGAACCTAATTTATTGGAACTTGGAATTTTTTCAGCAATGTGGAATGAACATTGCTCATATAAATCTTCTAGAATACATCTTAAAAAATTACCAACTACTGGTAAACAAGTAATTCAAGGTCCTGGGGAGAATGCAGGTGTTATCGATATAGGCGATGATGATGCAATTGTTTTCAAAATTGAAAGCCATAATCACCCATCCTATATTGAGCCTTATCAAGGCGCTGCTACTGGAGTTGGAGGTATATTAAGAGATGTTTTTACGATGGGTGCTAGACCGATTGCATTATTAAACTCAATCCATTTTGGTTCACCAGAAAATTCAAAAACTAAAAGTTTGCTTAATGGAGTTGTTTCAGGAATTGGAGGTTACGGTAACTGCATTGGAATACCTACTGTTGGAGGTGAAACTAAATTTAATGAAACATATAACGAAAATATTTTAGTTAACGCTATGGCTGTGGGACATGTAAAAAAAGATAAAATTTTCTACTCCAAAGCAAAAGGATTAAATAAATCAGTAGTTTACGTAGGGTCAAAAACCGGTAGAGATGGTATCCATGGTGCTTCGATGGCATCTGCTGAATTTGGTGAAAATTCAGAAGAAAAAAAACCGACTGTTCAAGTAGGAGATCCTTTCACAGAAAAACTTTTAATGGAGGCGTGTCTCGAATTAATGAAAGATAACTCAATAATTTCGATTCAAGACATGGGTGCAGCAGGTTTAACATCATCTAGTGTTGAAATGGCTTCAAAAGGTGAGTTAGGAATAGAACTTGAACTCGATAAAGTTCCTTGCAGAGAAGAAAATATGACACCTTATGAAATGATGTTATCAGAAAGCCAAGAGAGAATGCTTATTATACTCGAGGATAATAAGGAAAAAGAAGCAAAAAAAATATTTGATAAATGGGATTTAGATTTTGTTGTAATCGGGAAAACTACTAAATCAAACAATCTTACACTTAAATTTAAAGATAAAATTGTGGGGGATATCCCCATTGAGGCTTTAGCTTCTAAAGCACCTTTATATGATAGGAAATGGTCTAAAAAAAAACCTCAAAAAAAAAAGATTGATTTAAAAGACCTAAAAAAAATTACAATTGAAGATGCTTTAATAAAAATTCTTTCAAGCCCTAATCATTCAAATAAAAATTGGGTAACAAATCAATATGATCAGAGCGTTATGTGTGACACGGCTCAAAAATCAGGATCTGATGCAGCAATAATTAGAATTCATAATAAAGATAAAGCTATAGCTGTATCAGTTGACTCTTCAGCAAATTATTGTAAATCACATCCGATAACTGGTGGAAAACAAATTGTTTGTGAAAATTGGAGAAATTTAATTACGGTGGGTGCAAAACCTTTAGCAATAACTAATTGTTTGAACTTTGGAAATCCGGAAAACAATGAAATTATGGGTGAGTTTGCAGAGTGCTTGCAGGGAATTAAGGATGCTTGTAAATTTTTAGATTATCCAGTGGTCTCAGGCAACGTATCATTTTACAATGGGACAAATAAAAAAAATATTTATCCAACACCAGTAATAGGTGGTGTAGGTTTAATAAAAAAATTATCTAAACCTCTTAACCATAATTTTAAAGGAATTGATAATACATTATTATTAATTGGAAAAACATTTGGCCATCTTGAACAGAGCTGTTTTTTGAAAGAAAATTATTCAATAGTTGATGGTATGCCACCTGAAATAAATCTTTTAAATGAAAAAAATAATGGCGAATGTCTACTAAAATTAATCAGTAAAAATTTAATTTTATCATCGCATGATATTTCAAATGGTGGATTAATTACAGCTTTGTCTGAAATGGCTTTAAATTCAAATTTTGGTGCTAAAATACAAAAACCCAAAAAATTAACTAATTTAATTAAATATTTCTTTGGTGAGGATCAGGCCAGATATATTATAGAGATTGATACAAATAAATTGTCACAAGTTGAAAAAATTTTAAAAGACAGTGAAATTTTTTATGAAAATATTGGGCGTACACAAAAAGAATTTTTTGAAATTGAAGGAGAGTTAAAAATTAGCACAAAAGATTTATTTGAAGTTAACAATAAATGGTATAATAATTATTAATGCCATTACCTGTTGTAGAAATAAAAAAACTTATTAAAGAAAGCATTCCAGATGCTTCAATTGAGATTAAAGATTTAATGGGAGATAATAATCATTATTCGGCTATTATTAAATCATCGAAATTTAAGAATCTAAGTAAGATTGAGCAACACAAACTTGTATATAAATCTTTAAAGGGTAAAATGGGTAATGAGTTACATGCTTTATCAATAACAACTGAGGTTAAATAATGGAAATAAAAAAAAAAATTGAAGAATATATAAATACTAATGAAGTTTGTTTGTTCATGAAAGGCACACCCGACTCTCCTCAATGTGGATTTTCAATGGCAGTATCTAATGTTTTAAAACATTTAAATGTTAATTTTAAAGGCATTAATGTTCTTGAGGACGAAAATTTGAGACAAGGAATAAAAGAATTTAGCGATTGGCCAACAATTCCTCAGCTTTACGTGAAAAAAGAATTTATAGGTGGATGTGACATAGTAAAAGAGATGTTTGAAAAAGGTGAATTAAAAAAACTTTTTGAAGAAAAAAAAATTATTTAAATTTTTGAAAATTATTTTTTAGTAATAAAACTTAAATCAGAGTTTTCTAGGTTGCCTTTAAATTTTTCAATTTTTTCAATTTTATTAATTAAATCTAACTGATCATTTTCTGAAAAGATACTTGATGATATAATTTTTTTATTTAATAAATTATCTAAAAACTCATCAACTAATATATGATTAATGTTTTTGTTGTATGGATAATAATTCGGATGTTTAAAATCCTCTATTATATAAAGACCTTTACTTTTTGTGTGTCGAAAGAAAATTTTTAATCCATTTAAAATATCACTTAAATTGTGTGATCCATCATCGATAACTAAATCAAATTCTTTAAAATTAAATCTCGAAAATATACTTTTTAATGTTTTATTTATTTTTTGTTCGTTATTTATATCGATACCAAAAACATGAATATTTTTTGACTTATATTTAAAATTAGAAATATTTATGTCAAAACAAAAAACATTTAAATTTGAAAAATATTTAACAAAAGCTGCTGCTGATCCACCAGCATATGAGCCAATCTCTAAAATATTTATTTTTTTACTTTTAAATTTTTCAAACTTTTTTTCATAAAACTCTGAAAAACCATGACCTGCTTCATTGGTTAATTTAAAAATATTAGCTTTATCGCTACCATAGTAATGAAATAACTCATCTAATGTACTTAGCTTAATATTATCGTTATCAATTAAAATTTTTTTTTTAAATTTATAGATTAAGTTTCTTTTGAATAAACTGAAGAAATTCAATTATCTTGAATAGTATTCGATTACTAAACTTGGTTCCATAATGACTGGAAAAGGAACTTCTGCAAATTTTGGAACTCTAACAAGTTTAGCAGTTTTATTTTTATCATCTAATTGAATATATTCTGGTACATCTCTCTCTTTACTTTGCAAAGATCCATCTATTGCGGTCAACTTTTTTGATTTTTCTCTTATTTCTATTATGTCAGTACTTTTAACTACATAACTTGAAATGTTTACTCTTTTTTTATTAACTTTAATGTGTCCGTGATTTATCATTTGTCTTGCGGCAAATACTGTGGGAGCAAATTTCGCCCTATAGATTACTGTGTCAAGTCTACTCTCTAATAATGCGATAAGATTTTCAGTAGTATCTCCTCTTTTAGAAAGAGCTTTTCTGTATATATTTCTAAATTGTCTCTCGTTAATATTACCGTAGTAAGCTTTTAATTTTTGTTTTGCTTGTAATTGTATTCCATAATCTGTTGGTTTCCCTTTTTTATTCTGACCATGTTGACCTGGAGGGTAAGCTCTTGAATTAAATGGACTCTTTGGTCTTCCCCATATATTTGCTTTTAGTCTTCGATCTACTTTATGTTTTGATTTAAGTCTTTTTGTCATATTTAATAATTGTGTTTTTATAATCTTTGTTGATGATTTGTCAATTAAGCTTTAATGCTATTTTTTGCTTAATGTGCTTATAATACTAGCTAAAATCCTCAATTCTTTATCATTTGGTTCTAATCTATAAATAAGATTATTTATATTTATTATCATCGAATGTTTTTTTTCTTCTGGAACAAAAAAATCTTTTTTTTCTAATAGATTTTTTAAATGACTTACTAAAGATGAAATCTTTGATTTAGATGATATTCTTAAATTATTACTTTTTTTGCTTATGTTTTTTTTATTAAATGTATTAAAAATTTCATAACAAATAAGTGTTAAAGAGTGAGACAAATTTAATGATTTAAATTTAGGTGAAGTTGGAATTTGTAATATATAATTTGAAAATGATAAATCTTTATTAGACAGTCCTGAAGCTTCTGGACCAAACATCAAACCAATATTAAGATTTTTTCTTTTAATAATATTATGAAAATCATTTAATGTAATATGTTTTTTATTTATATCTCTTCGCCTCGCACTTAAAGATATTACTAAGTTAAAAGGGTTTAATGCTTTTTCAATTTTATCAAAAACTTTTGCTTTATTTATAATGTCATATGCTCCCACTGAGGTTGCTTTAGTTTTGTGATTTGGAAAAATAAATTTTGGATCAACAATATAAAGTTTTGAAAAACCAAAATTTTTCATTGATCTAGCGCAAGCACCAATATTTTCTCCTAGTTGTGGTTTAACAAGGATAAATCCAAACTTATTTTTCATTAAAGTTAGCGGGAGCTTTTTCTTTATATAGTTTGTAATCTAAGCTGTCGATTAAAGCTTTGAAGGAAGCTTCAATAATATTTGGGGAAACGCCGACTGTGAACCAACTTTTACCTGTCTTATCTGTGCTCTCAATCAAAACTCGAGTAGTAGCCTCTGTGCCTGTATTTAGTATTCTTACTTTATAGTCTAATAATTTTAGATCTGAAAAAAAATTATAGTATTTCTCAACTTTTTTAAAATTTGATCTAATCGCGTTGTCTAATGCATTTACCGGTCCATTTCCTTCTCCAGTACATTTTATTTTTTTTCCGTCGATAAGAAAAATTACATTTGCTTTTGTCGTAATTTTATTTAATTTTGAAACACTTACATCGTAACTTTCAACCTTGAGATACTCTGGTACTTTTCCTAATAATCGGTTAGCTAATAATTCAAAAGATGCGTCTGCGCCGTCATAAGAATAACCGCTAAACTCTCTTTCTTTAACTTCATCAAGTATTTTTTGCACTTTTACATCTTTAGAGTCAATTTTAACTCCATAAGCTTCTAATCTTGACAGAATATTTGAACGGCCTGCTTGATTTGAAATAATTATATTTCTATGATTGCCGACAGATTTAGGATCTACGTGCTCATAAGTTTTAGGATCTTTTTTCACTGCAGATACGTGTAAACCGCCTTTATGTGAAAATGCTGACGCACCAACGTAGGGTAAACTTTTATTAGGTTTTCTGTTTAAAAGTTCATCTAATAATCTTGAGCAGTCTGTCAATGAATTCAATTTATCTTTCTCAATATTTACATCAAACTTATCAATAAAAGATTTTTTTAAAGTTAATGTCGGTATAATTGACATTAAATTAGCGTTACCACATCTTTCACCTAAGCCATTAATAGTTCCCTGAACTTGTCTCACACCAGCTTGAATAGCAGCAAGTGAGTTGGCAACTGCGTTTTCAGTATCATTATGAGCATGAATTCCTAAGTTTTTTCCAGGTATAGTTTTTGTAACTTTAGATACAATTTCAGTTATTTCGTGTGGTAATGTCCCTCCGTTTGTATCGCAAAGAACCAACCATCTAGCACCTTGATCATATGCGCTCTTTAAGCAATCAAGTGCATACTCTGGGTTTGATTTAAAACCATCAAAAAAATGTTCTGCATCAAATAAAAATTCTTTTCCACTTTTAATAATATGTTTAGCTGTTTCTCTTATATTTTCTAGATTATCTTCATTTTTAATTTCCAAAGCAGTTTTTACATGAAAGTCCCAAGCCTTACCTACTACACAAATAGCAGAACATGAGGCGTTTATTAAAGAGGATAGTGAAGGATCATTTTCTGCGCTCCTACCAGTTTTCTTTGTCATTCCAAAAGCAGTAAAAATACTTTTATTAAGACTCAGAGGTTTTGAAAAAAATTCTGTATCAACAGGATTTGCACCTGGCCAACCACCTTCTATATAGTCAATTCCTATTTCAGATAATACTTTTGCAATCTTTTTTTTGTCTTCTACTGAAAAGTCTACTCCTTCTGTTTGAGCTCCATCTCTTAAAGTGGTGTCAAAAATATATAATTTTTCTTTACTCATTTAAATTTCCAAGTTGTTTTATCTTTTTGATCCTCAATAACTACACCTTTTTTTAATAATTCATCTCTGATTAGATCAGCTAATTTATAATTACCCTTTAGTTTTGCAGTTAATCTTTCTTCAATTTTTTTTAAGATAAAATTTTCAGAAACATCTTTATTGGTTTTTTTTAAATTTTCCCATTCATTTTTATTTAAATCAAATAATCCAATTAATTTACAAGCACTGTTAAAAAGTTTTTTA
>MDTB01009011.1_pt1 | contig 10529 bp, 13 predicted proteins | sample 811161 | NCBI WGS metagenome assembly MDTB01 (sample SAMN05326650, study PRJNA326480) | marine metagenome | isolation source: seawater | place: Mediterranean Sea | collected 2009
CGGCAAGGAACTGACGAGGGACCCGTGACTTCGTCAGCGACATCATTATACTCGACGTCTTAATTTGGATCACGGTCTCTCGTCATTTATGCAAAATTTTATCGGATTTGTACAGGAAAACTGGGTACTCGTAGTGTTGTGGATATCGGCGGCAGGAACGTTGTATTACACAGAGACGAAAAAGGCAGGTAAATCAGTGAATACCACTGAAGCAACGCGCATGATAAATCGTGAAAATGCATTGATTTTGGATATTCGAGAAACGCAAGAGTTCACAAAAGGCCACATCGCTGGCGCATACAACCTTCCTGCTAGTGTTGTTGAAAAAAAACTATCAGAGCTGAATCGTTATAAGACTTGTCCGGTCGTTGTTGTTTGTAAAATGGGAACGTCGGCCGGGTCTGTGGTAAAAAAACTTAAGAATCAGGGTTTTGAGCAGGTAGTTCGGTTGGCAGGAGGTATGGCTGAGTGGACGTCAGCCTCGCTTCCGGTAAAAAAAGGAAAGTTGTCTTGACAAGGGTGCTGATGTATACCACCGGTTTTTGTCCATCCTGTGTAATGGCAAAGCGACTCTTTGATGATTTAAGGGTGCCGTATAACGAAGTTAGGATTGATCTAGATCCAGAAAAGCGACGACAGATGATGGAGATCAGCCAGCGGCAGACAGTTCCGCAAGTTTTTGTCGGTGATCGCCATATTGGGGGTTGTAACGATACACAGGACGCGCTTCGTTCAGGGCAACTTAAAATTTGGTTAGAGGAAGTAGGTATTCATGTCTGAAGAAGTAGAACAAAATTTTTCAATCGCGCGAATTTACACAAAAGATTTGTCGCTTGAGTCACCCAAGGTGCCGCAAATTTTTGAGAAGCAGTGGGAGCCGAAGTTAAGTCTTGAGGTAGATGTCATTAATGCGCGGCTGAATGACACGTTGTACGAGGTGATTCTGAAGCTTGGTGTAACCGTTCAAACAGACGACGAAGTTGCGTTTTTAATAGAGATTCAACAAGCGGGTGTATTCGTTTTACAGGGATTCGATGATGCGACAGTGGAACATATTTTAGGTTCTATGTGCCCAAATATCCTGTTCCCTTATGCTCGTGAGACGATTGATTCGCTCGCTGTTAAGGCAACGTTTCCTGCTCCCATGCTCGCGCCTATTAATTTCGATGCTTTACTCGAACAACGAAAGCAGCAAACGACCAATTAATCGTCGCTTGAATCTGAATCCGTAAATCCAAGTTCTTTCAGCTTTCGGGTGAGGGTGTTTCTTCCCCAACCTAACTTTTCAGCGGCGTCCTTCTTTCTGCCGGCGGTGTCTGTTAAGGCGACTTCGATTAGTGTTCGCTCAAATTCCTCGGTTAGCTTGGGGATTACCTCACCTTCGTGTGATTTAATAAGACTCGCTACGCGCTCCCGCAATAGTCCGGTCCATGTCAAAGTATTTCTCGGTACGCCATCGGCAGGAGAGGTGATCTCAGGCGGCAAGTCTTGCGCTTGAATTTGTGGGTTTGGAGCCATGACCGATAGCCAACGACACATGTTTTCAAGTTGACGCACGTTACCCGGCCAATTGAAATCCGACAGCGCTCGCTTAGCATCGTCACCTAAATGTTTCGGTTCGGTATTAATCTCACGCGCAGCGACTGCAAGAAAGTGCTCGGCTAGGCCTGGTACATCCTCTCGACGATCTCTTAAGGCCGGAAGTTGAATACGGATAACATTGAGTCGATGGAAAAGATCTTCACGGAATGAGCCTTCGCGAACACACTCTTCTAAATTTTGATGCGTCGCAGCAATAATACGAACATTCACCCTCACAGGCGATGTTCCACCTACCCGGTAGAATTCGTTGTCTGCCAGCACACGCAATAATCGCGTTTGTGTATCAAAAGGCATATCCCCTATTTCATCTAGGAAAAGGGTACCACTGTTGGCTTGTTCAAAGCGGCCAATTCGCGCACCGGTTGCACCAGTGAACGATCCTTTTTCATGACCAAAGAGTTCAGATTCAACGAGGTCCTTTGGGATGGCCGCCATGTTGAGTGCTATAAAAGGACCAGCTTTGCGTGGAGAGTTTGCGTGTACAGCCTTTGCCACAAGTTCTTTACCTGTTCCAGATTCCCCATTGATCAAAACGGTAATTTCCGCTTGTGCCAAGCGGCCGATGGCACGGAATACATCCTGCATAGCTGGCGCTTCACCGAGAATCAGTGGGGTTTCATCTCCAACTTTTTTTTCGTTAACATTAGGCGTTTCTTTCTGACGCTCTAGCGCTCGTCGTACAAGCAAAATGGCATCATCGACATCAAAAGGTTTCGGTAAGTATTCAAAGGCGCCTTTACTGTAGGATGCGACAGCACTATCGAGATCTGAATGCGCAGTCATGACGATTACGGGTAACTTTGGTGAAACCGTGTGGAGATGTTCTAGAAGAGAAAGTCCATCTTCTTCGGGCATACGAATATCAGTCATAACAACCGCTGGAGTACGTACTTCCAATGCTTTACGAACTGCCTTGGCTGAATCAAAAACTGCGTGTTCAAGACCCGCACCCTGAAGGGCCTTCTCCAAAACCCAGCGAATTGAGCGATCGTCATCCACGACCCAAACAGTAGGTGAGCTCATTGTATGTCTCCGAACGGTAGTATTATATCTACCGCAGTGTGTCCTGGTTTTGAATTTACTTCGATCCAACCGCGATGCCGTGAGATTATAGTCTGTGTGATTGAAAGCCCGATGCCTGACCCTTGTGCTCTACCAGAAACCATAGGGAAGAATATTCGATCTTTAAGATCCTCTGGAATTCCTGGGCCGTTATCCTCGATCCGAACTTGAAGCATCTGATGCGAACCTCTGGCTCCCGGATGCGTGCGTCTAACCGCGCGCGTTCTGAATCGTACCCGTGCAGATGGCGTATTCGCCTCGGTAACCGCCTCGAGCGCATTTTTAGTAATATTTAAGATCGCTTGATATAATTGTTCTGCATTTCCTTCTGTTTCTGGTAATGAAGGGTCATAATCTCGTTCGAAATCAATTTTTCCACCTGCCTCAGCACTTAGGAGCGATCTGCATTGCTCTAACAGTTTATGGATGTTGATTGGATCACTGATTTGTTTCAGATTTGGACCGATTAAATTATCAACCAGGCCGGTAAGCCTATCTGTTTCAGTGATTATGACTTCAAGAAATTCTTGATAGATAGAGGCATCAGCTTCTTTTGAGAGTAATTGAGCTGCTCCCTTAATGCCGCCTAAAGGATTTTTGATCTCGTGAGCTAAGCCTCTCAGTACTTGCTTCGAGCTTTGTTCATCTTTTGAGTACTTTACCTCACGAGCAATTTTTAAAATTTGATCAACTTCGGCTAGCTCAACTAGGACGGTCCCATTGCCATGGAAACTATGTTGCAATTTACTAAAAGAAGCATCTATTGTGGATAATGATCTACCCGAGGCGAATTGCAATTCCCTATATGTAAAGTTGTGACCAAGCTCAACACAATCAACTAGTGAGTCCCCGACTTCACTGGCTTGCGGGTCGGAAATGAAGTCTGACAGTTCGCGGTTTTTTAGATATTTCCAGGTGGTAGCGACTATCCGACATGCTGACTCATTAGCCCAACAAATTTTTCCATGAACATCTAATACCATGATTCCGTTATTTAAGGAGTTAAGGAGTGCAAGATACATCGTTTGGCAATGACGGAGACCGAGGTCTCCGCCTTAGTCTGTTAAACACTATAGTACATGCCAAACTCTACTGGATGGGTTGTCATGTTCAGACGTTCCACCTCTTCCCGTTTTAGTTCAACGTATCCATCGATCATGTCATCAGTGAAAACGCTCCCAGCAGTGAGGAATTCACGGTCTGCATTGAGTGCGTCTAGTGCTTGCTCAAGGCTTGAGGCAACCGTTGGAAGATTCGAAGCCTCCTCTTCTGGCAAATCATAAAGATCTTTGGTAGCTGCTTCGCCTGGATGAATTTTGTTCTGAATTCCGTCTAGGCCTGCCATCAGCATTGCAGAAAAAGCGAGATATGGGTTTGCCGTAGGATCTGGGAACCGTACTTCGATGCGACGTCCCTTCGCGCTTGATACGTAAGGAATGCGGATTGATGCCGAACGATTACGTGCTGAATAAGCAAGCATTACCGGCGCTTCGAAACCTGGTACTAAACGCTTGTATGAGTTGGTTGATGCATTTGCGAAGGCATTAATTGCACGAGCATGCTTGATGATACCGCCAATGTAGTACAACGCCTCATCGGACAGCCCTGCGTATCCGTTGCCAGCAAATAAATTGTTGCCATCTTTCCAGATCGATTGGTGACAGTGCATTCCGGATCCATTATCGCCGACTAGTGGCTTCGGCATGAACGTCGCGGTCTTGCCATAGGCATGTGCTACGTTATGAACCACATACTTAAGGATTTGCACCTCGTCAGCCTTTTTTACCAATGTATTAAATTTAACACCAATTTCGTTCTGACAAGCTGTACCAACTTCGTGGTGATGCACCTCCACTGTGAGTCCCATCGCCCCTAGGGTTTCACACATTGCTGTTCGTAGATCCATCGCGGAATCCACTGGCGGTACCGGGAAATATCCCCCCTTGACTCCGGGTCGATGAGCCATATTGCCATTTTCAAACTCTTCCCCGCTTGCCCAGGCTGCCTCTTCAGCGTCTATTTTGTACATCGCACCTGACATTTCAGCCTTCCACTGAACGTTGTCAAATACAAAAAACTCGGGCTCTGGCCCAAAGAAAGATGTATCGCCAATGCCAGTCGATTTCAGATACTCCTCTGCGCGAAGGGCGACAGATCGTGGGTCTCGTTCATAACCCGCCATCGTGCTAGGTTCTACAATGTTACATCTTATGTTCACCGTTACTTCTTCAGTGAACGGATCGACAACCGAGGTAGCGTCATCGGGCATCAATATCATGTCTGACTCATTGATTCCCTTCCATCCGGCGATTGACGAACCGTCAAACATGGCGCCTTCGGCAAAAAACTCACCATCTACCTTTGATGCTGGAAATGTTACATGCTGCTCTTTACCGCGAGGATCTGTAAAGCGAAGATCTACCCAGCGGGCCTCGCTGTCTGCTATTAGTTTCAAAGTATTCTCGGACATTTCTGACTCCGTGTGTCGAACTCGATACCCCAACCCCTTGGGTTGAGCACTGTTTGTTAAAAAGCAATCACCGTGCCGTTTTTGTGAAAGCCCGTTTTATAAAACAAATACAGTTACTATTGTGGTGCAGGGGCGATAAATTTGCACCTTTCGTGTGCAGATTCCAATTTTATTGCACCATGGTGGTGCTTTTAATCCACATCTTTCAAAAAAATTACTACTAGATAGAGAGTGTCCGCTATACTCCGGCGCGGCTGGAGAACCCTATGATTGAGAGGATACGCAACGTAGCTATCATTGCGCACGTTGACCACGGAAAAACCACCCTTGTTGATAAGTTGCTTGCAGCGTCAGGCACTTTGGACCGTAAAGATATTCAGCATGAGCGTGTGATGGATTCGAACGATCAAGAGAAAGAGCGTGGTATAACCATCCTTTCTAAGAACACAGGTCTCAATTGGAACGATTACCGGATAAACGTTGTGGACACGCCTGGGCACGCTGATTTTGGAGGCGAGGTTGAGCGTGTGTTGTCAATGGTCGATGCTGTTTTGTTGGTGGTGGATGCGGCCGAGGGCCCAATGCCCCAGACCCGCTTTGTGACCCAAAAAGCGTTCAAACAAGGGTTGAAGCCGATCGTTATTGTGAACAAGGTCGATAAGATTGGGGCCGACCCTCATGGCGCGATCGATCGAGTATTTGATCTCTTTGACCAGCTTGGTGCTACTGATGATCAACTTGATTTTCCTGTTGTCTACTGCTCGGCAATAAATGGCTTGTCTGGTTTAGAGTTTGATCAGCTGTCTGAGAGTATGGATCCGATCTTCCAGGCGATCATCGACCATTGTCCAGCTCCTCGCGTCGACCGTGATGGACCATTACAGCTTCAAATTTCAGCATTGGACTACAATGCATTTCAGGGTGTTATTGGGGTTGGCCGAATCCGTCGTGGTCAGTTAAAACGAAATCAGCCGGTCTCTGTTATTGATCGTAACGGCGACATCCGAAATGGTAAAATTTTGCAGATTCTCGGATATACGGGTCTCGAACGACTTGAGCAACAGACAGCCACGGCAGGTGATATTGTATGTATTACTGGTCTGGATCCACTGTCAATCTCGGATACCGTTTGTTCAGTTGCGTCACCTGAAGGCTTGCCACCACTTATCGTAGATGAGCCGACGGTGAGTATGACCTTCCAAGTCAATGAGAGTCCCTTCGCGGGAAGAGATGGAAAATACGTAACGTCTCGCAATATTAAAGAGCGTCTCGAGCGCGAGCTCATTCATAATGTTGCGTTACGTGTTGAGCAGGGCGAATCTCCTGATAAATTTATTGTATCGGGACGGGGAGAGCTTCACCTGTCTGTTCTAATTGAGTCGATGCGTCGCGAAGGTTTTGAACTGGGTGTGTCAAGGCCTGAGGTGATCATAAGGGAGGTCGAGGGCGTTAAGAAAGAGCCGTACGAGTATCTGGTCATCGACATCGAGGATCAGCATCAAGGCGCTGTCATGGAAGCTATGGGACTTCGCAAAGCTGATATGAAAAATATGAAGCCTGATGGCCAAGGGCGGTTACGTTTAGAGTACATAATCGCTGCTCGTGGGCTGATTGGGTTTAGATCACAGTTCCTGACTATGACCTCAGGCACCGGCATCATGAGTCATGTATTCGACCGTTATGGACCACTAAAACATGGTGAACTTGGAAATCGAGTAAATGGCGTGTTGGTGTCAATGACAAACGGTGAAACTACAGCCTATTCACTGTTTAGTTTGCAGGATCGTGGCCGCTTGATGCTCGGGCCCGGTGTCGAGGTTTATGAAGGCATGTTGCTTGGTCTCCATGCACGGTCGAATGATCTCCCCGTAAACCCTGTGAAGGGTAAGCAACTGACCAATATCCGGGCCGCAGGAACTGACGAAAATTTAATTCTAACGCCGCCAATCAAGCTAACACTTGAGTCTGCTCTCGAATTCATTGATGATGATGAACTCGTGGAAGTAACACCAAACACTATTAGGCTTCGCAAAAAATTACTCAAAGAGTCTGACCGCAAGCGTGCAGGTCGGGCCAAGGCGGCAAGCTAGGAGTGCATGCCGCCCCATTAGGGGGCGTATGCACAGATTATATCGGAAATCTTATCCATATTTAGAGGAGATGGTGACCACTAGTGACGGTCAGCATTGCCTATGGGTTGCTTTGTACGGAAATCCGCAGGGTTTGCCGGTTATTTGTTTACACGGGGGCCCGGGTGCCGGCACCTCGCCGCTCATGCATCGCTTCTTAGACCCCGAGATATACCACATTCTATGCTTTGATCAGCGTGGTTGCGGTCAATCAACCCCGTCCGGCTCGCTCAAAGGCAACACAACAGAAAAACTACTCAATGATATCGACCAACTCCGGGTGCATTACGGATTCTCTCGATACGCGTTATTTGGGGGTTCTTGGGGTGCTACGCTCGCTTTACTTTACGCTTCTCGAGAGCCCGGCCACTGCCTCGGAATCGTCTTACGTGGAATCTTTCTGAATACAGAAAATAACCTTCATTGGCTCTATGGCGATGGCGCATCGAGTATGTTTCCAGCCGCATGGGCTGATTTCACTGCCCCTATCAACCACAGCCTTGGATCGATAAATGACGTATTAACAGCCTATGCCGAACTTTTACACGCCGACGATGAGTTTACGCGCTTGCAAGCGGCCCGAGCGTGGAATTTGTGGGAATACCGGTTATCAGTCGCTGATTCTCAGGCGACACAGGCTAGGAAAACTGGACCGAGCCACGAACTCAGCAATGCGCAGATCGAACATCACTATTTAAGCCAACATTGTTTCTTTGATCCCAAAATATTTGATCGGCCAAATGCTGAACTTGACGCCATTCCTATGTATTTGTTACACGGGGCAAACGATTATGTCTGTCCGCTAGGTAACGCTAAGCATTTGAAAGCACTCTTCCCCCAAATCAACCTTGAAATACTGGAAGGCGCTGGTCACTGCGCATTTAGCCCCAAAATGGCAGAAGGCCTGTGTGTGGCGACCCGCCAACTCGCTGGCCTGTACGGTCATTAACTAGCTCGAATCAGGCTTTTGGGGCCCTTCAGTTGGGTTGGAATCCTCAGGGAGTTCAGGTTTATTGAGCTCTTCTGGGGCTGTTGAATCATTGCTCTCCTCACCAGATGGCTTACTCTCGAACCCGTCCAGCTCATCGGTTTCGTCTGCTTCATCAGACGCCTCGTTCTGGATGAGCGCTACAGTCTCAGGCTCGCTTGTTTCTTCGATATCAACACTCGAGTCTGAAGCCCGGGGAGCTCCAACGAAGCGAGCACCGATTAGCCCCGCTTCGAAAAGCAACCACATTGGAACAGCTAGAAGTGTTTGACTAATGACATCCGGAGGGGTTATGAGCATACCTATAACAAAACACCCGATGAAAACATACGGTCGTTTTTGTTTTAACGATTCGGGCGAGGCAATACCAGCTTTTACCAGGAGCATGGTTGCGACAGGAATCTCAAACGCGAGCCCAAACGCCAAAAAAAGCTTTAAAACAAATGACAGATACGCGTCAATATCCGTCATGACGGTCACGCCGGTGGGACCTATTGTTGTAAAAAAACCAAAAACGAGCGGGAACACAGCGTAGTACGCGAAAGCCATACCGGCGTAGAAAAGAAAGATGCTCGACATTAAAAGGGGCGCAGCGATTTTTTTTTCGTTGTGATAAAGACCCGGTGCAATAAATCCCCAGAGCTGGTAAAGGATCATCGGGGCACCACAGTAGACGCTCAGGTAGAGAGCGAGCTTAAAGGGGGCGAGAAAGGGCGAAGCTACCTGAGTCGCAATCATCGAGGCACCTTCAGGTAATAACGACTGCAGTGGCTCAGCTAAGTATGCGTATAAATCATTCGCAAAAGCAATGAAGGCAATAAAAAACAGCAGGATCACCACTAGTATTCTTATTAGTCGATCACGGAGCTCTATCAAGTGGGCGATCAGAGGCTGATCATTCAGACTTGGATCGCTCATTCTTTTCCATAGCTGTTTTAGTGGGTGTTTGTTCAAGACCGAGTGGGTCTTCGCCGGTGATGTCCTCCATCTTCAGACCTCCACCACGCGCTTCAAGTTGACGCTTGAGATCCTCGAGCTCTAGCTCGCGATTGATGTCTCTTTGGATAGACGAGACCTGGCCCCGCAGCCGCTTTACCCATAGACCGAGGGTCCGAGCTAGCCTGGGGAGCCGCTCAGGACCAACGACAACGAGGCCAATAATCGCGACAAGTAGGAGCTCGGTCGCACCGATATCCAGCACTTAGACTTTCTCTTTCGCTTTAGTCTGCTTTTTCGTTTGGGTTTCGTTAGATTCGCTCTGCTGGACAGTGTCTTCTGTTGCAGCTTGAGCGTTCTCGTCGCCGTCTTTGTCTTCGGATTTATCTGTTACTGATGCCCGGAATCCTTTAACCGCACTACCCAAATCAGTCCCAAGCGACTTAAGTTTTTTGGTACCAAAAATCATGATCACGATGGCCAAGATAATCAATAATTGCCAAATACTGATACCACCAATACCCATAACAGGCTCCTATTTTTCTATATGTATGTTGTTAATTAAAGCCGGTAAACGGGCCACCCCCAAGGACATGGTAGTGCATGTGATACACTTCTTGATGACCTCCGGGACCCGTATTCAACACTGTTCTGAATCCCGAATCCAGTCCTTGCTCCTTCGCAATTTTAGGAATCTTAAGCTGAATTCGTCCTAAAAGACCTTCATCAGCGTCTGTTGTGTCCCATAAATTAGCGATGTGACGACGTGGCACCACCAAAAAATGGACAGGGGCCTTTGGATTAATATCGCGAAACGCCAGACACTCGTCGTCTTCGAATATGATGTCCGCCGGCACTTCACCGTCTCGGATTTTACAAAAAAGACACTCAGTCATGATTATCCGCTCGATTTGCTTTTTCTAAAAGTCCGCCGACGCCCAGACGCTTCTCGAGCTCCGCTAACACAGCACTTGGGGGTTCTTCTAGGTGTGACAGCAAAACTAGAGTGTGGAACCAGAGATCGGCTACCTCGTGGATCACATCTCCATTATTTTTCGAGCGCGCCGCATCTTTTGCGGCCATGACGACTTCAGTTGATTCCTCACCTACCTTTTTTAGGATGTGATCAAGGCCTTTATGGTGCAATTTAGAGACATACGATTTTTCAGGATCACCGAAGCGACGCTCTGCTAACATGTCTTCGAGAACTTCTATGACTGTCATTGATCGCCTCTGTATAACACATTCGGGTCAGTTAGTACGGGCTCCACTGGCTCCCACGTACCGTCACTACCCGGCGCCCAAGAAAAACAACTCTTTCGTCCAGTGTGACAAGCTACTC
>MDTB01018068.1_pt1 | contig 10528 bp, 10 predicted proteins | sample 811161 | NCBI WGS metagenome assembly MDTB01 (sample SAMN05326650, study PRJNA326480) | marine metagenome | isolation source: seawater | place: Mediterranean Sea | collected 2009
AGTCATTGAACGCTGAGTATGGACCCAAGGGTGTACATATCGCTCATGTGCTAATCGATGGGGCTGTAGATGCTCCAGACACGTTAGGCAAGATGCTCGGCGCAGAGCAGTTTCAGGCGCTGCGTGAAAGCAAGGGCATGGAGCATGATGGCTTAATGCTGCCGGAGAAGATCGCCGACACGTACTTTCATTTGGCCCAACAACATCGATCAGCATGGACGCATGAGTTGGATATGCGCTCGTTCTCTGATCTCGCCTGGTGGAATCACTAGGCTCCTAGTCAGGCATGACTGCGCTTTCTATGCGCAGTCTAAGCTAGGCTGCCGGGCGCTAATAGGTCGCTCGGTCGTTCGTCGCCGGGCTTGGGGAAGTTACGACTTCGAGCCGATGCGGTTTAGTCTTGGCCCATTGACCAAGTTTTACTTGCCTGACGTGCGCGCTCGAACTCTGATAACGACTCATCTAAGGGGCGTTGGCTGATGACTTTCTTCATCTCAGCTTCGTCATGCGCTTGGGCGTGTCTGTTGTTCTTGGCCGCGTTATTCATTTGCATTGTCTTCACTCTGGTGGTTTGTGGAACAGCAATTGGTCTGTGGTTGAGAAGAGTAAACGCCCTAATGCAAAATATTTAAAAGGAATAATTGAAAACCAATATATTCCAGCGAGGAAAACATTAAACATGATTGAAATATTCGTTATTTCTCATAGCGACGTCTAAATTTTGGTCAATATGAATGGTCGATTTACGACTGCATTGACTCATAGCTGGTCCGAAGTTTGCCTTGAGGTAGTTCGCGGGCAGTTCAAATTGAAAAAACTAATAGATGGATAACAAGTTCGCGCAAACGATTACAACGATCTGCCAGTGCATCTGAATGAGAATGATTAGTATTTATTTAGGGTGATAGGCCACGAAGTAGTGCAGATGAGAATGATTCTGAGTATTGAGCCGCTGCCGCAAAGCTTATTTAAAGTAACGAGTTAATAGCCTTTATACGAGAAGGAGTGGAATAAATTGTCATTAGAAAAGCGCCTGCAAAAACTTGTAGATAAGACTTTTGACTAGGACAAAGAGCGCTCCACACGCGCTTATCGTCGGCGCTGGCATTGGCGGTCTTACAGCTGCACTGTGTTTGGCTCGTGCGGGTTGCAAGGTAACTGTGCTTGAACAGGCATGGACAGTGTCTGAACTAGGAGCCGGCCTGCAAATAAGTCCAAACGCTGCCAGAGTGCTGGCGTCGCTGGGTTTGCACCGAGAGTTGTCGAGGGTTGGCGTGCAACCCAACGCTCTGATTTTTCGTCACTACCGCAGTGCTCGGGTTATTGCATCTGCGCGAGTTGGTGATGCGATGATCGCCCGCTACGGAGCGCCTTATTATCATGTGCATCGAGCAGACCTGGTCAGCTTGTTGCTCGCGGCATGTTTAGACTCTAGCGAAATTCAAGTTGTAACCGGTGCCGCGATAGATCGTATCGAGGAATCGGTTGAGAGGGTGACAGCTTATGCTCAAGGGCAAAGTTTCGCCGGCAGCTTTTTAATTGGCGCTGATGGTATTCACTCTTTTGTACGAGAGTATTTGTGGGGCGCAGAACAGCCGCGATTTACTGGCAACGTGGCGTGGCGCGCTTTGCTGCCAGTGCGAAATATAGAATCGGTTAGATATAGTAACGCTGGCTGTGTTTGGTGGGGGCCAGGTAAGCACTTCGTGCACTATCGTGTGCGCGGCGGGGCCTACATGAACTGCATTTGCGTGGTCGAGAAATCATCATGGCGTGACGAATCTTGGTCGGTGCGCGGTGATCTGGCGGAGTTGCAGGAAGACTTTGCCGGCTGGCATGCAGATATAGAAGATCTGTTAGCAGCAGTGGAGCCAGATTCGTTATTTAAATGGGCGCTCTATGACCGCGCGCCGCTATCGCTCTGGGGCAGGGGCAGAGTGTCGCTGTTGGGAGACGCCGCGCATCCCGCGCTGCCATTTATGGCCCAGGGAGCCGCTATGGCCATTGAGGACGCGGCGGTGCTTGGCAACGTGTTTTCGCAACACGTTGGTGCGGGGAGGATTGCACCGGGACTGTCGGCTTATGAACAGCTACGGCGGTCACGAACCGCCTCGGTGCAAGCGCAGTCTCGCCGCAACGCATGGATTTACCATGCTTCTGGACTCGTCGCTATGGGGCGCAACATGCTTGCTCCATGGCTTGGTCAGGCGTTGATGGATAAGATATATCGCTACGATGCTTTGGCCGTAGGTAAGACCAGAAATTAGTGTCTACCGTTACGCGTTACCTAGAGGCGTCAACTTATATACGGCAGTGAATTTGCTCTGGTCACTTGATCTGAGCGTGATAACATCTTAGCAAAGCGGCGCTGGATGGCTGTCACCTGGTGGTGACAAGCACAGTTATCCAGTTACCCAATGAATGAAGGATAGAAATATGGCTGAAGGAATTGGTTACGGCCCAATGGCGAACTCGAGCAATAATGCTCGGACGCAACAAGCGCGTGCGGCGCAGCAAAATGCTGCAACCGAGAGAAACAGTGCTCCGCAGCAGCGCAGTGAGCCACGCGAAACAGCGCAGGCGCGACAGACGCAAGCTCGGCCTCAACAGGATGTGCAAGTATCGATAAGTGGTCGCAGCGAGCCTGCGCAAAGCGATACTTATGAAAATCCTCAGGGCCGCTCCGCACGCAGAAGCTAAGCCGCGCGCAAAATTTGAGCTGCGCTAGCTCAATGGGAGCAGGTTATTTGCTGGCAATGCTTCGGACTAACTTGGTATGAGCCAATTGGTTGATTCCTGAGTTGCCTAGAGTCGACTTGCCGAGAATAGGCCTGCCGAGAATAGGCCTGCCGGGAAAAGTCCCTTGCTGATCTGCAGGCGACGCCAAGGCCGCTTGCAATGCAACCCAACCCACCCAAACCAACCACATGTGGATCAGCCGCGCCCTCGTCACGAATGCGTGCTGTGCGCGGTGATAGGCAGCTTCTACTTAACTGGTCCTGACAGCGGTCTTGAGATCGCTGGCGCCGCCTAAGGGAATTCGTAAGGATGGCTCTTGATCGGCGGGGTGTTAGTCGCGGACGCGCAGCAGACCCTCTTGCGTGGTTGATGCCACCAAGTCGCCAGCCTGGTTGTAGATGAGGCCGCGATTGAAGCCCCGGGCGCCGCTAGCGCTGGGGCTGTCCTGGTCGTAGAGCAGCCAATCGTCGGCTCTGAACGGTCGATGAAACCACATAGCATGATCTAGGCTGGCTACTTGAACATTGTCTTGTACAAAGCTGATGCCGTGAGGGCGGGCCGCAGTATCCAACAGTGACCAGTCGGACAAATAGGCGAGCACACACTGATGTAAGCGCGGGTCGTCTGGCAGGTTCTCACCGCAGCGCATCCAGCATCGCTGGGCTGCTTCCGTAGGTTCTGGGCGCAACAGGTCTAGGGGCTTGAGCGGACGCAGTTCGATGGCAGACGATACCGATAGATCTTCTTGCATCTCTTTGGGCCAGTTTTGCATCTGCTTGCGGCGTATCTCATCTTCACTCGCCAGACTTTCCGGGCCAGGAACGTTTGGAGCGGGAAATTGATGAGACAAACCCTGCTCTTCCACTTGGAAAGAAATGGACATGGTAAAAATCGCCTGTCCGCGCTGGATGGCCACCACCCTTCGAGTAGTAAAGCTTTTGCCGTCGCGGATGCGGTCCACCTTATAAAGAATAGGGATCTCTTTATCCCCCGCGCGCAAAAAATATCCGTGCAGGCTGTGCGCCGAACGATCGTGTTCGACCGTGCGTGACGCTGCGACTAACGCTTGGCCGATCACTTGACCACCATACACACGCTGCCAGCCTTCATTCGGGCTGGTGGCTAAATAGTGATTGAGCTCGATCTCTGCAAGGTCGAGCGTTGCTAGAATTTTGTTTAGTGGCTGCATAAAAGCTCGGTGTGGACCCGAGACTTCGGGTCCGTGCGTAAGACGGTGGCGAATGCCCTAATTAGTACTTGTAGCTTTCGATCTTAAATGGACCCTGTTGGGATACGCCGATGTAGTCGGCTTGAGTATTTGTTAGGCGGGTGATCACGCCACCAAAACCTTCGACCATAAGTTGAGCAACTTCTTCGTCGAGTTTTTTTGGTAACACTTCTACGCTGATGGGTTGACGCTGATTTTCTGGCTGATCGGCCCAGGCCTGCTCAAACAAGTACATTTGCGCGAGCACCTGGTTGGCAAAAGAACCATCCATGATGCGCGATGGGTGGCCCATAGCGTTGCCAAGATTTACCAAGCGGCCTTCTGACAGCAGGATCAGATAGTCTGCGGAATTATCTGAACGATGCACCATATGCACTTGGTCTTTGACCATATCCCAGCGCCAGTTTTCGCGCATGTAGGCAGTATCGATTTCGTTATCAAAGTGACCAATGTTACAGATAACAGAGCCAGCCTTGATGCTGCTCAACATCGCCGAATCACAAACGTTAGCATTGCCGGTGCAAGTGACCAGCACGTCAGTATCTTGCAAAAGCCGATGATCGATGTTCGCAACTTCACCGGTGTTGATGCCATCAACATAAGGCGAGACCACTTCGTATCCGTCCATACAGGCCTGCATGGCGCAAATGGGATCGACCTCGGTAACTCGAACGATCATGCCTTCTTGGCGCAGACTTTGTGCGGAACCTTTGCCCACATCTCCGTAGCCTATAACCAACGCGCGTTTGCCTGCTAACAACATGTCTGTGCCGCGCTTGATCGCGTCGTTCAGGCTGTGACGGCAGCCATACTTGTTGTCGTTTTTCGATTTGGTGACAGAGTCGTTAACGTTAATAGCGGGCACTTTAAGTTCTCCATCGCGCATCATTTCGTAGAGGCGATGCACGCCGGTAGTGGTTTCTTCGCTGATGCCATGAATCTTGCTGAGCATTTGTGGGTAGCTGTCATGGATGATCTGAGTGAGATCGCCACCGTCGTCGAGCAGAATGTTGGCATCCCAAGGTTCGCCGTTGGATAAAATGGTTTGCTCAATACACCATTCGTATTCTTCTTCGGTTTCACCTTTCCAGGCAAAGACAGGAATCGCCGCGGCTGCCATGGCGGCTGCAGCATGGTCCTGAGTGGAAAAGATATTGCACGATGACCAACGCACTTCGGCGCCCAGAGCTACCAAAGTTTCGATTAATACGGCGGTTTGAATGGTCATGTGAATGCAGCCAATGATGCGCGCGCCCTTGAGCGGCTGCTCTGTGGCGTACTTCTTGCGCAGCGACATTAGCGCCGGCATTTCTGCCTCGGCCAGGGTTATTTCCTTGCGGCCAAATTCGGCCAAGCCGATATCTGCTACTTTGTAATCACTCATTTGGTGCTCCGTTTAAGGCTGCTGGGTGTTGAACCAAGGCTTCGATCGGTCCGAGGCTGCATTGTGTATCCACGGCGAATGGAAGAACATAAAGTCAGGCGCGCGCATGTTAGCAAGTTGGTATGTGCACACAAGGGTTTACTCCTCTTTCGAGCATGGACGGTGAGGGGTTGCTGGCAATGAATAAAGATAAGGTACTTTTATGACAGGTCCCCCGGTGACTCTGCGCAGCAAGTTGCCAGATGTAGGCACGACAATTTTCACTCTGATGAGCGCTTTGGCGAACAAGCACCAGGCGCTGAACCTGTCCCAAGGCTTTCCTGATTTTGCGGCGCCTGAGCGCCTTGTGGCGCTGGTCGATGAGTACATGCGTCGCGGCATGAACCAGTATCCGCCGATGCAGGGCGTCATGGCCCTGCGCTCTGAAATTGCCCACAAAACGAAAAATCTTTATGGCTTGGAGTGTTGCCCAGATGAGGAGGTTACTGTTACCGCCGGGGCAACCCAGGCATTGTTCTGCGCAATTGCTGCCGTAGTCGACCAGGGCGATGAGGTGATTGTTTTCGACCCTGCATACGACAGTTACGATCCTGTGATTCGGCTGCAGGGCGCGCATGCTGTGCACGTACCGTTGCTGGCTCCAGACTATCGAGTGGATTGGCAGCGGGTGCGGGCGGCCGTAACGCCGCTCACGCGGATGGTTATTGTTAACTCGCCGCACAACCCAACTGGCATGGTCTTTAATGCGGAGGATATAGCTGAGCTAACCGAAATCGTTGAGTCTAACGACTTGTTTGTGCTGAGTGATGAGGTATATGAGCATATGGTTTTCGATGGCGCCGACCATCTGAGCCTGTGTCGTTTCCCGCAATTGTACGAACGCAGTTTCGTAGTCTCTTCATTCGGTAAGACCTATCATGTCACAGGCTGGAAGGTCGGTTACTGCATTGCACCGGCAGCGCTGTCGAAAGAGTTCCGGCGTGTGCATCAATTCGTGACGTTCACAGTGAACACGCCGGTTCAGCACGCTCTCGCGGACTTTATGCGCGAGCAGCCGGAGCATTATTTGCAGCTTGCTGATTTCTATCAGAGCAAGCGCGATCTATTTTGCCGCTTACTGAACGACTCGCGTTTTCAGTTGCGCGCGTGTCAGGGCACGTATTTTCAACTGTTAGATTATGCCGCGCTTAGCGATGAGTTAGATGCCGAATTAGCTAAGCGTTGGACCAAAAGTCAGGGCATCGCATCGATTCCTATCAGTGTGTTTTATGCCAACCGTGACCACTGTAGCCAGAGCGCGTTGCGCTTTTGCTTTGCCAAGGACGATGCCACGTTAACTCAAGCCGCAGAACTATTATGTCGTCTTTAGATATCTCCCTTATTCAGACCGCAACGCACTGGCATCAGAGCGAAAAAAATCGCGTCATGTTTGATGATTTGCTGTCCCAGATACCGAGTGCTACGCAGCTGGTGATGTTGCCCGAAATGTTTAGCACCGGATTTACTATGGCATCTGCCGCGCTAGCCGAGCCCATGGACGGCGCTACTGTGCAGTGGATGCAGCAGTGGGCCCAGCGGCTGAACAAGGTAGTGTGCGGCAGCCTGATTATCGCAGCGGCCGGCGAATACTTTAATCGAATGGTCTGGGCCGCCCCCGACGGTCAGCTCATTACCTACGACAAGCGACATTTGTTCCGCATGGCTGGCGAGGATAAACACTTTAGTCCTGGCCAGTGCAAGGTGGTGGTGCAGCTTGATGGCTGGCGGATTTGTTTAGCGGTGTGTTACGACCTTAGGTTTCCTGTCTGGCTGCGCAACAATGATGACTACGATCTGCTGTTGGTTGTGGCGAATTGGCCAGCGGCCAGATTAGATGCCTGGCAGACGCTGTTACGAGCGCGGGCTATTGAGAATCAGGCTTTCTGTGCGGGTCTTAATATTGTTGGCCGAGACGGTGCGGGGGTTGATTATGCCGGCGGCAGCGCCATCTATGCAGGGGATGGCGCTGCAATTCTACCGCCCCAAACCCAACCGGGTATTTTTAGCCGACGATTACAGCTACAGACCTTGATGCAAATGCGACAAGACTTTCCTGTGGCGCTGGATGCAGATACGTTCTCTCTGAATTCTCAGTGACACATGAACATGGAGTGTATTTTTGAGCAAGCGTGTACGGTTGAAACTTGTCTGGTCCAAACTAACGCAACCTGGCTGGCCGCTGGCAAGGAGCGTGGCTCTTGTGTTCGCGGTGTTGATATTGGGGGGCTGCGCGGATGCAATGGATCCGGGCAGCGCCAAAGCTCAGGCCCATCCAGGGGCAGCTTTGTATAGCGGTTATTGTGCTTCTTGTCATAACCCTGGTTTGAATGGGGCGCCGCAGATTGCTGACGAGCTGGCCTGGAAACCGCGCATCGCGAAGGGTCGAGACTTGTTGTTACACTCAACTATTAACGGCATTGGCGCTATGCCTGCTCGCGGATTGTGCCGCTCTTGCTCAGATGAAGAGTTGGGCGAGGTAGTGGACTATATGATTCTGCGTGCTGAAGAAGCAGCCGATGTCGCCGCAGATGCCGACGCGCCTGCAGAACCCTCGGTTTAAGTGATGCAACATTTGTCCCGAGTCGCTGTTGGAAGGGGATCGCTATGAATCTGCGCGACTTACGTTATCTGGTGGCTGTGGCGGAACATCGTCACTTTGGGCGGGCCGCGGAGGCTTGCTTCGTTAGCCAACCAACATTGTCGACCCAGCTAAAAAAGCTTGAAGAGACATTGGGCGTGGTGCTGATCGAGCGCTCGAACCGCCGGGTCATGCTTACCGCTGAAGGTACACAAATAGTCGATCAAGCTCAGCGCATTCTGGTTGAAGTGAACTCATTGGTAGCCATGTCGGAACAGCTTCGAGATCCGTTGGGCGGAGAGCTGCGGGTTGGCATTATTCCGACCATCGCACCTTATTTGTTGCCGCATATTTTGAAGCCAGTGCACGAAGCTTTACCTAATCTCGAGATGCACCTCACCGAAGGGCAAACGGCTCAGCTCGTACGTAAGCTCAAGCAGGGCGAGCTTGACGCGATTTTGCTTGCGTTGCCCTTAGATGAAGAAAACATTGCAGAATATGCGCTCTACGACGAGCCTTTCTTCTTTGCCGTCGCGCATAGTCACCCTAAGGCGGGAAAAACCCAGGTCACAACCGCTGATCTCGATAATGAAGAAGTGCTGTTGTTAGAGGACGGCCATTGTTTGCGCGATCAAGCTTTGGAGGTGTGCCACACTCATCGCGGTGTTGAGAGCAAAAACTACAGTGCGACGAGTCTGGAGACGCTGCGCCAGTTGGTTGCAGCTGGGCTGGGTATCACATTGATGCCAGAACTTGCAGTTAACGACGTGAAGTCGGGTAATGGGTCGGACATTAGCTATATTCCATTTGTTGGCGACGTGCCCTCACGTACCCTCGGACTATGCTGGCGCACTTCCTCGACTCGGATTGACTTACTGCAAGAACTGGCCGGGGTTATACACCGCTGCATGCACTGATAGTAGCTATTGGGCAGCATTGAATACCCAGAGGCGAGCCAGTTAGATAATACAGAGAGGCACAGGTGCCCTGACTCCGTCAGGGGATTTTAAGCGTAGCCGCCGATAAAATTTGCACTGGACCTGGGCTGTTTGCTTGTGCTTGAGGAGTCTTGGTTGCCCTCAAAATGTACTGCCCGTTCTCGACTTCATCGTCGGCAGTAGCCAAGATTTTCACTTGTATGCGAGTTTCGGTTTGGCTGGTCACGATTGCTCCATATATGGTGCCTGCTTCAACGTGCTTCAGCAGCAACGGATTCTTTTGTATTTGATCCAGTGCCTCGCCTGAATAAGACAGTGCCACGAAACCTAGCTCGTCATATGCCACTTGATCTGGGGTGACCTTTCTGATCACACAGCGGTTTGTGTCTTGGCCGGCAGTGACTCGAAACTCCTGCTCACAGACGATTTGATACTGAAACACTAATCCACCTTCGAGGGTCGCGTAGTACATCATTGCAAAAGTATATGTGCCCTCGCTCGCGTCCTCCGGCACGGTAAATGAAAATACCGAATAGCCTGCAGAATCTAGGCAGGCTGAGTTGATGATTTGCAAGCTACTAGCTGTGCCATCGAGGCTGCCACCGGCAAAGTCAAACTGGGTGTTGGCGGGCAGTGGCTGCGGAGACGCCGCTGCCGACGAATTTGATATCGTGATAGATTCCGGAGGAATCATGAACGTGATAACTGAGCCTGGTGGCCCTTTATCTGGCTCGAGGTTGGTAACGAAAATGGCAGCATCTGGCATGATTGAGGCTCTCAGGGGGTGTATAGCTTAGTTCGGATTGAGCGTGCTAAAGGCTGACAACCTATGTTGCGGTGATATTGCGGTGATGTTGCGGTGGTGCGAGCTTTCTCCAACCGCCATGCATTTGTGCTAGTTAGCCGCACAGCCTGGTAGACGCCGAGGTACATCAACTTGAGTCGACCACGGTTATAAAGGAGGCCGGTGAGACGATTATTGCGTCAGGATTATCCGCTTCCGCTTCCGCTTCCGCTTCCGCTTCCGCTTCGGCTGTTTTTGTCGGTAACAATCGGTAGTCTCCAACGGGCACCATCATTCCCGCTGTGAGCACTCTTACTTGCAGCTCAGTTGCCGTGTGGCTGAGGACACTTGTGCGAAAACTAGCGCCGAATGTCGTGTGACGAATTCTCAATGTAGATTTCTGTATCTGATCAAGCGAATCGCCCGAATATAACAACGTCTTAGTGCTGAATTGGTTTTTCGCGAAACGCTTTGGCGTGACTGTTCGGATCTGACTAAGCTGGCTGTATTTGGTAACTCTGAACTCCAGCTGAGATCCCAATTCATACGAAATCGAGTCGGTGTCAATATTCACAAAAAAAGTTGCCGAAAATCGGTAGATGCCTGGCTCCGCGCCCTCAGGCACTTCGAAGGTGAAAACTGAGTAGGATTGTTGATCGACGCAAGAGCACTGCGATACAAAAATCGTGGTCGGGCCAACGAGTCGAGCGGCGCTGCTGAAAAGGTCGTGATTAGGCGGCAGGGGCTCCGGCGCTGCAGCGCCTTCGCTCGGCAGGGTGATTGAGCCTTCAGGGATCATGAATTGAACCGTCGTCCCTGGTGGGCCGAGGCTGGGGTC
>MDTB01032652.1_pt1 | contig 10528 bp, 9 predicted proteins | sample 811161 | NCBI WGS metagenome assembly MDTB01 (sample SAMN05326650, study PRJNA326480) | marine metagenome | isolation source: seawater | place: Mediterranean Sea | collected 2009
CTGATATCAAAATTTCTAGTTTCAACTTTTTTTTGAGCTCTTTCCATGGCTTTATTAATCCAGGGATGGTCGATAGACTCATTTTCTTTTAGTCCTAGTTTTTTCAACATTCCATCGATAGAGTCACCTCCAAAAATTCTCATTAATTCATCTTGAAGACTTATAAAAAATATTGAGTTTCCAGGATCTCCTTGTCTTCCAGCTCTACCCCTTAGTTGGTTGTCAATTCTTCTGCTCTCATGCCTTTCAGTGCCTATTATATATAGACCTCCCAACTCTTTAACTTTTTTTTCATCTTGTTTAAATTTTTCTAAGTCATTTTCTTTTCCATCTTCGATAAAATCTTTATTTCCTCCTAATTTTATATCTGTCCCACGTCCTGCCATATTAGTTGCGATGGTAACAGCATTAATTTTTCCTGCCTCAGCAATAATTTTGGCTTCTTTTTCATGCTGTTTAGCATTTAGTACATTATGATTTATTTTTTTTTTATTAAGATAATCAGAAATTTTTTCTGACTTCTCAATACTTGTTGTACCAACTAAAACGGGTTGTCCTTTATTACTGCACTCAATAATCTTATTAGTAATAGCATTGTACTTTTCATTTTCAGTTCTAAAAATTTGATCGTTATAATCTTTTCTTTGCATAGTTTTGTTTGTTGGAATTGAAACTACATTTAATTTATATATATCAAAAAATTCCTCTGCCTCTGTTAACGCGGTACCAGTCATACCAGATAATTTTTGATATAGTCGAAAGTAATTTTGATAAGTAATCGAAGCAAGTGTTTGGTTCTCTTCTTCTATTTCTACATTTTCTTTAGCCTCTAAAGCTTGATGCAACCCATCAGAAAATCTTCTACCATCTAAGATTCTACCTGTGAACTCATCAATAATCTTTACCTTTCCGTCTCTAATTATATAATCAGTATCTTTTTTAAAAAGAAGATTAGCTTTAAGAGCTTGATTTACATGATGTACTAGACTTAAATTTTCTGGATCATAGAAATTATTATTTTTTAGTATTCTTTTTTGAATAGATAGTTTCTCTATTTTATCTATTCCTTGATCAGTTAGAATGGCATTTTTGTTTTTTTCATCTAACTCAAAATCATTTTTTTTAAGGTATCTCATAAATTCATTGGATATTGAATATAGATTAGTTCTATCTTCTAATTTACCTGATATTATTAATGGTGTTCTTGATTCATCTATCAAAATACTATCAACTTCGTCAACGATACAATAATTATGATTTCTTTGAACCATTTCGTTAAGTTCATATTTCATATTATCTCTTAAGTAATCAAAACCAAGTTCGTTATTTGTGGCGTAGGTAATATCACATTTGTAGTTCTTTTTTCTTTGTAAATCGTCTAAGTCATTTGTAATACATCCTGTGGAAATCCCTAAAAAGTTAAAAACTTTTCCCATCCACTCTGAGTCTCTTTTAGCCAGATAATCATTTACTGTAACAATATGAACTCCTTTGTCCGATAAAGAATTAAGATAAGCAGGAAGTGTGGATACTAATGTTTTACCCTCTCCGGTTTTCATTTCAGCAATTTTACCTTGATGTAGCATTATGCCTCCAGCTAACTGAACATCATAGTGTCTTTCATTTAAAGTTCTTTTTGCTGCCTCCCTGACAAGGGCAAAACTATCAGGTATTATGTTTTCCAGCGAGTTTCCTTCTTTTATAGATCGTTTTAGGTTTAATGTTTTTTCCTTGAATTCGCCATCTGATAGAGATTTAAACGCACTCTCTTTACTATTTATAGCGGAAATTAAATTTTTTGTTTTGTCTAATTCTTGTTGATTAGAGCTTTTAAATATTTTACTAAATGTCCTTGTAAATACATTCATAATACTTCTATATATGTATTTATAATCTAAATTAAACAGTAATTATGACGATAAATATAAAAAATTTCTTAAACGACAAATCGAAAATGTCTAAAATGGGGGAGTTTCAAAATCTTAAACAGATAGAAGGACTCGAAATGTCTTCTGTTTCAGCAGATTTGTACAAGAATGGAAGAGATGATTTAGCGCTTTTTTATTTTAGAAACGGAGCAAATTATGCAACAGTATCGACTACTAGCACTCTTAAATCTGAGTCTTTGCTTTGGAATGATGGTTCTCACAAAAAATCTATTAAAGGGCTATTAGTTAATACTAAAAATGCAAATACTTTTACAGGCAAGCAAGGAAAAGAAAGTTTAGATATAATTGCAAAGAACCTTTCAAGAATTTTAACCTTAAGAGAGTCCAAGTCTGAAGATGGGACTTCAGAAACTGTTAAAATAAAAGATTTAATATTTGCTTCGACAGGTGTCATCGGAGAACAATTTCCTGTTGATGAAATAAAAGATACTTTGAATAACTTAGTTGATAAACTTAGAAATGATCATAATAAACTATATTGGCTAAAAATAGCTTCTGCAATTATGACAACTGATACAAAACCAAAAATTGCTTATGAAGAAATAATATTTGGAGATGAGTTAATTAAGATTGCTGGAGTTGCTAAAGGATCAGGAATGATTGCGCCTAATCTTGCAACAATGCTATCATTTATCTTTACTAATGCAGACATTAACTCAAATTTGTTAAAAACTTTATTGAGAAAAGCAGTTTCAAATACTTTCAACGCCATAACGGTAGATAGCGATCAATCAACAAATGATATGGTGTCAATATTTTCAACTAGAGCTATCAAGATTGGTCAAAATTTAAATCAAAATGATCGAATTGTACAAAAGTTTGAAATAGCTCTAAAAAAATTATGTCTGAACCTTGCTCAACAAATTGTTGTAGATGGAGAAGGTGCAAAAAAATTTATTACAATAAAAGTAATAAATGCGAAATCTATTACTAGCGCAAAAAAAATAGGTTTTTCAATTGCTAACTCTCCATTAATAAAGACAGCTGTAGCAGGCGAGGATCCAAATTGGGGAAGAATTGTTATGGGAATAGGAAAATCTGGAGAACAAATTGATCCAAAAAAATTAAAAATAAAACTAGGCAATTTTATAGTAGCGGAAAATGGAAAAATCTCTGATAGTTATGATGAAAAAAAACTTAAAGAGTATATGATGTGGGACTCAATAGTAATTGAAATTAATTTAAAATTAGGAAATGATGCATTCGAATGTTATTCATGTGACTTTACCCATGATTATATTAGTATTAATGCAGATTATAGAAATTAAATATTAAAGAAATTTATACGTGATAAAATATAACCTTAAATGTAAAAATGATCATGAATTTGAAAGTTGGTTTTCAAATTCTAAAGAATTTGAAAAATTAAAAAAAAAAAGATTATTAGATTGTATATATTGCTCTTCTAATGAAATAGAAAAATCAATAATGTCTCCAATGATATCAAATAAAAGAACAAATGAAACTAATTTAGATTTTTTTGATCAAAAATTAGGTAATGATCAAAATAAATTGATAAAATTAAGACAGTTTGTTGAAAACAACTTTGAATTTGTTGGAGAAAATTTTAGTAAAAAAGTTAGAGAAGTTTACTACGACAAGAAAAGCAAAAAAAGTATATATGGTAATGCCTCAGAGGAGGAAAGAGAAGAGCTTGCAGAAGAGGGAATAGATTTATTAAGCATTCCTTGGGTTGATAAAGATAATTAATTTTTCAAACTACAAATTATATAATTTACTGAAAGATTTTCTGTTTTTTTCCATTCACGATAAAAAGGATTAAACTCTAATCCTGAAACATTTATATTAGTTAATTTATAATTAGAGAATTTTTGTGTTAACTCTTCTGGTTTAATAAATTTATTCCAATCATGAGTTCCTATTGGCAGCCACCGCAACACATATTCTGCACCGATAATAGCTTTAATATATGAAGTAAGTGTTCTATTTATTGTAGCTGTGAACATTAATCCATTTTTTTTTAATAAATTGTTACAAGACTTTATATAAAGGTCTAAATCATCTACATGTTCAACCACTTCAAGATTAAGAATTATGTCAAAATTTTCTTTTTCATTTAGCTGTTCAGGGGATTTATTTACATAATTAATTTTAAGATTATTTTTTTTAGCATGAAGGCTGGCAACATTTATATTTTTTTTTGAGGCATCAATGCCTGTTACTTTACCACCTAATCGTGCCATCGGTTCACTAATTAAACCACCACCACATCCTATATCTAAGATTTTTAAATTGCTAAGTGAAAATTTTCTACTTCTATCTAATTTAAAATGTTTTGATATTTCTTCTAAAATGTATTGAATTCTTATTGGATTGAACATGTGTAAAGGTTTAAATTTACCATTTATATCCCACCATTCATCAGCTAATTTTGAAAACTTTTGAATTTCTTCTTTATTTATTGTAGTCATCTATTTTATATATATTAATTTTACTTAATTAAATTCAATTTATATTATATTAAAATCTAACAATGGCAAAAAAAGTATTAAAATTTGGTGGAACTTCCGTAGGAACTATAGAAAGAATCCTTCATGTGGCAAAGATTATAAATAAAGAATATGTCGCAGGTAATGAAGTTATCGTAATAGTCTCTGCAATGTCAGGCAAAACAAATGAGCTAACAAAACAGTCTCAATCTATTTCTTCTAATTTCAATAAAAGAGAGTTAGACGTGCTCTTATCTTCTGGAGAACAAGTTACAAGCGCTCTATTAGCAGGGGCATTAATTGATCTAGGATTAAATGCTAAATCATGGCTTAATTGGCAAATACCAATCTTAACTGAGGGAGAACATTCAAACTCAAGAATTATAAATATTAACATTACAGAAATTAATAAATTTATATCAGAAAAAGGAATTGCAATAATTCCTGGTTTTCAAGGAATTTCAAAAATAGGAGACGTTACAACAATTGGTAGAGGAGGATCAGATGCTACTGCGGTAGCAGCAGCAAAAATATTTAAAGCAGATACATGTGAAATATACACTGACGTGGATGGAGTTTATTCTACTGATCCAAATAAAATACCTGTTGCAAAAAAAATAGACAAAATATCTTATGATGAAATGCTTGAGCTGTCATCTCTTGGAGCAAAAGTAATGCAACCTTCAGCAGTACAAACTGCTATGATGTATAATATACCCCTTGAAGTAAAATCTACGTTCACTGACAGACAAGGAACGAGAATTTTTAGCCAAGAGAACATAGATTATACCAAAAGTGTTACTGGCGTTGCTTATTCAAAAGATGATGCTAAAATTACATTAATGGGAGTTCAAGATAAACCCGGCGTTGCAGCAAATATATTTGAACCACTAAGCAAAAGTCAGATAAACGTTGATATGGTTATACAAAATATTTCCTCAGATTATAAAACTACTGATATAACTTTTACAATAAAAAGGGATGACCTCTCAAAAACTATTGATTTATTAAAAAATAATAAAAATATCCAATATAGTAACATTAATCATGATGACAAAGTTTCAAAAATTTCAATAGTTGGTGCAGGAATGGTTTCTACACCTGGAATAACTTACAAAATGTTTAGAAGTTTAGCTAATGAAAAAATAAATATTTTAGCTATTTCAACTTCAGAAATTAAATTATCTGTAATTATAAACGAAGATAATACTGTTAAAGCGATTAAAAAATTACATACAGTATTTAATTTAGATTAAAATGGAATTAAGACCACATAGAATAATTAATAGAAAAAAGACCAAGAAAATTAATGTTGGCAAAGTTGCTGTAGGAGGAGATTCTCAAATCAGTGTCCAATCAATGACAAATACTTTAACCACAAATGTTAAAGAAACAATAAAACAAATTCATTCATTAGAGGATGCTGGCGCAGACATAGTAAGAGTTTCATGTCCAGATGAGAACTCTACTAAAGCACTTAAAAGTATTGTGAAAGAAGTTAATGTTCCTATAGTAGCAGACATACATTTTCATTATAAGAGAGCTATAGAGGCAGCGAAAATGGGGGCGAGCTGTCTAAGAATAAATCCAGGCAACATAGGATCAAATGAACGAATACTAGAAGTAGTTAAATCTGCAAAAGATAATAACTGTTCTATCAGGATAGGAGTAAATGCTGGTTCATTAGATAAAAGATTACTTGAAAAATATAAAGAGCCCTGCCCTGAAGCATTAGTAGAAAGTGCAATGTATAATATTAAACTGTTAGAAGACAATGATTTTTTTAATTTCAAAATTAGCGTTAAATCTTCAGATGTTTTTTTAACAGTTAAATCTTATAAACAGTTATCTAAGGTTTGTGATTATCCTTTACATCTAGGAATTACCGAGGCTGGAGGATTACTTACTGGCAGCATAAGATCATCAATAGGAATAGGTCAACTTTTAATGGAAGGCATTGGAGACACGATTAGAGTTTCATTATCTTCTGATCCAGTTGATGAAATTAAAACAGGCTATGAAATTTTAAAATCGCTAGGCATTCGAGCAAGAGGTGTAAATATTATCTCTTGTCCTTCTTGTGCTCGGCAAGCCTTTCCAGTAATTGAAACTGTAAAAGAATTAGAAAAAAGACTAGCTCATTTAAAAAAACCAATAACTTTGTCAGTAATAGGATGCGTGGTTAATGGTCCAGGTGAAGCAGCACAAACAGAAATAGGATTAACAGGCGGAGGGCAAGATAATAATCTTTTATATTTATCTGGAATACCTCATACCAAAGTAGCTAGCGAAGAGATTATAGAAAAAGTTGTTCAACTAGTGGAAGAAAAAGTCAAAGAAAAAAATAATTGAACAATGATACCTATTCAAAAAGTACAAGATATTATTGAAAAACATAGTAAGCTAGAAAAGGAGCTTTCATCAAGTGATATTGACACCAAACTATTTGCAAAAAAATCTAAAGAATATTCAAATCTAGGAAATATTATTTCTTATGCTAAGGAATTTATAAAATTTGATGGAGAAAAAAAAGATTTAGAACAAATAATAAAAGATCAAAATAGCGATAGTGAAATGAGAGAAATGGCAGAGAAAGATTTGCAAGATTTGAAAATTAAAAAACAAGATTACGAAAATAAATTAACAATATTTTTACTTCCAAAAGATGAAGATGATGATAAAAATGCGATAGTTGAAATAAGAGCGGGTACAGGAGGATTAGAAGCCTCTCTTTTTTGCTCAGATTTATTTAAGATGTATGAAAGAGTATGTTCAAAAAAGAAATGGAAATTAGAAATTATTAGTATTTCTAAAAGTGAGGCTGGAGGATTCAAAGAAGTAATATTTTCTGTAAGTGGTAATGATATTTATTCCTATCTAAAATATGAGTCAGGAGTTCATCGTGTACAAAGAATTCCAGAAACAGAAACTCAGGGTCGAGTACATACCTCAGCAGCAACTATTGCTGTACTACCTGAAGCAGAGGATGTAGATATACAAATTAAAGAGTCGGATTTAAGAATAGATGTTTTTAGAGCTGGTGGGCCTGGAGGACAATCCGTTAATACTACTGACAGTGCTGTTAGAATTACACATCTGCCCAGTGGAGTAGTAGTAAGCCAACAAGATGAAAAATCTCAACACAAAAATAAAGCCAAAGCATTAAAAATTTTAAGATCCAGAGTTTATGAGGCTGAAAAAAGAAAAAAAGATCAAGAAAGATCTAGCAATAGAAGAAGTCAAATAGGTTCTGGCGATAGATCGGAAAGAATAAGAACTTATAATTTTCCCCAAGGAAGAGTTACAGATCATAGGATCAATCTTACTTTACATAAACTTGATGAATTTTTGAGTGGAGAAATTCATGAAGAAATGAATCAAGAACTGAGACTAAAAGAACAAGATATGAAACTTAAAAACCTAAATTAATGGAAATCTTAGAGCTTATAAATAACGGATCAAGCCAATTAAAAAACAGAAATATTAAAACTTATAAGCTAGACTCAGAAATATTGCTTTCCAAAGTTTTAGAAAAAACAAGAGAAGAATTGCTGATCAATTTGGAAAAAAAAGTTGACCAGATAAAAGTAAACAAATTTCTTAGACTGATAAACAGAAGGTCTTCAAATGAACCGATTGCTTACATCTTAAAAAAAAAGGAATTTTGGAGTAAAAATTTTCTCGTAAATAGTGGTACTTTGATACCAAGACCTGAGACTGAGCTGATGGTTGAAAAAGTTGTAAAAATTTTTAAAACTAAAGATATATTTATTTTAGACATCGGAACAGGTACTGGTTGTATATTATTAAGTATATTAAGTGAATTACAAAATTCAAAAGGTATAGGTATCGATATTTCACAAGAAGCAATAAAAGTTGCAAAACAAAATGCAAAAAAACATAAATTAAGCAACAGAACTAAGTTTTATAATAGACCTTTGAATGAAATTTATGAAAACAAGTTTGATTTAATAGTGTCCAATCCTCCCTACATAATGAGAAAAGATATAAAAAATCTAGATGAGGATATTAAAAAATTTGAGCCTAAATTAGCTTTAGACGGTGGAAATGATGGGCTTGACGTTATTAAAAAAGTTATCTACAAATCCAAGAGTATCTTAAAAATTAAAGGTATGCTCGCCTTAGAAATAGGAAATGAGCAATTTTACAAAGTTTCAAAAATATTAAGGGATAATAGATTTAAGACTAAATATTTAGTTAAAGATTATAGAAATAATATTAGATGCTTATTATCAATATTGGAAAGCTAAGATAAAAAAAGAAAAACAACTAATGAACAATAATAGAAGAAGAAATTTTAGAGCTAGACCTCAAAAGAATAATTTTAGAAGAAGAAATGGATCAATGAATTCCAATGGTGTAACTAATTATAATAGTAATGGAAATATGAACTTTAATAGAAATGGCTCTATGTCAAATCCATTTAATGTTGAAAAAACTATGCAAAAATTTCAACAACTGGCAAAAGATGCTCAGAGTAGCGGAGATCCTGTTTTAGTTGAAAATTATTTACAGCACGCAGATCATTACTCAAGAAGACTAGCAGAATTGAATGAAAAAAATAGAGAAAATTCCTCAGCCAACGAAAAAAATAATGACTTACAAGAGAAGCCTTCTAAAGACATTATTAAAAATTCTAATTAAATTAATTTATCTTAATTCTGATAATTTTAGATCAATCTTAATCCTTGCTAATTCAAAATTTTCTCTAGCATCTCCTTTTAAAATTTTTCCTGAAGGTAATTTAAGTTTTTGAGAATTTACTTTTCGACCGTTAACTACTACTTCGTAATGAAGATGAGGTCCTGTAGACATTCCAGTTGACCCAACATAACCAATTATTTGTCCTTGTTTAACTCTTCTCCCTTCCTTTATACCTTTCGCAAAACTTTTCATGTGAGCATAGATAGTTTCATAAGTAGAATTATGTTTTATTTTTACACAATTGCCGCCACCGCCACACCATCTTGCTCGTGTAATTTTACCGGCACCTGATGCCATAATAGGTGTACCACTAGGAGCTGCGAAATCTGTTCCTCTATGCATTTTGTTGTATCCTAAAATTGGATGTTTTCTCATCCCATATGCTGAAGACAATCTTGCTCCATTAATAGGTGTCTTCATTAAAGACTTAACTATACTTCTTCCTTTAATATCGTAAAAACCAATATCTGTATTATCCTTAAAACTATAAAGATTAATTTCACTTCCATTTACAAACATTGAAGCATAAATTATTTTGCCAGTGTCTTGCACTTTATTGTTATCATCTTCAAATCTTTCATATAAAATTTCAAACCAGTCTCCTTTTCTGATATCTCTTTGAAAATCTACTTCAAAACCAAATATCCTTGCAAATTCCACAATTATATTAGGCTCTACACCAGAATTTATGGCAGAACTATATAAATTATTTTTTATTTCACTTTTAATGATAGTTTCTTTTTTATAAAGTTTTAAAATATTTTCTTTTACAATAAAGCTTTCATTACTTTTTCTTATCTCAATATTCAAAGTATTATTTACTGGATAAACAAGATTCACAACAGTTTTAGTTCCGTCATTTAATTTTTTTATTACCAACGCAAGTGTTCTACCAGAGTAAATATTAGTAAGTTTCTTTTGTTTTAAATTTTTAGATATAATCTTTATATCATTTGCATTAATATCAAGTTTTCTTAAAATTTTTTCAACTGAGTCATTTTTTTGAATTAAATACTTGACCTCTTCATATGGGCTGTTGATTTTAGATATGAAAAAATCGCTTAAATTTGTAAATTCTTTGGTTTTAATTAAATTATTTAAGTTTTGAGCTTCTACGGTTTTTTTTTTCGTTAATAAATTTGAAAACATAATTAAAATTGTAAACAATATAACTACTAGAAATAAATATATAAAATTCCTTGTATTTAAGACCTTGTAATCTCTATCTTTGCCTTTTAAATTCCTTAAAATTTTTGGAAAACTATTTAAAATTTGATTTATCGTCATAGTTGTTTTCTATAAAAATTATATAGGATTTGCAATGAGGGAAGGGTAAAAAACCCCTATAATTGCTTACTTTTAATACCAATATACGCCTTGACTTATGGCATATTTGTAATAAAA
>MDTB01094427.1_pt1 | contig 10528 bp, 8 predicted proteins | sample 811161 | NCBI WGS metagenome assembly MDTB01 (sample SAMN05326650, study PRJNA326480) | marine metagenome | isolation source: seawater | place: Mediterranean Sea | collected 2009
AGATACAATCGCTGGAACTCTATGACCTCCCTCCCAATTCGTTCCTTTCCCTTCTCGGTAAATCCCTGAAGAACCTGAATGTCCTCCATAAGAAAGCCAAGGCCCGTTATCTGAGGTGAAAATTATTATTGTATTTTCTTCTAATTCATTTTCCTTTAGAGTTTCTAAAATCTGTCCTACTGAAGCATCAATTTCATGAATTACATCACCATAAAGACCGCGTTTTTGGGTGTTTCTTCTGGAATCACTAACAAATAACGGAACATGAGGTTGAGGGTGAGGTAAATAAAGAAAAAAAGGATAGTCTTTATTTCGCTTTATAAAGCTTATTGCTTTATCTGTAATAGCTTGCGTTAAAAACGTTTGATCTCTCATCACGCGAATTGGTGTTTCGTTTTCATAGAGTTCAATGTCAGGAAAGTTAAAAACAGTTCCTTGCTGAGGATGCTGGGGCCACATATCATTAGAATATAATATCCCATAAAATTCATCAAACCCATGATTTCGCGGAAGGAATTTAGGCGCATCACCAAGGTGCCATTTCCCATAAGCTGCGGTGTTATATCCGTTAGCTTTTAATAATTCTGCAATAGTGGTCTCTTCGGGATTTAGTCCTACTTTCGATCCTGGGCTATAAGCATTATGAATTCCAATTCTGTCGGAATATGCGCCAGTCATAATAGATGCTCGTGATGCTGAGCATACCGGTTGAGTAGCATAATAAGAAGTGAAATAGGCTCCGTTTCGAGCCAATTCATCTAAATGTGGAGTTTCTATATCTTTAGCACCATAAATTCCTAAATCGCCATAACCCTGGTCGTCTGTTAAAATAAAAATGATATTTGGCTGTGTATCAGAATCACAGTTAAGAATCAAAAAAAAACTAAATAAAGCTAAAATATTTCTCATAATTAATCAATGACTTTTTGAAATGCATAAAAACATTTAAAATTAGAAATGCTATGAAATTAGTTAACTACTAGTTAAAATATATATTTCAATAAGAAAACAAATATTATTATGAAAATAATAAGTGTTTAAATCATCAATTTGATAAAATCCAATCAAAAAAAAAGAGATATTTTCATTTTACCCTATGAATTATTGAATACTCAAAAAAAATCAAGTTTTTGATATTTTATTAGCATGATTTATTAAAAAATGGCCATATCTTTAAAATATAAAAGATGTAAAACCGATTTCATTGCATTTTTTATAAAATACATAATACTTTGTTCATAACAAGGTTAGTATTTATTCTTTGTTAATTTATTCATTTGTTTGGCCGCCCCACCTGGGGCGGTTTTTTATTTTTTAATGTTTTTATTTTTATCAATGGTAAGAAAAAATTCTAAAATCACAGAAAAAAAATAAATTAATATAAAAGGAACAATGTATATGTAATAAAAAGTAGAATCTGACAATAGAATGTTGAAATATTGTTCTGCATTAGAGTAGTATTTAATCTTGTCAGTTGATAAATCATAAATTAAACCTGTGTAAATGATTAATAAATAAAAGATTAGAAATATTCTAATTGGCCAATAAACAACAGGCTTTAAAAAAGAAAAACCAAAATAGTATTTTAATTTTTTCATAGAATAAAAATACATAATATCATCCAACAGAATATTTATTGTTACTAAAAGGTTTTTAATAAGTCAGAAGGTTTGCTAATTTTTTCCCAACTTGACTCCCAATAGCAACCCCCATCCCGCTTAGCTTTAAACCTAAAGCTATATTATCTTTGTATTTTTCTAAAACTGGCATCTTATCTTCTCCAAAGGCCATAATACCCGACCATTCCATATCTAATACTACTTTTTACTTTGGAAGTATAAAGTTTTGTAAGTCATTAACTAACTGATTTTTGATCTTTTGATTGATCCCAAAACTTGTAGTCTTCTCAGTATTAAAATCTAAAGATCGTCCCCCGCCAAATAATATTCTATTTTTTATATTTCTAAAGTAATAATAGCCCTGATGGTAATGAAATACCCCTTCAACTTTAAGGTTGGGAATAGGTTTGGTTAAAATAACTAGACCCCTGCCTGGAGATATTTCCAAAAAAGGAAAAAGTTGACTAGCAAATGCATTATTACAAACGGCTAGCTTCTTACATAAAAGATTAAAATCTAAGTCTTTTAAATTTAATGATATTTCATTTCTCCCCTTTTCTTCTTCGAATGAATTCAATGTAACATTGGAAAAAAAAGAAATATTTTGACGATTAACTTTAGAACGAAGAGTCCGCATCATCATCCCAGTATTAATTTGACCTTCGTAAGGATTTTCAATTAAATGTTTTACTCGGTCTGGAGCAAATCCAAATTTTTGAATTTTTTTATTATTTAAATGGAAAACCTCCTTTTTAAAAATTGGTCTTAACAAATCATTAAAATGATCAATTTGATTTAAAGCTTCTGAATCTTTATCAAAAAAGAGTTCATAGCCTCCTTTCCATTTTATATCTATATTTTTATCTCCAAGAGTTTCTCTTAGCAGATTGAGACCATCTATACGCATTTGAATAATTTTACTTAAGGATTGATTATCCATATGTTTAGAATCATCCATTAATTCTGTCAAAGATCCAAAGCAAGCAAAACCAGCATTTTTGGTACTTGCCCCATTAGAAAAAATACCCCGCTCCAAGACAGCTATGCTGGCTTTAGGGTTTAATTTACGATACTCCAGAGCACAAAACATTCCAGTAATTCCTCCTCCAAGAACAACTAAATCATATTTTAATAATTGTGTTTTTTCCCAAAAGCTTAACATCGACTTGTTTAAATTAGTTTTGATTTATTTTTATTGGACAACCATAGAATGACATAGTTTATGAGCTTAGTTATTCTAAATTTTGAAACCTTAGTCCGAAGCCATAATCAAAAAGTGGATTTTCAAGATCATAAGGAAGATCTTCTTTTTGATTTAAAACACTTTTCATAGATGAAGGCAGTTGTATCGGTAGGGTTCCACTGGGATTAAAACCTCCAAAAATCAATTCGAAAATAATATCATCTGAAATGTCGAAATCTGCAATTATTGCTTTAGAGATAGGTTCTAATTCGGTAAGTATTGCCGGCCTCTTAAGATTTGCTACTAAAATAGTTGGTTTTGTTTTTAAAAGTGGTGTTAATATTTCTAGTTCCTCTTCAGGAAAATCTAGTCTTTCACCACTAATTAACATCTCCATTATAGATCCTGCTTTTTCAACACCCCACTGAGGAGTATCAACTTTAGCTACAACAATGTCTGCTTTTTCTAGTGAAGTTACTTCAGCATCTTTTACTTTTTTAGTGTCAAATCCATGAAGATATATCTTTGTTTTAGGTCTTAGTGGAAGAATATCATCCTCATTTTTTAAAAGTACTAATGCTCTTCGCTGTGCTTCTTTTCCTTTTTCAATTGAAATTTTATTCCCCAAAATTTTTAGAGATTCTTCTGATAAATAAGGGTTATCAAAAAGCCCTAATTTAAATTTTTGAAGCATTATCCTTTTTAAGGATTGATCAATTCGCTTTTCTTCAATTTCCCCTTTTTTAATAAGTTCCGCTAATTTGTGACTAAGGCTTTCTCCACCTATCATATCTACCCCAGCATCAATAATTTTAATTATTCTTTCATCTATGTTTAAATGTTCGACTCCGTGAGCTGAAGCAGGTTTAAATAGAATTCCCATCGCTTTTTTATCAGTAATCATAGCCCAATCAGTGCAGATAATTCCTTCAAATCCAAGCCTTTTTCTTAACATCCCGGTAATAATTTCTTTATTATAAGATGCTCCAACATCTTCGTCTGTAATCCCTTTAGCAATACTATAAAAGGGCATTACCGAAGCAGTCTTTGCTTCAAATGCTGCTATAAATGGCTTTAAATGCTGCTCTAAGTTTTCCTCTTCAAAAATTTGAATCCCAGGTGGAAAGTGAGTATCCTTTCCATTTTCTGGTGTTCCTCCTCCGGGAAAATGTTTTACCATAGCCGCTACGGAAGCAGTCCCAAGGCTATCCCCTTGAAGTCCTCTTATATAGGCCGATACAAGTTTTGAATTCACATCTGAATTTTCACCAAAAGTTCCATTTATTCGAAACCAACGAGGCTCTGTGCTGGTGTCTGCCATTGGTCCTAATGCAACTCGAATTCCTAAAGCTTTGTATTCTTTTCTAACAATAGCTCCAAAATCTTGAACTAGAAGAGAATCGTTAATAGCTCCCATTCCCAGCGCAGACGGCCAAGAGGAAAAATAAGGTGTGTGAATTGACGCTCCAAATTTTGATGGAACACCATGCCGAGGATCTGAAGCAATTGTTATTGGAATGCCTAGGCGGGTTTTTTCTCCCATTTTTTGTAAGGCATTGTTCCATGCTAACATCTTTTCTTTTGGATAAGAGGCAGTGATATTGAAATGGTTCATTTTTTTCTTGACAATCTTTGCAGAAGAGTACTCCATTAAAAAAGAGAAAGGGTCAGAGAATGTGGGATATTCCATTGGGGTTCCATCAGAATTTATCCCAATCATATCTATAAAAATTGCTCCTGCTTTTTCATGAATATTCATCTGATTAATCAAATCTTCAACTCTATCTTCAATTTGAGCTTCTGGATTCTCGTAAGTATCTAATTCCCCATTTTTATTTAGATCTCGATATACCTTATTATTAATTTCAATTTTTGGTGCTTCAGGACCAAGCATTGCATAATCTCTTGAAGCGTCGAACCTCCATTTTGCGACAAAAAAAAGATAGGTAATTATAACCAATAAAATTAACGCTGATATCCCTTTAAGTATTATTCCAAGAATTTTTTTCATCTGCCTAAACTAAATAATTTATTTATATTAACTGTATTAAATTTATCAATGAGTTTTATAAATTAAAATTTCCGTTTTAAAATATTATAAATGAAAAGATTAATTCTTGTTTTATTATTTATATCGTGTAAATCTCCTCAAAACAAATGGGTCTCATTAATCAAAAATAATTCTCTTGAAGGATGGCATTATTTTCAAGATGATGGATTAAAAAAAGGCTGGAGTGTTAAAAATGGAATTTTAATTTTCGATAAAATTTCAGGATTAGAATCTGGGGAAGATGATGCGAGTTTACTCTCTGATAAAATATATGAAAGTTTTGAAATTTCTTTTGAATGGAAAATTGAAGAAGGAGGAAATAGTGGATTTATGTGGGGAGTTAATGAGAATCCTGATTATAAATTCCCTTATCAAACTGGCCCTGAAATCCAAATCATTGATCCAGATGTTTATGCAAACCCAGAGAATGTTCTAGGCGGAGATATTGAACTAAATAATATTTTAGGTGATTTAGACCAAAAGAAAAAATTTTTAGGTGCTGTTTATGATTTGTTTTCTCCTAAAGGTGAATTAAAACCGAACCCTGTAGGAGATTGGAATATATATTACATTAAAATCGATCAGAAAAATAATCAAGGGTTACTAAAATTAAACGATGTATTAATTAATGAGTTCCCTCTAAGTGGTCCGAAGTGGGATGATTCATTTTCAAAGAGTAAATTTAATAAATCTGAAGATTATCCTTATCTAGGTAAAAAGCGTTGGTATGATTTTGCAAAGTTTAAAAAAGGCGCTATTTGTCTTCAAGATCACCCGGGAAAAGCATATTTTAAAAATATTAAAATTAGAGAGCTTTACTGATTTTTTAGCAAATAATGAATTATTATTAAAGATTTTCTTAACTGTAATAAAAACCTGTTGCAATCCTGTAGGCAAGATAAATTCCTGTTATAGTCCAAATCCACCATCTATTTTTCATATACCATTCCATAAGTTTCATATTTGTATTACCCTAAAATATTGAATAATATTTAATCTCCCTTTGATTTTAATATTTTAATATCCTAATAATATTAATATGTTTTATTTTGTTTTGAAACTTAATTAAAGTAGCTATAAGCTTATTATTGTAAAAAAGTTTTTACTTTAACCTTTTAGAATCATGATATTGAAGCCTTTAAAATTCTATTTTTTTTTGTTCATACTTTTTTGTTTTGGCTTGCAGGCTCAAAATCAATTAGAAAAAAGAGAACTTCATTTTTCAGGTAAAATAAATTTAACCAATAATGGTTTTTCATTTATTCCTCTTTTTTCTTTAGGAAAACCTGCCTCAACGGTTAATTTATCAGTTGGAGGTAAACGATTTAGCTTTGACCCTCAGTTTCGTTTTGATCTTGAAGGTATTAGACCTTGGTCCTTTTTATTTATTTGGCATTACATGCTAATTAAAAAAGAAAGGTTTCAAGTGCGCTTAGGAACTTATTTCCCTGCATATGCTTTCACAAAATTAGACTATACTAGAAATAAACGTGCCGTAGAAATTTTAACTCCACAACGGTTTTTTATATGGAATACTTCCCTAAATTATGTTTTGAGTAATAAAATAAGTATTGGCCTTTTCTATCTTAATGGAATGGGACTAGAACAAGTAGATCAAACGGAGCGAGCAAATTTTATTTCTTTTAGAGCAAATATTAATAATATAAAATTAAGTAACAGTTTGAGTTTAGTTTTTAATCCAGAAGTTTATTTTTTAAAAATTGATGCAAATCAAGGATTCTATGTTGCTCAAACTTTCGCAATTAAACACTCTAAATCTCCATTTTCAATATCCACTGCTATGAATAAATCAATTAGCTCTAGTATAAACGCAAAGTCTTTTGATTGGAACATAGGAATCAATTATAATTTTAAAAGTACTTATCAAAAAAATACTGTTAATTAAATTGAAGAGAATTTAAATTTAATATTTTTTTTAAAATTTTTTAAGGAATACCTGCTTTAAGAACGCTATTGATAGCCATTCCACTCCCGGTTAGTATGTTATAGCCTTGTATGACTCTAGTACTTGATCTGATAGTTATAATACACTTCTTACCTTTTTTAAGAATATTTAAAAAATCTTCTAATTCATATTTTTCTGAACTAATTAGATCCTTAACCTCAAATATTCTGAAGCTATTTTTTTCAGTTATAGAATTTGATGCTTTAATCTTACGATCTAAAATCTCAAATAAAACATAATATTCTTCCTCGGGTTTAAAATATTTCCCTTTGATTGAAAAATCTAATCCTAATCTTCTAGATTTAGATAAATTTAAAATAATACTATCTTTTAATTGAATGTTAAATTTTATCTTTCCAATTGCTTCAATACTTTTTTCAATACTATTAACTTTAAATTCCCATTGAGCATTTGCTTGTCCAAGAATCATAAGAAAAAGAAATATAGTTTTTTTCAACTTTAAATATCTTATAAAAATTATAAGTTAAATATACCTATTCCTCATTTACTTAATATAGATCTACATATTAAGTTTTTTAACTAATTTATGATCATAAAACGAATAATTACAATTTGAATATTAAATTGTAGATTTATAAATAACTATAATTTAATTCTTATGATCCCTATCAAACATTTACTTCACATTAATTCATCAAAAGAAAAAGTTTTCAAAGCACTATCAGATGAAAAATCCATGGCAAAATGGTATACTACTGCTGTTAGTGGTGAATTTAAAATGGGTGCTATTATAACTTTTGAGTTTGTAAATTTAGCGAGCTTCAAGTTTAAAATTATTTCATTTCAGGAAAATGAACACATACATTTTGAATGTATTGAATCTGAATGGGATAATATTGGGCATGTAATGAAATATAATTTAGATGAAAATGGAGAAAAAACAAGAATTAGATATACTTATGAGGGTTTTACTGAAATGGATGACTCGTATTCAAATATGAACTATAGCTCAGGAAAATATCTCGAAAGTTTGAGACAGTATTGCCAATATGGAAAGGGGGAAGCATTTGGTTCTTCAAATTATCGCTCCTAAAAATATTCTCAATAAGAAGCCTTTATAAATAAAATTATTCAAATTTTTTATTCAAGCACCACTAAATTTTTCCTACACTATTGAAGGAAAGAGCTGTATCTATTAATGCTAAATGTGAATAGGCTTGTGGAAAATTCCCTAGAAGTCTCTTAGATTCAAAGTCAATGTCTTCACTAAATAGCCCTAAGTGATTGCTGTAGCTTAATAATTTTTCAAAATACTCCTTTGCTTTTTTTACTTCTCCTATTTTAATCAGACTGTTAATGAACCAAAAAGTGCAGACTGTAAATGAGGAAGAAGGTAAGCCAAAATCATCTTTGTTTTTATATCGATATAAAAGACCATTATGAGCAAGTTCTTTTTCGATTGCTTTAACGGTATTTTTAAATCGTATTTCATTTGCAGATACAAATCCATAATATTCAATTAATAGAACTGAAGCGTCAAGATATTTTGAACCATAAGATTGGGTATAAGCTTTAATATCCTTGTTCCATGCTTTAACTTCAATATCATTTTTAATTTCTTCTTTTAGAGGTTTCCACTTTAAGGCTTCTTCATCTTTTCCTACTATTTCAGCAATTTTTATCGCGCGGTCAATAGCTACCCAACATAAAACTTTTGAGAAGGTAAAATGAAGGTCTTCAGATCGAAATTCCCAAATCCCTTTATCAGCCCTTTTCCAATTATTTTTTACCACCCAAACAATCCCTTTGACTATTGACCATATTTCTTCAGTACGTTCAAAATCGGTCGGAAATTGCTTCATTTCTGCATGGATGGCATCCATTAAAATACCATATATATCATTCTGCTTTTGGGAAAAAGCAGCATTGCCAATTCTTACAGGTTTAGAATTTTCGTATCCAGAAAAATGATCTAGAAATTCTTCTGTCAATTGCTGCTCACCATTTATTCCATACATGATTTGGAGCTTCTGATCCTTGTCAGGAATCAACTCTACTATATAATTAATAAAGTTTTTTACTATTCTCTTATGCCCTAATTTAGAGATAACCCTTATCACCATTGATGCATCACGAATCCAACAAAAACGATAATCCCAATTTCTTACTTCGCCAATAGTTTCAGGTAATGAAGTCGTTACTGCAGCTAAAACTGCTCCTGTTTTATCGTATGACATAAGCTTTAACGTCATCGCGCTTCTAAGTATTTGATTATTATAATAATCAAAAACAGGAGTCTTAGCACACCAATTCATCCAATAGACTTTAGTTTTGTCAAAATCTAACATGCATTTTGAAAGTGTCGGTAATTTTAATTTTTCATTGTAAGAAATATTAAAAAATAGTGTCTCATTTAATTTATGATATTCTTGTTTTATTAATTTTTTATGAGATAGGTTTGTATATAGAAATAAGCTGTCGTGTTTTGGATGATTCACTTCACTTACTATCATACCTTTTTTGGATTTATGAAATGTTTTACCTTGAGCATATTCTAGCTTAGGATCATATTCAAATTTAATTTGTGGACTACCCGTAATAGGTTTTATGAAGCGTATAATTTCAGGTGGTGCAAAATAATCTCCTTTTTCATTTTGAAAACGTGGCATAAAATCAATTATTTCAAAGACAGTTGAATCATTTTCAAATCTTGTAACTAAAATACATGAGTCTCCAAGATAGAATTGACTTATTTCATATTTATCATTAGGATATACTCCAAAGTCTCCACCTTTTTTTTTATCTAATATTTTCGCAAATACTGAAGGAGAATCAAACCTTGGAAGACAGCACCACTCAATAGAAGCATTTTTATTTATTAAAGCTGCAGATTTACAATTACCAATGATACCATAATTTAAATTTTGATCAGGATGCATAGGTGCTATTTTTCAAGATTTAGAATTGTTAAATTCAAATATGCCAAAAATTATTCTAAGTCGTTCTAGGCTTCAAGCTATTAAAATTTTAAAAATCAAATTTTGATTTTGAAGTTAAATATATTGCAACATTCTCTTTTTTTTTAACTTATACTTTTAAAAATCTAAAAACTAAAAGATTTAACGCTTTCAGTCCTTAAATTTTGTCCATAAGGTTCTATGTTTGCAGATCTTAAAAATTAAATTATTGAATGGCTAAAAATATAATTGTTTCAAACCGATTGCCAGTTCAGGCAAATAAAGTTGGAGATGAGTGGTCATTTACCCCTACAAGTGGAGGACTTGCTACTGGAATGAAATCTTTTCATAAAGAAGGAGATTCCCTTTGGGTGGGCTGGCCTGGTGTTAGTTCTGATATTTTGGATGATAATAGCAAGAAACAAATTCATGAAAATTTAGAAAAAATCAGATATTGTCCTGTTTCTTTGGATAATAACGAATTAGACCATTTTTATTTTGGATTTTCAAATAAGTGCCTGTGGCCACTGTTCCATTATTTTATAGAATTTCATCAATTTGATACCCAGCAATGGGAATATTATGTAAAAGTGAATCAGAAATTTGCTGATGAGGTTTTAAGGGTTATAAGAGATGGAGATAAAGTTTGGGTTCACGACTATCAATTACTTTTATGCTCGCAGATGATCAAAGATATTATGCCAGATGTCACTGTTGGTTTCTTTTTGCATATACCTTTTCCTTCTTTTGAAATTTTTAGAATTTTTCCAGAAAGAGAAAAATTACTTAATG
>MDTB01223906.1_pt1 | contig 10528 bp, 12 predicted proteins | sample 811161 | NCBI WGS metagenome assembly MDTB01 (sample SAMN05326650, study PRJNA326480) | marine metagenome | isolation source: seawater | place: Mediterranean Sea | collected 2009
AAGTCTATTTTCGTCTTAAAAAGTATAAATTTTAAATAACTGCAGGTAACTGACTGTAAAATGGTTATGTTTAATAAAAGCATAGGCCGAATTTTAGGGGTATGCGAATCGAATTTCATAAACCACTATGATTCTTGAGCGGAGGGCTTGTTTGATTTTTTAAGATGGGTAACCTATCTAATAATATATAATTAAGATTATTACTTTAGTGTGTGATCGCGAACTTAAAGAATGTTCGAATTAAAATGAGCGATAAAGAGACAGACCGGCCGAATGGTGGAGACAACGATACCAATATCGGAGTCGTTGAGAGAACAACGACCAAAACCCGCAAGCCCTCGATGTATAAAGTCGTCATGTTAAATGACGACTATACTCCTATGGAATTTGTCATTTTGGTCCTTGAACGCTTTTTCAGTAAGAGCCACGAGGAAGCAACAAATATTATGCTGCATGTACACCAAAAGGGGGTCGGAATTTGTGGTGTTTTTACTTATGAGGTTGCAGAAACTAAAGTAACCCAAGTGATGGATTTGGCTCAACAGCAAGAGCACCCGTTGCAGTGTACACTTGAGAAGGAATGACACATGTTATCCCCAAATCTCGAACGTAGTCTTCATCAAGCGTTATCAAGCGCTCGTGAGCGTCAGCATGAATTTGCAACACTTGAGCATCTTTTGTTCGCATTAGTCGAAGACCAAGACGCGATTGCCGTCCTAAGGGCTTGCGGTGTTGACGTTACGCGGCTCAAAGGAGATCTGGTTGACTATCTTGATAATGAGCTTGGTAACCTTGTAGTGAATCGTGACGAAGAGCCAAAACCTACTGCGAGTTTTCAGCGCGTCGTTCAGCGTGCTGCTATCCATGTGCAAACGGCGGGTCGAAAAGAAGTGACCGGGGCTAACATCTTAATAGCAATGTTTTCTGAGCGTGAGTCACATGCAGTTTTTTATTTGCAGGAACAGGAAATGTCTCGCTTCGATGCGGTTAACTATATTTCCCATGGAATTGCTAAGGTCCCGGGCCGGTCGGAACAACGATCGGTTGAGGGTGCTCAGACCAATGATGATGAAAACGCTGATAAAGGAGGACGCGAAGCACTTAACGCCTATTGCGTTGACCTAAATCAAAAAGCAAAAGATGGGAAAGTTGACCCTCTCATTGGGCGTTCTTCGGAAATAGAAAGAACAATTCAAGTCCTCTGCCGCCGCACTAAAAATAACCCGCTTTATGTCGGCGATGCTGGCGTTGGTAAAACAGCTCTTGCAGAGGGTTTAGCCCGTCGTATTGTGGAAGGTGAGGTTCCTGAAGTCTTGGCGAATTCGACAATTTACTCGCTTGATATGGGCGCCTTATTGGCTGGTACACGTTATCGCGGAGATTTTGAAGAGCGTCTAAAAACAGTGGTCACGGAATTGGATGAATGTGAAGGGGCAATTCTATTTATTGATGAAATTCACACAGTGATCGGAGCTGGCGCAACTAGCGGCGGTTCGATGGATGCATCAAACTTGTTAAAGCCTGCTTTACAAAGCGGCACAATGCGTTGCATTGGCTCGACTACTTATAAGGAGTATCGATCCTATTTTGAAAAGGACCGGGCTCTGGTGCGTCGTTTTCAAAAAATTGATGTCATTGAGCCTTCAATTGAAGACGCAGTAAAAATATTGCGAGGCCTTAAACCGTATTATGAAAAACATCATCGGGTAAGATACACAACAGAAGCAATTAGGACGGCAGTTGAACTTGCTGCGCGCTATATTAATGATCGTAAGTTGCCTGACAAAGCTGTCGATGTTATTGACGAGGTTGGTGCCGCGCAGATGCTCCTCCCAGAGGGGAGGCGGCGGAAGATGATCACGGTAAAAGATGTAGAAGATGTAGTCGCAAAGATCGCCCGTATCCCGCCAAAAAGTGTTTCGCAAGACGATCAAAAAACACTTAAAACTTTGGAACAGGATCTTCAGAGGACCGTATTTGGTCAGGATGATGCAATCAAGGCTCTATCAGCGGCAATTAAATTGTCACGAGCGGGTTTGCGGGAACCAGAAAAGCCGATTGGATCTTATCTGTTTTCGGGGCCGACTGGTGTTGGGAAAACAGAAGTCGCTCGCCAGCTCGCGCTGACAATGGGGATAGAGCTGATCCGGTTCGATATGTCGGAATACATGGAACGTCATACTGTGTCTCGCCTGATCGGCGCCCCGCCAGGGTATGTCGGTTTTGATCAAGGCGGGTTACTCACGGATGCAATCGACCAACACCCACACGCGGTTCTTTTGCTGGATGAAATTGAGAAAGCTCACCCTGACCTATTCAATATTTTACTGCAGGTTATGGACCACGGTAGGCTTACCGATCATAATGGTAAAAGCGTTGATTTTAGAAACGTCATTTTCATTATGACAACCAATGCTGGCGCTGCCGACATGGCTAAGGAGGCCATTGGTATAGGGCGTATCAAGCGCGAAGGGGATGATCAGGAAGCCATAAAGCGTTTATTTACGCCAGAGTTTCGCAATCGTCTGGATGCGACCATTTCATTTGCCGGTCTCTCTCCCGAGATAATCACACGGGTTGTGGATAAATTTGTTATGCAGCTCGAGAACCAGCTAGAGGATAGAAATGTAACTATTGAACTTGATAATGCGTCTAGAAAATGGCTTGTTGAGAATGGCTATGATGAAAATTTTGGTGCTCGTCCACTTGGTCGTGTTATTCAAGAATATATAAAAAAACCGCTTGCAGATGAGCTTCTATTCGGGAAGTTGGTGAAGGGTGGGGTCGTCCATGTCTCATTAAAAGACAATGAGCTTACTTTTGATATACGTCCTGAAGACCCCAAGAAGAAACACTTAAAAGCCAAACGAAAAGGATCTCGAAAAGGTAACAATGATAGCAGAAAGAATCGAGAACTTGTCGATTAGTCTTTGTGCTAGGGTCAGATAGGTACGTCTTTGCGGTAAGGCGATCGCTTTTCTTCGAGCATATCCATTTCCCACTCAGTTTCTTTTTCTTCGCCTTCTAAAAACTTGGCGATAGCCTGACGAAATGCTGGATCACATATCCAATGCGCGCTGTATGTTTCTGATGGTAAATAACCCCGGCTTATCTTGTGTGGCCCTTGGGCACCAGCCTCTACCTTGCTAAGGCCATTCGCAATTGCATATTCAATTGCCCGGTAAAAGCAAGCTTCAAAATAGAGCATTGGGTAACCTTTTGAGCTTCCCCAGTTACGACCAAATAGCGTATTTGAACCTCTAAGATTGAGTGCGGCGCCAACATATTCACCGTCATCCTCAGCCATAATCATAACAATCTTATTTGAAAGCCGCTCCTGCAGAAGCATAAAAAATTCCTGGTTTAGGTAGGCGTGGGCCCATTTTTTTTCCACAGTGGTGAGATAAAACTTATAGAAGGCTTCCATATGTTCGCGTTTAAGATCGTCGCCAGTTAGAACTTTGATTTTTGCCGCTCGATTAGCAACCTGACGTTCCTTGCGGATACTTTTGCGCTTGCGAGAGGTCAATTCCTCAAGAAAATCATCAAACCTAGTATAACCACGATTATGCCAGTGGAATTGTTGGCCTAATCTCTTCAAAAAGTTCCGATCTTCGAGCAGGTTTCGTTCCTCTTTTTCGCAAAAAGTGATGTGAAGTGAAGATACATCATGTTGACCAGCTAACGCCCGTAATCCATTAATTAGAAGACCACGAATTTCGCTCACATTTTTGCTTGGCCTTACTAATAGACGGGGCCCCGTCACAGGCGAGAATGGAACTGATACCTGAAGTTTTGGATAATATTTCCCCCCAGCTCTTTCAAATGCATCTGCCCACCCCCAATCAAAAACATATTCACCATAGGAGTGGTTCTTTAGATAACAGGGAACTGCCCCTATCAGCTGGCCAGATTTATCCTCTAACAATAAATGCTGTGGCAGCCATCCAGATTCAACGCTGGCCGCTCCACTTTTTTCCAGTATGTCAAGAAAGGCGTGACTGACAAAAGGATTGTCAAATCCCGCGCAGGCATCCCAATGCGCTGAATCAATTTCTGAAATTCGACTCGTTATTCGTACTGATTTAACATCTCCCTCTGCCATAATATCAGATTAAGGGAGAGTGCATTAGTGAGCAAGGGATGGAAAAATCTTTGGTTAAAGTAAAAAAGACCCTGAAATGATACTCACTCAACCTCAAAAATTCCATCGATCTCTACGGTGGCACCTTGAGGTAACGAGGCCGTTGCGACAGCAAACCGTGAGTGTCTACCTGAATCTCCAAAGATTTCTACCATTAAATCCGAGGCGCCATTCAAAATAGTTGGGGGGTGAATAAAGTCCGGTGTTGCATTAACAAAACCCCCAAGTTTTATAACACGTTTGACTTTATCAAGGTCACCGTCACAAGCGACTTTAAGTTGCCCTAGCAAGTTTAAGCCGCAAGCCCGGGCCCCTTTTATGCCTGTTTCAATATCTACATTTTCACCAAGTTTGCCTGCGATCAGTCCATCTTCAGCCATAGATACCTGCCCAGATACAAAAACTAAATTTCCAGTTCGTACAAAAGGGACATAGTTGGCTGATGGCGACCGAGGCTCTGGAATTTTTATATCGAGCTTAGCGAGTTGTTGATCAATTTTACCTGTCATAATTTACCTATTATAAAAAGCTGGTACCGATCAAAATACTTTTAGTTATTCCATATTACCAGTGAGAAAAAATGCGGGGGGTGATGTCACCCCCCGCAGTTCAGGGAGACGCAACGTCAAGTATGCCGTTGCTCGACAACGGCATCCGGCAAGGAAAACCGGATACCGGACCTCGTGCCGTATCCGATGCAGAACGGCACGAAGTTTTTGAACCGCTCATATTAATTCTTTTAGATTGAGCGATTACTATTCGGGGTTTGCTGGGGAATGTCGTAGAGTAGTTACAATCAGATCCAAAAGTAGGAGGCACACAACAATAATCAGCGCTCCAATGAGGCGCGTTGTTGCTTTGTCCATTGAGTTGGGCAATTCTCAAAGATGCCCCTCCCCATTTCTAGTCAGAATCTATTTTTTGAGTTCTGACTACATGACTGTTTCCCAAGACATTTCAGTAATTTGCGAAAGACTTGGCTCCCCAGCAGGAAACTGCGGCCTAAATCCTCTTCTTAATTAATTAGAGACCGTATCAAAAGAGGTATAGCTATAATTTCCAAATCTAGTAGGTAACTCTAAGCTATTCACTAAATATGGTAAATGCAACAATATTTTGGGATATTAAAAATATTGAACACAAAATAAAGTGCGGCAGCTAGCAAAACAGATAAAATTATATAAATGTTTGGCGACTTGATTTGTCGAAGCGTATAAAAAAATTTTGTTAATCAAGATTTGATGATTAACAATGCTTCAGATTAAGTAGTATATAAGATTAATAATATAGAACAAAAGAATGGTAACAGCCTAAATGACAATTGGAACACGCCTTTACACCTTTCTTAAAGGACAACAGGTCGGAATTGACTCGTTGGGAAATAGATATTTTGTTGAGCGGAATCCGAGGGAAAGGAGCCGCTTAAAACGCTGGGTTATATATAAAGATAATATCGATGGTTCAGAAGTGCCTGCAGCTTGGCACGGATGGTTACATGGTAGAACCGATGAAATACCCGACACAAAATCTGAAAAGATTTATAAATGGCAAATTGATCATCGCCCAAATCAGACCGGGTCAAAAAATGCCTATCGCCCTCCCGGCCATGTTTTGCGCGGTGGAAAACGTGAAAAGGCGACTGGGGATTATGAGGCTTGGAAGCCGTGATAAAAGCGCACGGTGTGGAGTAATTATAAGATGGGTAAGAATTTAGCTGAGACCTTGATCGGCATTGTTGTTATAGCTGGGGCAGCAATTTTTCTTTCATTCGCCTATTCAAAGGGCGGCTTAAAAACCGTTGATGGGTATAAAGTTGTTGGTAAGTTCGACAGAGTTGATGGTTTGGCTGAAGGAAGCGATGTTAGAATGAGCGGCATTAAAATAGGAACAGTTGTTTCTCAAAGGTTGGATGCAAAAACCTATCTCGCAGTTCTGACTATGAATGTAAAAAATGATATAAAGCTGCCGCGCGACAGCTCGATTAAAATCCTTACTGATGGTCTATTGGGCGACAAATATTTGTCAATTACGCCTGGTGCCGAAGATGAAATGATCAGCCCTGGTGGAGAGTTGTTTCATACTCAGGGTTCCGTAGATTTTTTGTCATTAATGGGGCGAATGATATTTAGTCAGACTGCTGGCAAAGATATACCAGCCCACAAAAATAATGAACGAAATTGATAGGTCTATGCAGCCAAGACAGCGTTGGTTCGCTGATCGTTACTCTGCGAATGCAAGATTTGTGGCTGACCTTGCGGAACCACTATTAAAAATCCTATTGCCTGTTAAAGGTGAATTAATTCTAGACCTTGGTTGTGGGGATGGGGCCTTAACCAAAAAAATCAGCGCTATGGGAGCATCGGTGATTGGTGCCGATAATAGCGTGGATCAAGTTTTGGCGGCACATAAACATGGAATTTCCGCTGTAGTGATGGATGGTCATCAACTAGCGTTTAATAATATATTCGATGCGATTTTGACTAATGCATCGTTGCATTGGATGAGGTCGCCTGACGATGTAATAGAGGGTATGTGGAATTCTCTTAAACCCGGTGGGCGGCTGGTCGGAGAAATGGGAGCTGCCGGGAATATTGCAAGTATTATCGGCGCTCTAAAGGAAGCCATTTCGCGGCGAAGGCTCGAGCATAAAATTTACTTTCCTTGGTATTTCCCCGAAAGCGCAGCATATCAATCGAAACTAGAGGCGCAGGGATTTCAGGTAGACCATTTGGAGGTAATTCATCGGCCCACACCATTGCCTGGTGACCTTTCAGACTGGATAGACACCTTCTGTGAAGACTTTTTATTTATTATTCCTGAGTGCGACCATCAGGATTTCAAGCAGGAAGTCGTGGAGTCTTTACGAGCCGAGCTTTATCAACCAAATGGCCAGTGGGTGGCTGATTACGTCCGGTTAAGATTCTCTGCGAAGAAACCATTGAACAACTTGTGAAACTAAAAACTAAGTTTAAATATTATTCCGCCTTTGCGTTGTTAATTCCGTTATACACTCAAAGTAGCCCAGCCCTGGCATCTGTCGGTGCCATGTTACAGGGGCTCGATAAGGTGACTGCCCGTATAGAAAGAATAGAAGCCTTAATAGATAAACCTATACAGTTCGGTAGTTTGCGTATTCTTGTTCGTGCTTGCGTTAAAAAACCACCAGAAGAGTTGCCGGAAAGCGCGGCGTTTTTAGAAATAAAAGATGCACGCGCAGGTAAAAACGGAATGAGCGTGTTCTCTGGCTGGATGTTTGCATCTAGCCCGTCGCTCTCTGCTATGGAGCACGCGGTTTACGATGTTTGGGTTGTTGATTGTATAAATGAATTAAGTGATAGTTCATCAAGTTCACGTTGAAACGTGGCACTTTTTTCTACAGCTGCTGATAAAAGATGTTGGTATCCGCTACGGTGAATTTCAACAGCACCAAACTGGTTTAGATGTTTGGTTACAAATTGCGTGTCTAGTAAAGTAAAACCGCTGAGCTTTAAGCGGGCGACTAAATGAACAAGGGCTACTTTGCTGGCATTGGTGACCCGACTAAACATACTTTCGCCAAAAAATGCGCTGCCAAGAGTTACGCCGTATAACCCGCCAACGAGTTTTTGCTCCAACCAAGTTTCGATACTGTGGGCCTTACCAACATTAAATAAGTTAACGTAGAGCTTTATTATTTCATCATTAATCCAAGTCTCTTCCCGATTCCTAGTGCGCTCTGCACACAGTCGTATAACTTTTTCAAATTCCGTATCACATTTAATGTTAAATGGATTATTTCTTAGTGTTTTCCTGAATCTGCGGGGAATTCGAAAACGGTCAAGCGGAATAATTCCCCGCTTTTCGGGGTCTATCCAGTAGAGGTCTGAGTCGTCATGCCGTTCTGCCATCGGGAACAATCCGACGCCGTATGCGCGGAGCAGCATGTCGGGGCTTAATCTAACCATCACTTATGTGTTTCCGCGGGCCTCAACAAACTTTTCAAGCCAGTGAATGGTATAATCTCCGTTAATGAAATCAGGATTTTTTATAATCGCTTGATGCAATGGTATGGAGGTTTCAATACCGGTAATTACATATTCTTCAAGAGCTCGGTGCAGTCGCATTAGACATTCATTTCTGGAGGAACCATATACTACAAGCTTTGAAATTAGGCTATCGTAATGTGGGGGTACTGAATAGCCAGTATAGAGCGCTGAATCTACACGAATACCTGGACCGCCAGGTGTATGGTACGTATGTACTTTACCTGGGGAAGGAGTGAAATCATCTGGTGTTTCTGCGTTGATCCGACATTCAATAGCATGGCCTGTGAATGTGACGTCTTCTTGTGAGAAAGAGAGTGGCGCGCCGCTTGCCAGACGAATTTGTTCTCGTACTATATCTATACCCGTAACCATTTCTGTTACCGGGTGCTCAACCTGCAAACGGGTATTCATCTCAATAAAGTAAAATTCACCATCCTCGTATAAAAACTCAATTGTACCGGCATTGCGGTAGTTTAGGGAGGAAAGAGCACGACATGCAACATCCCCAATTAAATCTCTCTGATCAGCATTGAGGGCTGGAGAACCTGCCTCTTCTAAAATTTTTTGATGCCGCCGTTGCAACGAACAATCACGTTCCCCCAGATGAACAACCTGACCACTACCGTCGCCAACAACCTGGATCTCTATATGGCGAGGCTTTTCTAAAAATTTTTCCATATAGACAGCGTCATCACCGAACGCTGCCAGCGCTTCGGTGCCAGCTTGCTGAATTGCAATTTCTAATTCAGATTTTTCCTGGACAATTTTCATGCCACGCCCCCCCCCGCCAGCTGATGCTTTAATTAGCACTGGATAGCCGATTTCTGCTGCCATTGACTTGGCATCTTGGATATCCTTTACAGCGCCTTTTGAACCTGGAACGACAGGGATACCGAGTTCCTTAACCTTAGCCTTAGAAGCTATTTTATCCCCCATCAAAGCTATGTGATCAGCAGTTGGGCCAATAAAACAGAACCCATGTTCCTCGACAATTGAAGCGAAATTTGCATTCTCTGATAAAAAACCATACCCCGGGTGGATGGCGTCTGCATTCGTAATCGCTGCCGCTGTTATAATTGCGGGAATATTTAGATATGAATTAGTCGCTGGCGCAGGGCCGATACAAACGCTTTCATCTGCCAGGCGGACATGCATTGCATCAGCATCAACTGCGGAGTGGACGGCAACTGTTTTGATACCCATTTCACGGCAAGCCCGTTGGATACGCAGTGCAATTTCACCACGGTTAGCAATTAGAATTTTATCGAACATATGTTTACCTTACTCGATAACTACTAGTTCCTCGCCAAATTCCACAGGATGTTTATCTGCAATACAAATTTCGACGACCCGTCCCGCTTTTGGAGCTCGGACTGGGTTAAAGGTTTTCATAGCTTCAATTAGCATCAATGTTTGTCCTTCAGTGACTGTGTCACCGGTTTTTATAAAGGCTGGAGAGCCCGGTTCTGGCGATAAATAAACAACTCCAACCATAGGGGCAGTAATCGATCCTGCGCTAATCTCACTATTGAGTTTAGGTGTATCACTCGTTTGTATATTTGTTGCCGGGGCACTAGTTACCAATTGTCCGGTAGAATTTCGTGAAACCCTTACAGCGTGTTCACCAACCTTGTACTCGATTTCGGTTAAACCTGTTTCGTTAAGAAGCTCTGCAAGTTTGCGCACCATGTCTTCATTAACATCAAACTTAGCCATCAATTTTCCTCTTTATTTGAAACTAGTTGAGAAATTGCATCTAACGCAATGGAATATCCGTTTGCCCCAAAACCGCAAATAACTCCGTTCGCAACCGGGGATATATAGGAATGATGCCGGAACGGCTCCCGACTGAAAATATTAGAAATATGTATCTCTATAATTGGTTTATTGAACTGCTTTAATGCATCCATAATGGCAACAGAAGTGTGCGTATAAGCTGCGGGGTTTATAATAATTCCATCGGACTCTTGCTGAGCGAGTTGGATCCAATCGACTATTTCGCCCTCACTATTGCTTTGCCTGAAATCAATTTCGTGCCCAATAGCTTTACCATGTCGCCTGCATTTTCGTTCGATATCCGATAGAGTGTCGCGCCCGTAAATCTCAGGTTCACGAGTTCCCAGCAGGTTTAAATTTGGTCCATTTAGAATTAGAATTTTTGGCATTTTAGCTGACGGAATGTAGCTCTTTTCGTTAATATATGTACCTACGGTTATCGCACCACTGCGGTGCTTGCAACGCCTGTATTTGTTCACAGAGTACTTTATACAAAAAACTAAACGAATCGATTTTATGTTTTTGATAAGACTTATCATGAAAATTGGCAGTGGGCCGTGCCAAACTTTAATACTTTTTCTAT
>MDTB01065057.1_pt1 | contig 10527 bp, 13 predicted proteins | sample 811161 | NCBI WGS metagenome assembly MDTB01 (sample SAMN05326650, study PRJNA326480) | marine metagenome | isolation source: seawater | place: Mediterranean Sea | collected 2009
AAAGTAGGTGGAAGAAATTTAAGCTCTGTTGCGGTTCTTAATCAGGATGGGAAGTGTGACGCTTCATTTCAACCTAGATTAAAGCCTAATGGTGATGTGGTTAAAGTGATAGGATTGCCAACGGGAGGTGCTGTTCTAGTGGGGTATTTTTCAAAGTATGGGGAGATTCACAGAAGAGGAATTGTTAAGCTTAAAGATAATGGAGAGCTAGATAATTCGTTTGGAAATAACGATCTGGAAGTTTCATCGATACTAACTAGTGAATGATATTGAATAATAAAGTACTCAAAAATTAAAGGAAATATATTATTGTAATGGAAGGGCTCAATGAAAATACACCTCTAGGAGAGAGATTAATCCAATTAGCAAAGGGTTCTGGCATTTCGGACTTTTACATTACTCCCTGGGAACCTATCGCTTACAGGAGAAATGGTGATCTTGTTTTTGACAGTTTTATTTATCAACCAGAGAGAGAACTTAAAATTATTTCTGGATGTGCTGATTATGCAATGGTTGTTGGTGAGTATCGATTTAGAGTTAATAGAATGGTCAGCAGAGGTCGATATAGGTGGGTTTTACGATTGCTCCCAACTGAAATTCCTAATTGTGATGAAATATCAGTTCCACCTGCAGCGGTAAAAGCATTTCTCCAGGCAAAGAATGGCTTATTCCTTATATGTGGAGCGACAGGTTCAGGTAAAACTACGACGATTGCTTCTCTGAATTTGCACAGAGCAAAGCGTAGGAGAGAACATTTTATTACTTTTGAGGATCCGGTTGAGTACATTTATCCGACCAAAGATATTCCTTCACTAATATCTCAAAGAGAAATAGGCGAAGATGATGATGATTTTGCTGAAGCATTGAGAGGTTCATTGCGACAGGCTCCAGATGTAATAATGGTTGGTGAGATTCGTGACAGTGAGACTGCTGAAATTGCACTTCAAGCAGCTGAGACGGGTCATGTGGTTGTAGCAACTTTGCATACATCTAGTGCAGCACAAACCGTTCAAAGATTTTTAAAATTAATACCAGCTGAGAGAGTTGAGAGTGCCCAGAGCACTTTAGCTGATATTTTAAGGATGATACTTTGCCAACGGTTGCTTTTTGATGAGCAAAGAGGAAAGAGGTTTGCTACACATGAGATGTTACTGCAATACGATTCGGTTTCAAATTTGATCAGGCGAGGTGAGTTCAAGAAGTTGGATCAGGAATTAGAAACTGGAACAAAGAGAGGGATGTGTAGTTTTGATTCGAGTATGAGCAGTAGAATTTCAGAGGGGTGGGAGCCTATTGGTAGAAAAGATACAGGCTTCACATTTAATGAAGTTGAAGAATTCTTAGAATTAGAAGAGGAGATTGAATTAAAATAAAAAATGAAATTGTCGGAAGTTACAAAAGTTTTAAGTTTGGCTGCATTTAGACCTGATCCTGACGATTGTTCTTTTACTTGGGAGAAGAGATTTAAGAAAAGAAAGTCTCTTTTTCTTAGTATTGCGCGTGAAGGGGTTACCTGGAAATCGATGGATAAGAATGGTATGTTGTCAGTTAGTGAATTTGTTCCTGGGGCTCTTCAAGACGTTCTTGAGGATATGGCATCAGAATTTTTAGAATTATCAGATGGGGGTTGGTGCTGTGTGTCGATTAACCAAAGGTACGTTATTAGCCTAGAGACGAACTTGATGAGAAAAGACTCTGGATTTGATGTTTTAAGGTCAACTCCTAGAGCGGTTTTGGGTTCTAAGGCTGAACGAGGTAAGAGGTATTCTCTGAAACATAATTCTGAATCGAACAGTAGTGTTTTACTATCGGTTGATGAAGCATATATCAAAGAGGTAGAATCTTTACTAGGCCGCTTCGGATTAAAAGTAGGGCGAATTTGTTGCGGTGTTTTTTCTATGTTGTCGGCATCATTAGAGCAGATAGAGAAAGCACGTGAGGAGTTTAAAAGTAATAAACCCAAAAAAGATTTAGGAAATATTCTAAATGTGATCTCATGTTATGGTTCCATATGTATTCTTAGGATGGAGGGGGAAAAATGGATGGAAATGAGATCTAGGGTTTCTCTTCATAAGGGAAAAAATATTGAGCCTCTAAGAAAAATTATACTTCCTATAATTGAGGATATGAAAAGTGAAGACCAGATAGTTTTTAGTGGTGACGAGGGGAGCAAATACATAAAAGAGATATTAAATGAAGTCTCTCCTGACATGAAAATTAACGACATTAGTAGTATCAATTCTCTTTGGAATTTAATGAGTAAAAAATAGAATGAGTCAACACGAAAAATTTTTACATGATTTAAAGACGGAGCGTCAGGACCTAACAAAACCGTTGCCGAAAATTTTGATTATTGTTCCAATTTTATTTTTTATTTCTTTGATAGGAGCAGTCTTTTTAAATGTTTTATTCTTTTTAAAAATAAAAGAAGCTGATGCCTCGTCTACAGACTGGAAACAAAGAGCTGAAAGTGAGGTCGTTCAAAAAAAACAAACTGAAGTGACTATTAATCTCATCAAGAAAGAAGAACAACAAGCTCAAGAAATTCATAAATGGGTTGAGGGGTCAATGCAGATGCAACCTTTGGCATTAAGTGTGTCAAGAAGTATGGGGCCAAAGAGCTCGATAGAGGAGTTGTTATTATATAAAGACAAAAATAACCCTCACCAAATTTTAATTCAATTAAGCTTCATAAATGGAGGACAGAAACAATTAGATGATACACTTTCTGCAATAAATACAGTTGGATATAGGGCCTATTCTGCAAATCAAAGTTCAGAACAGGGAGGCAAGGTGAATTACCAGGCAACTCTTATCCCACAGAATAATTACTCTATAAGTGAAGAGTTAACGACTAATTATGAATAATAAACATATATCATGTGCAGTTGTTGGGGGGCTCATAGTCTTAATGATGCAGTGGACAAATGTATCTTATGAGAAATTGAAAGCAGCTAATGATTCAGAGGTCATTTCCAGGTCATCTTATGACAGTGCAGTGATTGCTAGGACTGCAGAACAAAGAAAGATGGTTATACTCAAAAGAAAGACAGAAGTAGTGAGAAAATACTTAAGTCAATGGGATCCTTATATTAATCAAATTAAAAGCGCTCAGTTTGGGGAAGCTTTTATTAATATGAAGATCAAACAAGCAAAAATCATTACGATTTCTCAAACCTTTGATACGGTTGAACGTGAAAATGGTTTAGCGATTCCTCAAATGTTGAATGCTCAAATCGTTCTTGAGGATGACTACGTAAAAGTTTTCAACTGGTTAGCGAAACTTGAGTCGAGTGTGCCTTCCGCACGTGTTTCAAGTTGCAAATTAACTAAAGGGCAATCAGGAAATGATCTTAAGATGGACCTTTCGATAGACTTACCAATTGTTAAGGTCAAAGAGAGAAAAGTTAATAAGACATAAAAATGAAAAAATTTCTAATATTTAACTTATCCGTTTCATTAAGTTTAGTGATCGTATTTTTAGATCATTCGAATGGGGAAGATTTATTTTTTCCAGATCAAATGAATGAGCAGAAAAGTAATTTGGGAATTTTACCAAAACAAAAAAAAGAACGGATATTGGAGTTCACTCTCACTGATGAAGAGAGAAATCCATTTGTTATATCCAAAAATGACATTGATATAGAAGAGGGGGCTAATAGTTCTTATTCAGAGGAAACTAAAATACGCTCAATTTTGGATTCTCTTGTTGTTAATGGAATATCAAGAGGAGCTAATTCTTATAAAGTTCAACTCGGTGGTTTAATTTTAGAGAAAGGAAAAATTTTACCAAGGTTAATTAACGATCAGACAGATGACTTGAAAGTGACAGAGATCACATCATCAAAAGTACAAATAACATGGGTAGGAGATGAAGAAGCAGATAAGCCACGTGTTATGACAATTCCAATTGAATTGGAACCAAAGGTCGGAGTAGAGCTACCCTCAGCATTCTCTAAAAGTCTTCCTTTAGATTCAAAGCTTATATACATAAATAAAAAATCGGAGAAAGATAGAGATGACAGGTAACTATCTTTATAACCCAAAGGGTACATCAAAAAACACTCATGCATTCTCTTTAACCGAGGTGATGATTGCGTCTTCTATATCGGCATGCCTGATCACAGGGGTAGCTTTGATAATGAGTTCAATTGGGTCCAGTTTACAAAAACAAAAATCTAATTTTATTAAGGTTAATATTGGGCATAAAGCAGCTAAGGCATACTACAATATAAATAGTGAATCCGTTAACAGCTATAATGCTCCTAACTATGGTAGGGCAGCATCTGCAGATAGACTCAAATCCAAATTTAATGACGATATTACTGATTCTTCTGCAGTCTTTTGCTTGGCCAGGGATAGTGTAAACACAATAAGGCCAGTTTACATACCTCTTGATAACGATATAGACGCAAGAACCCTAGACTCCCCGGAGGCATTTAGAAATCATTTGGGGAGTGTAATGACGCAAAGTCAATCGGTCTTTAAATCATGGAGGGGAGTGTCTCAATTTAAGAATGGCTCAATATTTATATTAACGAGTAGTGGATTTAGTGGATTTATAGCGGTTCGAGCTGTTTATGATATAGATTTTCATAGGACGACATCACCTGAGGGAACCTATGCAAGTGTGAAGAGGTATTCTTGGAACCAACTTACGGACTATTATGATGTTTTCTATCCGGAAGTTATTCTTGAAGAATCATTTGCATCCATCTTTTCCTTTTATGAAAAAAGGACTAGAAGAATACTTAAAGAGGAAGAGTTTGAAAAATTCAAAATGGCTAGAGAAATGCCGTTTTATTTTATATGGTGGCCGGATCCAACATTTGAATTTGGAAATAGATCACTACTTTCACATTCGGGCGGGATAAGTTCAGGAAGTTCTAATGCGAATGATGAATTACGCTATGGTAAATTAGCGTATAGCAGTAATTATTTTTTCACTGTACCTCTGTCTCCATCACTTTGACTTTTTTCTATTTATGCGTTTTAAAGGATATAAAAATCGGTCCAAAGTTTCAGGAGCAACCATACTCATGGGACTGATGGTGATGGCTTTCGGAACGATTGGTATAACAGCATGGGTTTCTATTCTCTCTGCTAGGTCTGAACAAGTAAGAAATTATGAATTTCAAATTTCGCATAAAATATCAAAGCTTAATACTGAATCCATCATCAAGCAGTCTATTTATGATAACTGTTTAAACTCTGATAAGAGGACATTTAAGCTATATAGAGTTCCGAATAAAAATGATGTTGCCATAGTAAGGGGAACTAATGGATCAACGTTCTTGTCTAAAGTGAATCCAGAAAAGTACCTGCGAATCGGTCAAGGCAATGGAGGCGGCTTTCAGTCATCTGTCTTAGCGTCAATTTTTACTAAAAGAAGAAATTCAAGTAACATGAATTTTGGAGAAGGCCCCAATCACTTTCCTAAAAACTATTATCTTAGAAGTCGTTCTCCTATTCTAAGTGGGGACATATTGATCATGCATAGGCCAATAAATTCATGGAATTTAAAACGAAATTTATTTGGTAATATTTATGTCGATGGGAATTCTGTTCTTTGGAATCCATCAAAATTGAATGTAGGTGAAAAAATAAAAACTAAGAGTTACGTGATCGCTGGAATGAGAAATGGGGAAAACGTGCAACCTATAAAAAATCTCCAAGATGAGTTTATTGCACCACTAAACTTTCCCATTAAGGCACATACTAGTGGAATTGATACGGAAGGGTCCTCATACTCAGGTGTTTTAGATGTTATAGATCCCAAAAAATCTGCGCCATGGTCGGTTACGAATATTGTAGATGAATTGGCGAATGTTAAAGTGAATGGTCGGGCTGTTTATAACAGAGGTAGAGGCGTAACCAGTGATGGTAATGGTATTATTAGAGTGGATCTAGGCTCACCTTTTCTAACTAATGTGATTATTGAAGGGAATGTCAAAGAATTGCACTTTAAAGGACAGTCAGAATTTGTTTTTAGCAGAGCCGATCAATTGCCAGCAGTGGTTATTATTATGAATGATTCAGCTGGATCTTTTTTTAATCTTAACAAGATAAGATTTCATGGGAAAAATATGAGAAGATTGGTTGTATGTGTAAAGAAGAGCATCGAATTGGCCTCTTATCCTGTTGATTATGCTTTCACCGATAAAAGCAGTAAAACTATCTGGAGAATGATTTTGGTTGCAGAAAATGTACACCTGATTGCAACCAATGATGATATTTCTCAGGGAGATTTCAATTTGATAGGAGGAATATCAACTGACCGATCATTTGAATGGTCTAATGACAGAGGAAAACGATTAGTTATAAAGAGGGAATCCTCCTCAGGTTTTCTTGAATACCTTGCTCCTAGGACAGCTTGGCTTGAAAGTTTTAGAAAAAACAATTAGGAATGATTTTTGGGATAAAAAAAATAACCTGTCGTGCATATAGTTTAATTGAAGTCTTAGCAGCAAGCGGAATTCTCTTGATGGCTATCGGTGCAATTCTCTCTTTGAGTCATGGGACGCTTTTGCAAGAAGAGAGTACGAGAAAGTTAGCTCGAGCTTATTGCTTACAAGAGAATGCAGCCAAGTTGTATTACCTTGGACTTGAGCCCGGAGAAATCATTAATCTATTACCGTTAGATAAAAGAGAATTAGAATTGAATTTAACTAATCCTTATAAGGTTAACATTAATGATGTTGAAATTGAGGCTGCATTCGTGAGTGTTCAAATCAAAAATTCCGGAAGGGATTTGCCTCTAATTGAAGTCTATCGTCCTATTACTAAACTTGATTGAAAATTTTATATTATGCTTAAGAAAGTTGCACTAGCAAATACGAATACAGGAAGGACTAGTTTTCTAATCGTCGATACAGATGATGATGATAAAGCTGTTTCCGGATCAGGAAGGGCGGCAAATGAGAGAGCTAAAGTATCTACAATTAGTGGATTGGATGAAGTTGTTCACAGACTCACGACAAGGAAAGGTAATGTGGAAGATAGAGCTGTTCTTTTTGCTGGAGTTGCTCGTTGCCTTCATCGTAATATTACGATGTCCAAAAGTTTTGAATTACAGGCAAATAGAGTAAAATCTCCGGCTTACAGAGGTATCATTGCTGAAGTTTCATATCAGATTTCGATTGGTGAGAAAGTTAGCGATGCACTCAATAAATTTCCAACCGAATTCGGTCCTGAAATTATTGCGTTGGTAAGGGCTGGGGAAGAATCCGGGAGGCTTCCGGAGATTTTTTCTGAAATTGGTAAATCTTCAAAGAAAACATTGAAAATATTAAATAAACTTAAGAAGGGTATGATTTATCCTGGAATCGTTATCACTATGGGAATTGGTGTTATTATAACAATGAGCTATACTTTAGTTCCAGCTGTTTCTAAGCTCTACGGAGATCTTGGTGCTAACCTTCCTAGCGCTACAATAATGATGATGAAAATATCAGATTTGTTGATCGCTAAACCTTACGTTTTATTATTTCCCGTTACTTTATTTTCAGTGCTTATAAAGAATTGGTCAAAAATTACCAAACAACCATTCGTACAAAAAATATTCGCATTGATACCAATAGTTGGAGGAATTGTCAGAAAATCTTCATCAGCAGTTTCATTTCGATGCCTTTCTCTGTTGCTTGAATCTGGAGTAAGAATTTCTAAAAGCTTGGAAATCACATCAGCAAGTGCTCCGCATATTTATCACAAAGAATTCTTTTCCAGAGTGAGAAGTCATGTTAATGATGGGATGGGTTTTTCAGAAAGTTTCTTAATGGAATCGCATTGGTTGGGTGAAGATGGACGGAATGTATGTGGGGTTATGGAAATTGCTTCTGAGACTGGGTCTGCAACTGATATGCTTGAAGAGATCGCTGATGATTATGAAGAGGAATTGGATACCATTGCCAATCAAATCGATAAGGTTCTTGAACCAGTAACTATAGTTATTCTAGGAGCTTTGGTTGGTTTTTTGATTTATGCTATTTATTCTCCCATCTTCAATCTAGGCGAACATATGTTACCGGATTCATCAGCTAAGAGTCTGCCATCTTCTCAATTGAAAGTTGATTATTAGTTTTAAAATTTCTTATTTAGGTATTTTTAAAATTACTAAGAACCATTGATATTTTGTTTATATAAATAATACAAACAATAAATACCATAAAATAAATTTGCAAAATAATATAAATACCATAAAATCAACAAAGGCAATAAAAAGCCGCACGAAACAAACTTAACAGAAAAAATAAATATGAAGACGAACATCGTCAAAAACGTTAAGGCTGGCTTCAGCCTTGTAGAAATGCTTGTTGTGATTGCTGTTATCGGAATCATTGCAGCTATTGCTGTACCGACAATTGGAAATATTACAGACCAAGCAAATAATAGTAAAGCAAAACGCAATGCTCAAAATCTTGCCTCTGTATGTGCCTCGGCCGTAGCAGCTGGAGCGGACCTAGGTACCTCAACTAATGTAAGTACCATTGTAAATCAACTTGTTAGCCCCGGTCTAACAGGTAGTAAAGATTCAGGCTTTGATAGCACAATCTTTAAAGTGCCAAGTCTTTCAAATGAAGAAAAGATGGCTGCAACCCAGCACCTTAGTTACGACGCACAAGCCAAAATGATTGTTTATGCTCCTAAGTAAAACAAATCGATAAAAGGATATTTCAGGGTCTCTCGATTTTGCAATTGAGAGACCCTTCTTATAAAAAGCATTTATATATTTTCACAAATATGAGAATAAACAATCTCAACAACAACATTAAAGCGAATGGGTTCTCTCTTGTTGAATTATTGTTAGTGCTTGGAATTATCTCCATAATGGCGAGTATAGTCATAAGCTCTTTTACTAATGCTGCACAGGATTCTAGAAACGTTGTAGCAAGGCAACAACAAGCAACGCTGCAGTCGGCCTTAAATAATTGGGTCGCAGGTCAAGTTGGAGGCTTTGAAAGGCCTGACCCATCAAACCCTAACCTGGTTTTTCATCGATCCATTGCTTATGTTAGAAATAAGTATAACTATGCCGATAATTATTGGACTGAATCACCGAGTTCTTCCAGAGCGTCCAGATCTACGCTCGGAAAAATTGGTCGATTAGAGTTAATTTCAAAATATCTGGATGCGGATAGCTATCAGCATTTTATTCAATCATCAGAAGGTGAATATCCGGATATAATTTTGACTCAAGCAATGAAAAAAACTGGTCAATATTTGACTCTTTCAGATTGGGATCAAATTCAAAGCGCTCAAGCTGTAACTTATCCAAAAGTTAAACTTTTCCCATAATCATGAAAGGTAATAAAAATTTCAAAATGTGGAATCTTCAGCTTAGAGCTTTTTCACTTGTAGAGGTTCTTGCAGCAGTAGCGATAATTGGAATTATTACGTTTTTGGCAATGCCAAACATAGTCGCTGTAAAGCAGGATTCTGAAACTAATTTAGCAATTTCAAGAGCTGAGGCATTAAATATCGCTTTGGTTACATTGCTGCAGTCAAATGGCCGTGAGAATGTTGCTGAGTACTGGAAAAGGAGTACTACAAACCAGGATAGGTATGCCTTATTGGCATCATATTTAGCTTTTGCTCCTGCTAACCTAGATCAATACATGCCTCTTGGGTATAGAATAGACATTCCCAATATCATAGAGCCATTGGGCAAGGTATCCCTAAGTGGTCCTCGGGGAGAGATTATTTATTAGTCGATTAAATTCTGAACAGATATGAAAAGCTATTCAAGGTTGGAAGGTTTTAGTATTTTAGAGCTATTGATTGTTGTTTCTATGATAGGAATAATAACGAGTATAGCTATCCCTCAATTGGGTGGCCTGCTTCCCAGTTCAAAGGATGTTCTTGCACGTGATTTTGTTGAAAATCTTAATGGATCTTTGAAGAAGCATAATCAGTCTAACTATAAAATTAAGCACCCAAAAAATGATTCGTTTGCGGGAGATGAAATACAAATTGTACGAACTTTACAGTGGCGAGATGGTGAAGCCCCTTCTCCAGGAAGTCCCTACATGAGACAAGATTGGCACCCTGTAGTGAGCTCAGATGTTTCTGAATATAGGATAAAGTGGAACGGGTATTCTTTTGAACTGATATACCCTTCTTCGCAGGGAATAGGAATACGCTTATCTCTAGATGGTTCTGATTATGGTTTAAACTATGAGTTTAAAAAAGGATATAAGCCGGTAGGAAAATAATAAATTATGTACGATCTTGAAGATTGCGAACGATTCTCAAAAAATGAAACTGTAGATTTCATCAAATCAGATGGAACCGATTATAAAGAGTATTCAATTGGAGAAGATGAATTTGATGAGGCGAATTCTAGAAATACAGAGGAGTCAATTGATGAAATTGCATACAAGAATGGGCTCATTCCTATGGATCTTAAGAGAGATTCCTGCACCGCTGATAATGAGAACATACTTCGAAAACTTGGCAGAGTTCCATCTGGAGATTTTCCATGGATTCCTGTTGGTAGTCTGGGACCACTAATTATAATTGCTCATCATG
>MDTB01093450.1_pt1 | contig 10525 bp, 9 predicted proteins | sample 811161 | NCBI WGS metagenome assembly MDTB01 (sample SAMN05326650, study PRJNA326480) | marine metagenome | isolation source: seawater | place: Mediterranean Sea | collected 2009
TTACTAAACTTAACCAATCAAATTATATATTTGCTTAAAAAGCTTTAAAAAAATTATATAAAATTTTCTATACTATATGAATATTTATTAATTATGAAAATCAAATTAAAAAATATTTTCATCTATGTACTTGCAGCATACTTTCTTTTTGGTATGCATTATTATTCATCAAATGTAGGAGGGAATGGTCTATATCTTCCCTATAATATTATTGGTTGGGTTTTTATTTCTATATTAATTGGTATTTCATTTTTTAAGATATATATAGATAAACAATTTATTTATAGTAATATTCAAATTTTAATAGGGATTGGATTTTTATTTCTCGTTTTACCTATTTTATATCAAAATAATGAATTACAAAGTTACTCTATATATCGTATGGTATTTCTTGGAGGCGGATTTTTATTTTTTTCTTCTATTCTACAATTCAACTTTTCAAAAATTGATAAATTAAATTTACTTTATATTGTTTTAATAGGTATTGGAGTACAATCCATTATCGGTATTATACAATACTACGGGATTGGATTAGATAATTATTTTATCTTTCAAAAAAAACCTCTACCATATGGAAGCTTCCAACAACGGAATGTCATGGCAAGTTTCATGGCTACTGGAACTGGAATTTGCTTATTTTTAATAAATAAGGATCAACTAATAACAACCCTAAAACATAAAAAAATCTTAATATATACCATTACGCTTTTTAGTTCTATCTTAATAATTACCTTACAGTCGAATACGGGTCTTATAGGATTTTTTATTGCAATATTTTTTCAAATTCATAAAATAAAAATTCAAAAAAATATATACAAATATTTCTTTTTATTTATGATCTCAGGTCTATTACTTGGCTATTTATCACCGAAGATGATGACAAAGTTAGATTTAACAAAAGGAAGAAGTTCAGAAGAACGTATTAACAGTGGTTCAATCAGACTAGAGTTATATGATACAACCTTAAATCTATGGGGGGGAAATATAATAAGTGGAATAGGATATTCTACTTTTTCAAAAAAATTTAGAGAACAAATTGCATCAAAAAATAAAAATACAAAGGATGTTAATCCCTCAATATTATCTAAACATTGGGATCATCCTCATAATGAAATTTTACTCTGGGTTTCCGAAGGTGGTGTATCTCCACTAATTGGTTTTATAATATTACTGTTATCCTATTTAATGATGCTATCAAAATGTAAAATAAAAGAAAATATTTTATTCATTGCGATCTTATTTCCAATTTTTTTTCATAATCAACTTGAATTCCCGTTTAGAATATCATTAGCACATTGGATTGTATTTTTAATAATTATATATGTATCTCATAATGAAAAATTATTGAGATATAAATTAAATAATGTAAAAGCTATAATTATAGTTGGTACTACCATCCCCATTGTATGCCTTTTTTATATGATTACGACTTTTCAAAAAGTAAAAATCATTGATCAATTTGAAAAATCAGGTTTAAAAGATTATGAATTATTATTAAATATTAAAAACCCAGGACCATTGCATATAAAGTATGATAAATATATCCTTAAAGGGCTACTAGATCTTGGAATAGAAACAAATGATAAAAACACATTAAAAATGTATCTAATTAAAGCTAATAATTTTATAAAACGTTCTCCCAATCCACATATTTACAAAGGGATGGCTCAAGCTTATAAAGCTTTAGGTGATAAAGAAAACATGACAAATATTATTAATGAGTCAGCATATTTATTCCCAATATTATCAGATAATTCAAACTGGGTATATTTTGCTTTAAAAGAGATAGGCAGTGATTTAAAAGCTAAACAACTTTTAGAAAAATTGAAAATTCATAATTCTGTGCTATATGAAAAAATTAATAATTTTCATCTACTAGAAAATAAAATTTTAGAATAAAAAAATGGCCTCATAAATGAGACCATTTTTGCTCCGGAGGAGGGACTCGAACCCCCGACAAAGTGGTTAACAGCCACCTGCTCTACCAGCTGAGCTACTCCGGAATTAATTATATTTATTTAAAAAATGCTGGCGAATTTATTCTACAATAGTGGACCTTCAAAGTTACATTTCTTTTTCAGCAAATAATTTACAATCTAAATCAAATAAACCACTTTGTTGTTGCTCATTAGTTATCAATACAATACCATCTCGATTATGTGGCTCTCCATAAACTGCATGAATAGACTTTAAGCCACCTAACCATTTTCTATTATCACATAAGTATACTAAATCTCCAGGATTGGCTTTCATTTTCCCCATATCATTCTCAGAAAATCGAATACAGTTATTTTGAATATTTTCAATTTCCCAATTTACGACCACATTTTCTCCTATAGCCTCATTTACTTCTCCACCTTTAAAAAGTGATTTTAATTTATTTCCATCAAAGACTGTCAGGCCTTCAATGTCTTTTTCATTTGATGGTTTTGTTAAAAGGCTAACAACAATTCCCACAGTTGCACAAACAAAGATATTATAAAGTGCTCCTATGTATGAATATCCTTTACCAGGGCGCAGTTCTATCCCATGTGAAAATGGTGCAATTAATTCATGGTTAAATTGACCTAAAATCATAAGAAACGCACCAATGGTAAATGTTGCAATTACAGCTGGAGTTGTAAATCGTTTCCAAAAAATTCCTAAAAAAACTGCTACTACTAATGGTGGCGTAAAAGTAGAATGAAACCAACCATGTGCTTCATAAATAGAATCAAAAGAATTAAAAAAGGGAACTAATAAAATTGCAACTATTTTTACACCAATGGAAGCATAGCGAGCGATCTCTAATTGTTTTTTTTCTGTTTGCTTTTTATTAATTAAAGGCCCATAAATATCATTCACCACTATAGCTGATGAAGCATTAACTAATGTATCAGCAGTTGACATAAGTGCAGCACAAAGAGCAGCAATAATAAATCCAAACACACCTGGACTTGCGACAATATTTGTCACAGCTACAAAAACATCATTTGGTTGCAAGTCAATTGGAAGCACTCCTGGCATACCATTTGCAATCGCTCGTCCAATCCAGCCTGCATTTGAGACAACAATCGCAGAAATTGGAAGCACCAAAAGAACATTAAACGCAGCAGCTTTTCTTCCTTCATTCACACTCCTTGCTGCCATAAAACGCATAATTAGACCCTGGTTTAAAAACAAAAAACCTATTGAACCAGCTATTCCATCCTGCCAAAATATTCCAACAAAATTAAAATTAGGAGGACTATTGAAATGAGCTAATGGTAATTTTTGAGTTGGAGTTAAAAATTTCCAAAAAAATATGGTCCCATCTGAAAATTGTCCACCACCTAAATATTGTAATCCAAGTACAAATAAAAGTAAACCTGCAAATAATAAAATCAAACCTTGAAAAAGATCTGTGAAAATAACAGAAGTTTGACCTCCAAAATGCATATAGATTGTTGTTGCAATGGCTATAATAATAACCGTTAACATTAGAGGTATATTATAGATTCGATAAAGAGCAGTTGCTAAAGTAAGTAACTGAATTGCAATATAACCAATCATATATAATAAAGTCATAGTTGTTGCTAAATATCTAGCAGTTTTATTAAATCTTTTCTCAAAATATTCAGGAATAGAACGTACTTTAGTATAGTAAATAATTGGAAGCCACCCGAACATGAAAAGAGGCATAAAAAACCAATCATTCATATATGTCATAGTCGAGGAGAAACCATATTGATATGCTTTTGTAGAATATTTCACAAAACTATGAGATCCAATGCCAGTTGCAACTATCGAGATGGTAATAAGCCACCAAGAGAATCTTCTTCCACCAAAAAAATAATCTGAGGTAGTCTTACTATATTTTCCAAAATATGCACCAAATCCCATTACTAATAAAAAGTATAAAAGGATCACAATTCTATCAATGCCTGTTCCTACAGCGATCTCCATATTATTCCTTTATAGCCATTAAAATTAAGGTGCCATGAATTCCAGCATAATACAAAAAACCAAAAATAAGAACCACCAACCATTTTTTATGATTTAGTTTATTTATGTTTAATGAGCCAGTTTTTAAAATGAGATACATACCAATTAAAAAAGCAATTCCTCCTACCCCATAGAGGTACATAAATGGCAACCATGTATTATAGAATGTCAGCATTTTAACTAAGTAATTAAATCAAATTCTGGTATTATACTATCCCAAGTCTCTTTCAATCCCTCAACCATTACCTTTGTATTACCGACTACTGGCATAAAATTTGTGTCCCCAATCCATCTTGGTACTATATGAAAATGAATATGCTCTTCAATACCTGCACCTCCTGCTTTACCAAAATTTGCACCAAAATTAAAGCCATCAGCGCCCATACTATTTTTTAAAATATTCATAGATTTATTTACTAAGTTCATGATTTCCTGATTTCCTTCTGGTGAAATATCATTAGTATTTGCTGTGTGTTTATAAGGAGACACCATTAAATGTCCATTTGAATAAGGGTATAGATTCATTAACACAAATGATTCTTTTCCTCTATACAATACTAGATTATCTCTATCTTGAGTTGATTGGGATTTCTGACAAAAAATACACCCATCAGTTTTTGGAGCTCGTATATAGTCGATCCTCCATGGTGCCCAGAGTTTATTCATCATCTTTATTATTTCTATCTTTTATTACTTTTTGCTCAATTTCCTTTGGCATTCTTTCATAATGACTAAAGATTTCAGAATGTAAGCCACGACCTCCGGTTATTGAACGGACAGTTGTGGAATAATTATGCAACTCAGCTTGCGGAACTTGAGCCTTGATTAATTGAAAACCGCCTTTGGAATCCATACCCATAATTTTCCCTCTTTTACCAGAAATATCCCCCATGATATCACCCATAAACTCTTCTGGGACTTTAACTTCAATATTTATAATTGGCTCCAATAAACAAGGCTGTGCCTTAAGAAAAGCGTCTCGGAAAGCATGTTTCCCCGCTGTTTGAAAAGCTATATCTTTTGAATCAACTGGATGCATTTTCCCATCATAAAAATCAATTTTTACATCAACTACTTTACATCCAGCTAATATTCCTTCTGTACAAGCTGTATTAATACCTTTTTCCACCGAAGGAACAAAAACACGATCAACATTTTGCCCAACTAAAGACTGGATGAATTCAATGCCTTCTCCACTTTTTTTCGGTTCTATTCTCATCCATACTTCTGCAAATTGGCCAGAACCGCCAGATTGTTTTTTATGCCTATATTTTGCACCTGCCTTACTTGTAATAGTTTCTCTAAATGGGACCTTTACCTCTTCTAATTCAATATCAATACCAAATCTTCTTTTTAATCTTTCTGTTGTTACCGTTAAATGCAACTCACCCTGCCCTGAAATAATAGTCTGTTTTACTTCTGTATCAACTTTAAAAATAAAAGTAGGATCTTCTTCTTGAAGAGTCGCAAGGCCTACTGCAAGCTTTTCTTCGTCCCCCTTTACATTTGGCTTGATGGCCGAATGAATATTGGGGCTGGGTAAATCAAGTTTAGGTAAAGTAATATTTTCCCTGGAGCATAAAGTGTTTCCTGTGTGTGTATCTTTTAATTTAACTACCCCTGCTATATCACCCGCAAATAATTCTTCAACCTGAGTTCTATCTTTACCATTAATAAGAAACATCTGTCCAAAACGTTCATTCATATTTCTGTTCGAATTATGATAATCTTGACCTGTTTTCACCTTACCAGAATAAACACGAAATAAAGATAATTCACCCACATGAGACTCAGACATAGTTTTAAAAATTTGTAAAACAGTCTCTTCTCCATCTAAAGAGACTTTAACATCTGCGCCGTTTTTATCATGTGCGGTAATCGACTTTCTATCATCAGGTGAAGAGCCATATTTAGCTATAAAATCACATAAACGAGCAACTCCAACATTAGAAGTAGCAGAAATACAAAACATAGGCACAAAAGTTTGATCCTGTATAGCTTGATGAATACCATCTCTCATTTCTTCTTCAGAAAGCCCACCTTGATCAAAAAATTTTTCTAAAAGAGCATCGTCAGACTCAGCAACATATTCTATCAAACTCCCATGAAGATCTTTTACTTTAGTTTGAAAATCATCAGGAAGTTCGCCTTCACTCATTTTTCCTGATCTATCGTTACTGTAAGTAATTAACTCCGTTCTTAAAACATCAACATTCTTATTATAACCTGCTCCTGGGTTAACGGGAAGCTGCATTGGAAAGACATTATTCCCAAAACGCTTCCGAGCTTGAGATAGAATTTCATTAAACTTCGTATGCTCTCTATCTAAACCATTTACCACCAACATTTTTGGGATACCTAATTTCGTAGCATGTTCCCACATTGTCTCTGTACACACTTCAATACCATTCACTGCATGAATTGTAATTAAAGCAAGATCAACAACACCTAAAGACCCTAATGATTCACCAATAAAATCAGAATATCCAGGTGTATCAATAATATTAAATTTCTTATCTTTCCACTCCATATGTAATGGTGAAGAGTGTATAGATATTTGACGATTTTTTTCGGCAGGATGATAATCGGATACAGTAGACCCATCTTCAATAGACCCTAATCTATTTATTTCTCCAGCCAATTTTAATAAAGCTTCCGAAAGAGATGTTTTTCCAGAGGACCCATGCCCAACAATTGCAAAATTTCTTATATCAGAGGAATGAAAAGACTTCATATTATTTACCTAATTAAAATACTAAATCAAATAGCTCACATAGTAATACATACTGAGACTATAAATCAAGATATTTAAAAATCTAATGTATTTGAATCTTGAATAAAAGCTCTTAAAGCAGGAATAATATAAACTTCCTCTAGATTAATTTCATTAAAACTTGAAGCCAATACTTTCAATCTCTGCTCAAGAGGTTTAATTTTATTTAAAACAATAACTTTTTCATTATTAATAATACATGGGCCGCCATTAAAATCTCCTTTCCCTCTAATTATTCGTAAACCTATACGCGTTGCTAAATCCTCAAATTCATTATATAGTTTTTCTTTTTTCATTATGTGATCTGATCCCAATCATTTTTTTTCAAATAATTCACCAAATGCTTAATATCCTCGACCTTGCTTTTTTCAACCACTAAAGTTGCATCGTCTGTATTAACAACTACTAAATTACTAACACCTAAAATTGCTGTAAATCGGTCATTTGAATGAATCAAATTTTCTTTTCCGTTCATTATTTTACCAACACCTCTAATAATGTTACCATCTTTATCAGTATTAAGAATATCATAAAGAGCTTTCCAAGAACCTATATCATTCCATTGAAAATCAGCTGGGATTACATAAATATTCTTTGCTTTTTCTAATAATCCATAATCAATAGACTCTGGGTCAATAAACTCCCAAAATTCATTAAATGATTCACCCTTATGTAATTTTTTAGCAACTATTTTTAAAGAATCTAATAAATCAGGCATATACTGTTCTAGACTATCTAAAAAAGTATCAACCTTCCAAAAAAACATACCAGCATTCCATAAAAAATCTCCACTTGTAATAAATCTTTGAGCGAGCTTTTGATGTGGCTTTTCAGCAAATGCTTTTACATGAAAAGCTTCAACAGATTCTAACCGTGTATTCTCATCATATTGAATATAGCCATAGGCAGTAGAAGGATAAGTTGGTTTCACACCAATAGTTATCAAATTCTCACCTCTTCTAGCTAACATATCTGCTGTTTTTATTACTTTCTCAAATTTTTGATGCCCTACAATTAAATGATCCGCAGGGAATACAGACATAATATCATTAGGGTTTTGTAAGGCCAAATATGCTGCCATCATTCCAATCGCTGGTGCTGTATTTTTTCCTGATGGCTCTATAAAAATATTATTCTTATTTACTCCTTTTATTTCGTGGATTATGCTTTCATACAAATCTTCTCGAGTAATGATATATATATCAGTAATTTTTTTTATCTTTCTTAGCCTATCAACAGTCATTTGTAACATAGATTTATCACCAAATATATTTAATAACTGCTTTGGCCGATTCATTCTACTATAAGGCCAAAATCTGGTGCCCATTCCTCCAGCTAGTATAACACATTTCATTTTAATTAATCCTTCCCAAATCTATATTGTTTAATTCTATCTCCCAGTTGGCCCTAATTTTAATTGTATCAGGATAAAAAGAAAACCATTCAGCTGATTGATATGGCGATACTATTCCAGTGGAAATTTGGCTATCGCCATTTAAATCCTGATAAAATAGTAATGAATAATTACCTTCAGGTATATGAGTTAATTTAAATGTATTATCTAAATTTAAATTACTTTCCATAGTTATAATACCTATACTGAATGGCTCTAATTTAACCTTTAGATTTTTAATTCTGACAGTATCAAGCCTAATTAACATTGAGCCATACTTTTGATAATCAGTTGTATTAATGGATAAAGAATACAATGAGTCTTGCAGAGTATTTCTATAAAAAGGATAAATTGATCTTATCTTAAAATTAATTTCATATGAGCTCTTCGGACTCCAATTAATTTTGGGAAACAACTTTACTGAAGTTGGAGATTCCCATATTTTACTGTGTGCAATAATTATTGAATCATGCGTAATGAAAAAATCTCCCGTATTTTTTCGGCTATCAATCAAACTTGAGAAAACTAATCTCAATGGAATAATATTATCCTCCTCAATTTTAAATTTAGAATTTTGTTTAGGAGATACTAAAGTAATATCAGAAGTATCCGATAATGTATCCATCCTAATCTTAATGGCACCAGAATCAAATCTAAAATAGTCTTCATTATTAATTTCATTTATCTTAATTGTAATATAATCTTGGGTTAAGCTATCTAACTTAAAATGTAATTTTGTATTAATAAGAGGATCTCGAAAAAACGTTGTTTTAGACCTACGCGAGTCTTCATAAAAAATATCAATAGGAACTTTCCTATCTAAATCAATAATACTTTTTGATAAAGTAATACTACCCCAAGAACCTTCAATCCATTCAGCATTAACCATTTCTAATTTATTTTTTTGATCAGGAATATAAATATTAATATTTTGCCTATTATCCTGATTCTTCAATTTTATAATTGATTTATAATGTAAACCATATAGCATTTTATTAGATAAAATTGGAAAACCTGATAAAGAATAATCGACAGCAGCGATACGATAACTACCAGGAGATAAATAATTAAATTCATAGTAACCATCATCAGATGCATCGATTGAATAATCTGGAACACGATTATAAAATTCAATAGAATCTAATTTATTTTTAATCTTCCAAAGCTGAACAGAGCCAGTCTTAGAATAATATAATTTCCCTGATATTGAACTATCATCAATTTTTTCCCCAGTTGAAAAAGCAAATTGAATACCTTGATCAAGTTTTACCTTATGTTCATCTGATAAATTTCTATTTATTGAAATAATATAAGTTTGGTTTCCAACCAAAACACTATTAAAGGATATCACTATTTTTTCCCCTTTATATAAAATATCAGGTTCGTTATCTAAGACTGGTAAAATCTTTATTGCTTTGCGAACACTGTTCTCATCAATATATTCTGAAAAAACCAGCTCCACCACATCTTCTTTATAATTAGTCGCTCTATTTGTAGGCACTGTTTTAATTAAAACAGGGGGAATAATATCTTTTTCACCTCCAGGTGGAGACATAACAGCAGCACAAGAAACAAAAATAAAAACCTTTAAAAGGATAAAAATGAATTTTATAAAAAGAATCAATATGTTAATCTCTATTTTCTAGGTTTAAAGGTATCTCAGAATTAAATGTAATTTTTAATTTTGAAATATTTAATGTTATACAATTTACTTTAACACCATGATTAAAAGCATCTAACAAGGCAAATGAGAAGTCAAAATCTCTATCCCACATTGGTTGAAATGAGGACGCATCTGAACGTTGACAAACAAATAGGACGCCAGTATTATAACCTTTTAATGTAAGTGATTTCAATAATCTAAGATGCAACATACCTCTTCTAGTAACTGAATCAGGAAATTTAGCTATGCCATTTTCTACAAAAGAAACAGACTTAACCTCCAAATAGAATGGATCACCTTTTTTATCTTCTAATAAAAAATCGATCCTATGGTTTTTTATTTTTATTTCAGGTCTAATTAACTTGAAAGCTTTATACATTGATAGTTGTTTTTTAATTAAAGCATCTTTTACAAATACATTTGGTAAAGTTGACACTAAAGAAATAAGCTGTCCATTTTTTTCTACAAAAACTGTAGTAAATCGAGTTTTTCTTAGTAAAGATCCTGACTCAGGCCTTACATAAATTTTCACACCAACCTCTAATAATTCTGTAAGCCTACCTGGATCAGGAAGATGACTTTTATAATTAATACCATCTATATTAATAATAGTTAAAAACCGATTAGGCCTTTCCAGAAAGACCGCCGAAATTAATGGTCCTTTTATTTTCATAATTCAGTGTAGGTAAATATTCTTTAATCTTATGTAAATTTCGCTAATAAATAAATATAA
>MDTB01151325.1_pt1 | contig 10525 bp, 12 predicted proteins | sample 811161 | NCBI WGS metagenome assembly MDTB01 (sample SAMN05326650, study PRJNA326480) | marine metagenome | isolation source: seawater | place: Mediterranean Sea | collected 2009
CATGATGATTGTGCTATAGGCGCCTTCATAACCCCAAGTTTAAGCATATGCATTCTCATCTTTAAATGTGACTCGTCAACAAAACCTTTTTCAACTTTTTCATAGGTATCAAATATATCCACCAATAACGTATTTATAAAAATAGCAACGCGCCATTTGTCTGAGTCATCTAGGTCGCCTGTAGCCCAGTCTTTTGCTAAAAAATTACTAAACTCCTTATCTTTAGCTGTATTAAAATATCTTTCGTACATTCTTTGTGTAAGGGAGTGTCCAAATTGAGCTTTAGTAATTTCATTTTGTTGATGAATTTGTAATCCTAAATAAATAACTGAAACAAGCACACCAAATGCCGCTACCATTTGAACAATAAGAAGAATAGTGTCTGTATTCATTAAGCCATTAGAGTTTTAGTTGTGGCAAATGCCTCTAAAGCTTTTTGTCGAGAAGAGCCAATTTCAACAATAGGCAGTGGATAATTCTCGCCAAGCTTTACACCCGCCAATCTTAAGACATCTTCAGGAGCTTCCCAAGGGTTAAATAAAAATTTATCTGGCATTTCACTCAAAACAGGCAAGTATTTTCTTGTATATTTTCCATCAGGATCAAATTTCTGGCCCTGTGTTATTGGGTTAAAAATTCTAAAATATGGAGCAGCATCTGCACCTGAACCAGCAATCCATTGCCACCCAGCACTATTACTCGCTAAATCTGCATCAATTAAACAGTTCCAAAACCATCTTTCTCCATGATGCCAATGTAAAAGTAAATTTTTTACAAGAAATGAACCCACTACCATTCTAAGTCTATTATGCATATAGCCTGTTTGCCATAATTCTTGCATACCAGCATCTACAATAGGATAGCCTGTTAATCCTCTTTGCCATTTCTTTAATTTGTCTTTATCGTTATCCCATGGAAAATTATCGAATTTTTTTTGTAAATTTTCTTTCGGAAGAAATGGAAAATGGTAGAGCAAATTAAAAGAAAATTCTCGCCAACCTAATTCACTTAAAAAGTGATCTAAGTCTTTCTTAATTCCTAATTTACCCTCTTTTGTTTTAGCTCGATACCACACTTGGTTTGGTGAAACTTCACCAAAGTGTAGATGAGGTGAGAGTTGAGACACATTCTTGTTGGATGGAAAATTCCTGCCTTCTTTATAGTTATGTAATCCATTTAAAATAAACTCATCAATCTTACTGAGTGCTCCTTCTTCTCCGGGAGACCATAGGGAAGTCATTTTCTTATACCAATTATGTTTAGGCATTAAGTCCAAATCTTCTATTTTTATATCTTGGCCATCAATTGATGTTAAGTTTGATAAATCAGGTATTGGCAATGGCATTCGAGGTTTATCTGAATTCAGGCATCCCTTTCGATAATAGGGAGTAAACACTTTATAAGGAGTGCCATCTTTTTTTGCAATATTCCATGGCTCCCATAAAAGAGATCCATTAAAGGTACTCACATTTACGTCTTTATCAGTGAAATATTTTTTTATTTTTTTGTCTCTACGAATTCTCCAGGGCTCGTAGCAACGATTCCAAAATATATTTATGATTTTATATTCTTTATTAATTTCATCTAAAATTTCTAATGGATTACCCTTATAAAAACATAGTTTATTCTTTAACGACTTATTTAACTGAGTTAACGAATTATGAAGCCACCACTTACTCGCAGAACCATTTATATGATCTTTTGAATTTACATTATCAAATATAAAAATAGGTAAGGTCTTGCCGTCCTCTAGCGCTTTTAATAGAGCAGGATTATCAGCTAGTCGCAGGTCTTGCCTGAACCACATAACATTTATATTTTTTTTTGATGCCATGATTTATATATAGCCTAATTATAGTAAGTTTCCATGGATTAGGCCTAATTGCCTATAAAGCTAGAGAGAATATTCAAAATTCTGTGTCGTTGGATTGTGTCCTAAGAGTTTTGCGCCATTTCTAATGTGATAATGAGTGGCCATAGGTGTCAAAGGCGAAAGGGTAACAATTCTTTTATACCCCATTTCTTTCCCAAATTTTAATGCCTCTTCCATAATTTTTTTACCTGCACCTTTTTTTCTCGACCAGACAGTATAAGCAATAATTGTATCAGCGTTTTGCTCATAAACTGCTAGTCGGCTCATTAAGTCTAATTCTCTTACTGAATGAGGAACGTCTTTTGTAAAGGCTAAACACATTATCCCCTCTATTTGTTTATTGTACTCTAGACCGTATATTTTTCTTTCATGAGAAGTTCTCCATGAGAGATCTAACTCAGGTCTTACAGGATCCTCAGAAACATCAATATTATCTAACTCAATAAACTTAGATTTTTTAATCCAACTAAAATCAGTAAGATTTAGTTTAAATATTGATTTAAGAAAATTTAAAAGCTGATGAAATAAATTTTTCATTATTTTATTACACTACTATTAGCTTAATTTTTAAATTAAGTTACTCTTATCATTTAAGTTTCATCGTTAAAAGTTAAATTATTAACCATTCTCTTGCAGGTCTTTAATAAACATCCTCACGCCTATTGCCATAAATGCTCCACCACTATTTGAGCACTAATCATAAGATAGTCCGAGCAAACGTTGAAATTCTTTTGCAATAACGATATTTGCACTGCGGTTGTAATGACCATCAACAGGTAAAATTAAACTGTCCCGCTCAAAGTTATGTAATGCACTATGTTCAAATAACGGATCTGTTGCATCTGCAAAACTAATCCCGACTCGGTTAAAATTTGTTTCTAGAAAATCTCCAATAAAACGGAAGTCATAATCCCTTATCTTAAATATAAGATCTGCCGATTTTGGCAGAATATAACTGCCACTCGCTATGTAAACTACGTGTAGTTCAATTCCTCTAAGGCTTAATTGATTCCTCAGTTCAGAAATAAATGCCCCAAACGCTTTTAAACCCTTTATGTGGTTAGCTTTTTTGTACTTTATTGGTAAATCAATGTGTGTTCGAGTTGCACTTTCTATGATTTTGCCTAACGCAGTTCTGTGCCTTAAGTAATGAAGTGATTTTAAAACTCTGTCATGATTTATTGTTGTAGTGTCATTGCCAAGAAATTTGATTTCGAGCTTTTTTTTAGCATCACTAGAAACCTTAAGCTCGCCCCCTAAAATGTCATTGTATGTTACCGCATAAAGAACTGTTTTTACATTTAGGCCGTTTGCGATTTGCTCATCAATAGTTGGAAGATATTGATACGGTGAATAACCAGAAACACCAGTGTTAACGACATTTATGGAAATTATCTGTTGCAATATTTCCGGCCAACTATCCTCGACGGGAATACCGTGACCAAATGTTTGTGAGTCTCCAATCGCTACGATCCCGAAGTCATCAAGAAGCTCTGAATAAACGTCCCTGTTGCCATTTTTATCAATAATTATCTCTTCTTCAAAAAATCCATTGGACATAATTGTAGTTTTATTTGGTACAAGTTTATAACCCCTCAAAGGATCATTTTTGAATACATCTGCCGAAAAATGATCAAGTTTAGGAATAGGAACAATAAAATTTCGTAATACGATCTCAGCAAATACTACAGCCGTGAATAATGAAAATATGAGTATAAAGATATTTATCAAATAGGTTTTAATCCAACTCATAACGTTCCTCATAATTCTCTTTCAGCACGTTGTCTTGTTGGGCTTTATAAAGTATGTAACTACCAACAGCTAACACATCCATTTCAGTACCCATAAAACACCTAAAAGCATCTGTAGGCGAACAAATTAATGGCTCACCTCTTACGTTAAAGGATGTGTTAACAACAATTGGGCAACCAGTCTTTTCTTTAAATTTAGAAATAACAGCATGATACTTAGGGTTAGTATCAGCGTGTACTGTCTGCAAACGAGCAGAATAGTCTACGTGAGTAATTGCTGGCACTGCGGAACGGGGAACGTTTAGCTTGTCGATACCAAATAGAGCCTCTTCTTCTTCAGTCATTGTGCTGCGCTTTTCATTTTTCACGTCTGCAACAATAAGCATGTAGGGACTATCGGATTCATGCTCAAACCATTCTCCGACATCTTCTCTTAAGACACTTGGAGCAAATGGGCGGAAACTTTCTCGATATTTCACTTTGAGGTTAAGTTGCTTTTGCATAACTGGTGAGCGGGGATCGGCAATTATACTGCGCCCACCTAGTGCTCGTGGACCAAATTCCATACGTCCCTGCATCCAACCGACCGCCTTTTCATCAGCCAACGCTGTCGCAACCGTTTCAATTAGCTCATCTTCAGTGAGCTTTTTAAATTCAGCGCCACAAGCTATAAGTTCTGCTTCAATTTCTTCATCTGTAAACTCAGGACCCAAGTATGCACCCTTCATTACATCGCGTTCTGTTGAAGAAATACGTTCTTTATTGTGATGTAGATACCAGGTTGAAAGAGCAGCACCTAACGCACCACCAGCATCTCCAGCTGCAGGCTGAATCCAAATACTGTCGAAGATTTTTTCACGTGATAATATGCCATTTGCAACACAATTGAGTGCTACACCACCAGCAAGGCATAAGTTACGCTCGCCAGTTTCTTTCGCTATTCCTCTAGCTAACTCAAGAACGACATCCTCAGTCACCTTTTGAACTGAAGCCGCTAAATCCATTTCACGATGTGTAAGCTCTGACTCCAACGTGCGAGGTGGACCACCAAACAATGCATCAAACTTCTTGTTTGTCATTGTTAAACCAGTTGCGTAATCGAAGTAACTCATATCCAATTGGAAGCTGCCATCGTCAGCAACTGTGATAAGTTTTTCTCGTATTAAGTCTGCGTAGCGCGGCTCTCCGTAAGGAGCTAATCCCATAACTTTGTATTCACCAGAATTGACTTTAAATCCTGTGTAATAGGTAAACGCAGAGTAAAGCAATCCGAGTGAGTGAGGGAAGTGTATTTCTTTTACTACTTTTAAATCACTACCTTTACCGATAGCCAGCGAAGTCGTTGTCCATTCACCAACACCGTCGAGCGTTAAAACTGCGGCACTCTCAAAGGCTGAAGGATAATACGCGCTCGCTGCATGCGACAAGTGGTGCTCAGAAAATAATAAACGCTTGTTCCAGTTTACATCTTCATCAAGCATTGATTTCAACTCTTTAATGAGCACAGTTTTCTGAAATAGTTTATCTTTAATCCAAACTGGCATCGCCTTGGCGAAGCTCGTAAAACCTTTTGGTGCAAATGCAAGATAGGTTTCAAGCAATCTCTCAAATTTAACAAAAGGCTTTTCGTAGAATACGACATTATCGATTTCGTTAGCTGTTATGCCGGCCTCTTTGAGGCAATAGAGTATCGCATGATGTGGAAAGCAAGCATCATGCTTCTTACGTGTAAATCGTTCTTCTTGCGCCGCCGCTATGATTTCACCATTTCTGAGCAAACATGCAGCGCTGTCGTGGTAAAAGGCAGAAACACCTAAGATATACATGAACTACCCCTAAAAAATAGTGTAAATGAAAGGCGCAACTACAGAACCCTGTGCAAGTATTAGCAATCCTCCGAGTATCAACATCACTAAAATGATTGGGACGAGCCATAACTTTTTGCGTACACGTAGAAATGCCCAAAGTTCTTTTAAAAATTCCATTTGACTTGCCTTTATTAAAACTGATTTTTAAATGATTCAGATGAGATTGGTTCGTTGCGTGAAATCCAGTGACTTGCTTTCTGAGTAAACTTTAACCTCAACTCATCTCGCCCACAGAGACGCATGAGCATTGCAATGGGCGCAAACAAACCAAAGAAAATAATTCCAAGCACGATTGGACTTACTATCATGCCAAGGAGGAGACCAAAACGCATCCAAAGCTTGTTTAATGGGAGAAGTACAGCACTCTTAATAAGCGTGATAAGCAGAAATATCGATGCTGCTGCAATAAACAAACACGCCCAACTTACGTAGGCTGAGTGATAGAAGTAAGCTGCTGCTGCCACACATACGAAAGTAAAGAAAAATCCAAACTTTCGATTGGATGGAAGTTTAATATCCGAGAACTTCACTGTTTCTTCCTACCTTTAGCTATTTCACCTTCAGCAAAGTTTTGTTTTTTAGGTGCCACATTTGCTCGCAGAGTTACTATGATTTTCAGTGGTCACACATTTGTGCAACATTCTGCATAACTGTACGAGAAAAATTCAATTAAATCAATGACTAATTTTATATGTGAAACAAATGTGTAAGTAATTAATCAAATTAAATTAATAGGTTACACTTAAATTACTACTCCCACTCAGTAGTAACGTCAAAATTTACTATATTAATATCAAAAACTTAAGATAACCTCAAAGTGCATGTGTAACTTGTGTGTAACTAACTATCCACTCTGCAATTTTTCTCCACGCTTCAATTTGTCAGCTATAACCTCTAACTTAGCCAAGCGTTTTGCTTCTTCACTAGTTAGCTCACGACGTGGATTAGCTTTTTCAATTCGCTCTTGCAGCAACTGACGGAAGTTGCTTGATGGCTTCATTTGGTTATCAAACCATTCGCTCATCTATTCATTTTTTAGTTTTGAATTGGAATAGTATATGTAATCTGTAAAATTTGTGCGCCAATTTCTTGAAGTGCCTCAGTTAAAGAAGTATTTCCTAGAGGTACATTAATTGCAAATCGCCCGCCTCGAACTGACGGAATAGGAGGTAAAGGCTTGTAATTATTGCAAACAAAACTTACGACGTCTAATACAACCGCTCTCGTATTTTCTTCAAAAACGTTGATACCTATCGTGTTTTGTTTTGTTATATAGAAGCTGCCTATATAATAGTCTGAGTCTTTTACTAAAAACCAACTTCGATACGGATGATTTTTTACAAATTTCTCGTGAGTGGAATATTTAGGCATGCGTGAATGGCTAATTGTTTTTTGTCTATTTGATAGCAACGTATAGAGTACTGAAATATGTTCATCTGCTGTTGAAACAGGTTCAAAAATAAAATCTTTAGTATTTATGTAGGCGTCCATACTAAACTCTTAAACCGATTGTCCTGCAAAATCATTTAAGTATCGGCGTATTTTTTCTAAATGGCTTGTATACTGCTTGCGTGTTAATACGAACCGGCCGATATTTACATCAGTGTACTTAACAAAGGTGTACCCCAATGATTTATTTAAGCTCAGAGCCGCTTTGTTATCGGTCAAAATTGTTGCATAAGAGGTGTTTAATTTAAGTTTAAAGAACGCATAGTCATATATTTTTATGCAAGCCCAAATATTAATCCAATGATTCAAATAAAGAGTATCACCGCAGTAAATTCCGCCTTCAAATGTTTTATCTTCAATATTAATTTTTGTTAGGTTTGCACAACCTATATCCTTCATACCAAGTGAAAATATGAAGTACCTAACCTTTTCGTTGTTTAGTTGCTCAAACCATTTTCGTTGCCCATCCCTTTCTATAAAGTTTTTCAAAACCATTCTTTGGCGGACATGATTGAGATTTCTCCAATATCTTAGGAGCTGAATATCATCGAAATCAATGGCTCGCATTGACGCTGTTATCTTTTCTTCTGCTGTCATTTTTTATTCCTTAGACAAATGTTGTAAAGTTCTTCAACCGAACTAGCAGTGTTAAGATCCTCATGCTCGATCTGAAAGTCAAAAAGCTCTTCAATTAAAAGGCTTATATTAATTATTCCGATACTGTCATACTCAGGTATGTCGCTTAACTTTATCTCTGTTATATTATCAAGATTAATATCAAGCTCCTCAGTGAATCTCTGCAAAAATTCATTAAAATTTACATTAGACATGTATTACCTCGTTATTTTTTAAGTTAACTGTAAGCGATGCTAGCCCCCAGGAAAGGCCTGAGCCGAAGCCAACCGCTAACATTTTTAGCTTCCCAGACTTTGTCAAATTTTCACCTTGTGATAACCAAGCGCCGATACTTCCTGCTCCCAAATTTCCTATTTGTCCGCAACCAAAATTTTTTATCAAGTGGTTATCCAATTTAAGCATTTTGGATATCGTTGTAACGACTAGATCACTCGCTTGATGCAGGGCTACCAAATCATAACTATCAAGTTTCTCATTCGCTTCTTCTAGATATGCTTCAATTAATTTCGGGACAACATTTCTTGTGAATCTGAAAACTTCAAAACCATTCATTTGCATAACGTTTTCGCGAATGTCACACGATATTACATTTTTGGTATCGCCAGCGTTAAATAATTTTGTATCTAGTCTGTCCATGCCTGGTTCCAGAATCGAAACTGAAAGTCCATCACCAAATAGGATCTTCGTCGCAAGATCTGCGTTAGTAGTCATTGAGGAGTTTATATCTCCAGCGATGATTAGTACTTTTCGATAAGCGCTATTGCTGAGCATTGACGCTATTTTTAGCGCCTTGATATACCCGGAACAACCATCCATGATGTCGATACAAAAAGTTTCGGATTCCAAACTAAGATGCTTCTGAATACGTGTACTTAAGGAAGGTATTCTGTAATCATATGATTGCGATACTGCTATGATTGCATCCACATTCTCAAAAACATTAGAGTGTGCTTCATTTATCTTGGTTAAGCCGCTTAAAGCGAACTCACTAAATCTCCTCTCACCTATGTGACAAATCGTTTTAATGCCCGTTGTTCCTAACGTTTGATCACATTCTTCTTTTGTTTTCCCTGCGTCACGTAGAATTTTAGCTACATCTAACTTTGTATTTGGCAGTAACAAAAAGTTATGGGTTATTTCCATCTAATTATGCCCTCTTAAATCTATGTCCAACGCTTACAGAAGCCACTCTTATGCGCTTAGGCATCATGTGGTTCGGCAGTTGTGCAGCAAGAAATGTTTTCAAGCCAACTTTATCAACTTCAACGTTAGGTGCAGACTGGACAGTTAACTCAACATGTTGTCCGGTAATGGGATTTGGCTGTGCTTCTGCTGTAGCAAGCTCAACATGTTCATATTGCAGTGCTACCCGTTCAACTTCAGAAGCCATGAACTTAAGACCACCAACATTTATAACCTCACTCGTCCGTCCAGTTACTTTGTAGTAGCCATCACGTTCTTCAACGATATCTTTAGTGTTATACCAACCTTCATCATCAAAGGGGGTTTCGGCATTGAGATACCCTAGCATTCTCGTCTGTGAACGAATTTCTAGTACGTTATCGACAACCCTTGTCTCTACGCCCTCGCCACCAACTTTCATAAAGAGACTATTAGATGATTCACTCTTTACACGCACGATTCCAAGCTCAGACATACCAAACGTTTGTCTAAATTCTACGTTTGGCAACAACTCACAAAGCGCATCAAGCGTAGGTTGATCCATACGTTCAGTTCCGTATGTAATAATGCGTAAAGATTTAGGAACGCCATCTGGTATAAGCCCACTCATTAACATCATTCGAAGAAACGTTGGTGTGGTAGGCAGAACTTCAATTTCATGCTCAGCACATGTAGTTAAGATGTCTTCGACGCTGCGAGACTTTGGTGCAACTACGGTTCCTTTGTTGAACAAAGTGTGAAGCAGTGTATTGAGTCCACCAATGTGATCAAACAGCAAGAAATTGATCGTTTTTAGAGTTGGACGTGGCGTTTCGAAACGCTGCATAAACAACGTTAAATCATGCAAAATTGCCTTAGGACGGCCAGTAGTACCGGTTGAGAAAAGAACCAGTCCAGCATGCTCTTTTGCTCTTAGAGCATCAATTAACAGGTGCTTTTGACTATGGTTTATACGCTTTACATCACTCCCTTCAATCACAACATCTACAAGGGCTGACTCAAAGAAGTATTCATGTTGGATTCTTGTATCTACAGTCAGCGGCACAAGAATTACTTTCTTATCAATTAGTTGTAGAAGAGTGAGGATCGACTGAGGATCAAAGTCACCAATAATAGCAACGACATCACCGCTGTAAACTACAGACAAATCAACATGCTGCTGATTGGCAACTTCATCAAATCTCAACGATCCACTTGAATGAATCAAGAATGGATAGTCTATTCCACTCCATCGTTCGAACAGCTTCTCTAGAATATCCATTAGACACCACCTACGTTCAATACTTGTCCGCTAAGCGATGAGGCTTTTTCGTCAAGCAATAATTCAACAAGATCACAGACATCTGACTTTTGGAATTGCTTTTGAATTACTTGTTGTGACGTTATTTTTTCAATTTGCGTATCCGTAATGCCACGCAAAAGATCAGTTCGAATAGGTCCTGGAGCGATGCAATTAACTCTTACATTGAAGTCAGCCATCTCTCTTGCGAATGTACGAGAGAATGATTCAACACCAGCCTTAGATGCTGCGTAAACAGACTCACCTTTTAAAGCTAACGCAACAGCTATTGTAGAGAAATTGATAAAGCTTCCTTGCTTCTGACGAAGCATTATCGAAGCGAATAACTGGCAACAATAAATAGTTCCAACGAGATTTGTCTGTATTAACTTCTGTACTGTTGATTCATCTGTTGTCACTGCCATGTTCATAGAAGCAACGCCAGCCGCATTGATAAATGCTTTAACTGGCTTTTTTATCCGCTTTA
>MDTB01032991.1_pt1 | contig 10524 bp, 16 predicted proteins | sample 811161 | NCBI WGS metagenome assembly MDTB01 (sample SAMN05326650, study PRJNA326480) | marine metagenome | isolation source: seawater | place: Mediterranean Sea | collected 2009
ATAGTTGCAGTAATTCCTGTGGACCATTGCATTGTGATAGCATCGATAATCACATGAATTATATGGGGGTCAATATGGGAAGCGAAGGTGATTGTTAAAAATATATCAATATATATATAATGGTATTTAGAGGATTAAATGATAAACAATGGATATTAAAATACATTGAATTATATAACAATGATTATGATAGAGGGGAAATAACTAGGGAGGAAAAAAATAAATTTAATAAATTAATGAAACCATATAGTAAATATAAAAAATATATTTTTACTCTTCCAAAATCAGATGTAAAGGCTATTTTAAATCATAAATATGATTTAAAAAAAAATAAAGATAAAATGAAAACAAAACTATCTAAAAAAGAAACTCAAAAATGTAAGGAAATGGTAAGAAGATACTCTGCTAAGGTTTACCAACGTACTCTACGAAAATATAAATCTACACGGAATGCATTACAAAAATGTAAACAACTTTTAAAAAAAACTAAAAAAGTAAAAATAATAAAATAATCATTTAAATTTATTGTGCTATACTAAACAATGAATTTAAATACCTTAGACGAAGACAAATTATTACAGGCATTAGAGGATGATGAAAACAAGTGTTTATTAAACTTAACAACTAGTAAAATAAAATCAATAAAAAACAATGTTCTTCAACAGCTTAGTTTAGATCGTGAAGATTTAATTATATTACACGACAAATTACAAGAATATCGTTATGTGGATGAAATACCAGATGTGAAATATGGGTGTTACATTCGCTGGATAAGATTAAAAAATCCAGACGAAATTAAATTAACTAATGGTGGGGTCATTGTAGATGTTTCTGTAATGAACGATGATATATATTTAACGTGTAAAAATAACCGTAATAGAATGTTTAAATTAAAAATGTCGGAAAATATCATATTTCAAAAATTAACAGAGCAAGAGAAAATTTTACTCAGCGTTTTAGATTACGTGAATGATAAATAATTATTTCCTATATTTATATAATTTTTTCTTTGTTTTTTTCTTATTTAAAAAACGAGGTGTTTTCTTACATTTAAAACTATATGCACCTACTTTTTTTTTATGTAATACACTATCTTTGCAAATTGCTATTGCGGTTTCTTCTTTTTTATAGGTTTTATTTACCTTTTTAATGCATCTACATAACTTATTTGCTAAAAGGTATTCAGCCTTTTCTTTTATTTCTTTGTACGTGCGAGGAATAGATGTTTTATAAAAATCTAATATATTTTCATAATCTTTTTTATTTAAAGCCATAGGTATACAAATACTTTAGATTTTTTTTATCTGGGTATAGATAAATGGTTAAATGTGAAAAGGTAGTTGTATTTGATTTAGATGAAACACTAGGACATTTTGTTCAATTGGGTATATTTCAAGATGTTATAGAAAAAACATTGGATATTACTTTAAATGATGAAGCTTTTTTTGAATTACTAGATTTGTATCCAGAATTTTTAAGACCAAATATAATGAATATTTTAAAATTAATATGTGGAAAAAAAAAACAAAATATATGTGGTAAATTATTAATTTATACTAATAACCAAGGTCCAAAAGAATGGGCAATTAAAATCAAAAAATATTTTGAACATAAATTAAAAAACAAATGTTTTGATCAGATAATTGCTGCATATCAAGTAAATGGTAAACAAGTTGAACTATGTAGAACAAGTCACGATAAATCGTATGGTGATTTTTTAGCTTGTACAAAACTTCCACAAAAAACAAAAATATGTTTTTTAGATGATCAATATCATCCCCATATGGCACACGATAATGTAGTATATATTAATTTAAAACCTTATTCTTATACAATACCTTTTAAGGAAATGACTTTACGTTTTATGAAAAAATATAATATATCAGATCCGCGTTTTTTTCAAGCTTTAACAAAAAACAGTTCCTATTATAATTTTAAGGTATACAATAAGTCAGAAACAGAAAAAAAAGTTGATGAAGCTGTAGGAAAACAAGTACATAAACATTTAAGGCAATTTTTAAAAAAATAACAAAAATATATATATATATATGTCTAAAAAAAGTTTTAATACTTTATCAGATGATGGTTCTACATACCCCGAACCAGGTTATTTAGCAAATATATTAAAAACAATGCAAAAAGAACGCCCTGATTTAGAAAAAAAAAAATAAGTTTAAAAATGAACAAGCAATAAGTTATGTTAAATGGGTTAGAATTAAAGAACACCTTGATAGTAATAATAATAATTATAATTATAATGATAAAAATTATATAAATTATTGGTTAAATGAAAAATATGGACGTAAACCAAAGCCACCAAGTAATAAAAGTAATAATCCAAATTTCAGAGGACGAAGATTTATAAGAAGATCAAGAGGACATGGAATAAATAAACGTAGAAGGACGGAGGCACGTAGAAAGACGAAGGCACGTAGAAGGACGAAGAAGTCTAAAAAGAAAAAATCTTATTAATTTATAATAAATTGGGAAACCAATAAATAGATTAAACTTCGTATCTAAATTTCAACAAGAAAATTCTAAAGTAAATAAACAAATTGTAATTACTTTTATGATAAATAAATTATACACATTATTCAATAAAAAAAAAATATAAAAAAATATAAAAACATATAATATGCGCAATATCATATGTTTACTAACATATCAACCGTCTATTATATGGCTTGATTTTTTATCAACCTTTAAAAACTATGATATAGTAATCATTGTAGATGATACATTATTTGATTTAAGCATATTAAAAGAAAAATATTCATCCTTAAGATTTTTTCAAATTAACGATGATATATGTGAAAAAGCGGGTTATAAAAATTCATCAACCGCAATGGAACATAAACCAACAATAGCTTGGGATAAAGCCTTTTATTATTTTATTACTCAATATCCAAGAGATAAAATAAAACAAATTTGGTTTATGGAAGACGATGTGTATTTTTACGATGAAAATGTTTTAATAAATTTAGATAATAGTCACTTATCGGCTGATTTATTATGTAAAAAATATAAAAAATATAACAAACCTAAACACAAATTAAAACATAAATGGCATTGGGATAAATTTGATATTGAATGTAATCAACCATTATACGCATCTATGATATGTGTATGTCGTTTATCTCTGAAGATGTTAATCGAAATACAAAATTACATAAATAATTATAATACTTTAACTTTTATAGAGGCATTATTACCTACATTATGTTTAAAAAAAAAATTAATTTTTAAGTCTAATAATAAATTTAATAATATCATTTGGAGAAAAAAATATACAAAAGAAAATATAGACAAAATAAATTTTTTTCATCCAATTAAAGAGACAAATATACATTATGAGTTTAGAAATATTTTATATTATATATAAATGAACTTAATAAATAAAAAAAATTTAATTATTATGTTTTATACATTAACTCTGTGTTCAGGATTTAAAACACTCCCAATACATAAATTACCAATTATTACAGCATATAAAAATATAGATAAACACATTGAAGCCGGATTAAATAATGAATTAACGCGTTCAAAATTAGCATTAATTTCTTCTCATGGATTTACAGATTTAATTAGTTTAAAACCAGAAATTGTATTACCTAGATATTTTAACGCAGCTTGTTTATGTTTTTATACAAATTCTGAAATGAAAGCAGTACTTATTTTTTTATTTTCTATTTATCACTTTTCAAGAGATATGATAGGAACTAGTATTCAAAAACTAGGACTATCCTTATTATTACATACCATTTTTATTTATAAACCAGAACAAGTAATCAATTATTTATTTTTTATACATACACCAATACATTTTTGTAAATTTTTTTACAAAGCAGATAGAAAATGGTTTCCTATAATGTTAATAATTATAAATATACTTCACTGTTTCCCTTATAAAAATAACGATATTAATTTTATTAAAATATTTAGTACATTTACTATATTAGGGCATATAATGTGTCATAATAAATAATCTATATAATATTTAATAATGGATGAAATAAAAAAAATTAAAGATGATATAAAAAAAAAACAAGAAAAACAAAAAAATAATACAAAAAATAAAAGTATATTTTTATTTTATCTTTATTTATGTACTGCTATATTATATTTAATACATACAGGTGTAGATATTCCTACAAAAATTGACGATTGGTTACACGCAAACCCAAGTTATATTTATCTATTGGTTGGTACAATTTATATGATAATATCTTTTCAATATTTAGAGTATTATATAGAATATGAAAAATCTATAGCACTTGGATTGGGACACCGTATAATCCAAATAGGATTTTTGTTGTTGTTATTATATGTTTGGTATGAATTAATTAGAACAACTAAAAAATCAAATCTACGAAAATTTCAATTTATATAAATTGAAATAAAAAAAGTAAAAAATTTATTTTAAAATAAGAAAAAAAAGTGTGATTAAAAATGCCTTTAGTTGAAAACGATATTTCGCATGACATACGTTGTCCAATATGTCAATATACAATGAAAAATGCAACTATGCTAGTTCCATCGGGACAAAGTTATTGTTTTGAATGTATATTTCAATATTTAAGTACAAATCCAAATAAAGATCCAATTACAAATGAATATTACCCACAAATTGATTTAATTCAAAATTATACACTGAAATCTATGATTGAAAAATTATCACACGCAATACCGGCTGAAATAGAAGATAATAATAACATAATAGTTCACGCTTCAGTTTTAGAAGAATCATCAAATATACGCGTGTGTAAATTTGGTAAAAATTGTAAAAGACGTGGATGTTGGTTTAAACACCCAGAAGGTCAATCGTCGGTTTTAACAATTGATTAGAATTTACTACTTTAATAATGTCACCTTTATTTGGATATAAATGAGTATAAACTTTATACCAGAGACTATTATCATATCGTTCTTTATTTAAAAAACTAACTACATACTCATTTTTTTTTATTAATAATAATAGAATCAATAATATCACATCTATTTGTTAAATATGGATCATATCTACTTTTAACAACTAAAACTTTCATACCTTTTTTAATTTGTTTTGGATAAATAAAGTTAAAAATAATATCTCTTAACTCTTGTATTTCAAATACTTTATTCATAGATATATATTAATTATATAATAACTTATTTGTAGACATCAAGTGTTCTAGCACTTGCGTCGATAGCATTTACGTATTTTGGCATCCAAAAGTATGGTATTACTTCTCCACAATTTGTATAATTTGATTCAAAAAAATACCGATAATATTTTTGTTCCAAAGTTATTGGATTATTATGAGTAAATTGTTTTTCCATCATAAATGCCAAATGTTTATTTATTTTTACAATATTTTCAATATGTTCTTGAATAATTAAATACCAAGATTTTTCTTTACTACTAACACCATCACTAAATGCTTCCTTAGTTCTCCACAACACTTCTTTAGGGAGTATATCAGGAAACTTGTTACTCATTGCCTTTCTCATTAAATATTTTTCACATTTATCTTTAGTTGTTGAAAATCTTAATTCTCTAGAAATAGCAAGATAAAACATAACTAAGGAACGATCTAAAAACGGTGTTCGAGGTTCGAGACCATGACTTGATATAGATTTATCTGAACGCAGAACATCAAAATGATGAATATCTGATAACAGTCTACGAGATTCTTTATCAAATTCAATAGAATCTGGTGCTTTTTTCATATATAAATATCCACCCATTAATTCATCAGCACCATCACCATTTAAAACAACCTTTGCTTCACTATGTTCCCGAATATATTTACCAATTAACCAATTACCAACACTTGCTCTCACAGTTGTTGTATCGTAACTTTCAATATCATAAATAACATTTGGGATTGAATTTAAAAAATCTTCTTTAGACATTACAATTTGTGTATGTTTAGATTTAATATGATCAGCTACCAACTTGCTATATTTTAAGTCTTCGGAACCTTCTAACCCAATACTATAGGTTTCAATAGTCCCTTTATAATATTTTGAAGCTATAGCCGCAACCAAACTGCTATCTAATCCCCCAGAAAGCAAACAAGCAACAGGTCTATCTGTATTTTCAACTCGTTTTCTAACAGCATCTATCGTATATTCAGATAATTTATCTAATATATTTTTTTTACTTTCAGTAAAATCATTAAAATGAAACATTGTAAGATTGTGATAAAATACATCTTCTTTAATAATTTTCCAATAATTATCATAACTTAGTTCCGTATAAGTTCCAGGTAAAACATTTTTTACTATATTATTATAAACAGGGTCAGCATTAAATAACTTTACTAGACATTTTAATTCTGAAGCAAATCCAATTGTATTTTTAAAATTATGATTATCTATAAAACGATATAGTGGTCTAACGCCATAAGGATCTCTAGCATAAAATATTTTGTTAATATTTAAATCAAGTATTGCGAATGCAAATTCTCCATCTAGTACATTTAATGTTTGTTTAATACCATATTTAATATATAATTGTAATATAATTTCACAATCTGAGTTTGTTTTAGGAGTATAATTAATTTCTTTTATTAATTCTTTATAGTTGTATATTTCTCCATTACAAATTAAATAACAATTATTAGATTCAATTGGTTGATTAGATATACTGTTTAAACCATTTATAGCAAGTCTATGAAAACCAAAAAAAGTTTTATCAAATATATTATTTAATTTAGAAGTTTCTGGCCCCCTATGGCGCCCATTTAAAAAAGATTTATCAATAATATCAAAAGAGTATTCACTATTAAGGAGGCCAAAAATTCCACACATTAATATATCTAATAGATATGTTTTAAATACCTTCTATTAATATAAAAAAAAGTGTGTTGTAATATTATAATGGCAAGAAGATTAATAAAGATATGTAATGTTCAAAATGATAATGAAATGAGTAATGATATTAGAAAAAGAAATATACCATCCATGTCTTTACAACCACAATTTAGCCTAAGACCAGTATCAACAAAATATGCGCATTTACCTATTGTAGATACTCAAATTAGCAATACTGTACCTATTTACAAAAAACCTTATAATGTAGGATTAGTTTTTAATCCTGGAAATAGAATGGCCCCTTTTTCTGGTTTTGTAGAAAATGTGGACGTAGAGTCAGTATTAAGAAACCAATTTTTTGCTTTACAAAAAAAATGATCAAGCAGTTTATGTTCCATCTAGTAAAAGTGATTTATATGTTAAGGATTACTTTAAGGAAACAAAAAATCAACAAAATAATTTAATAACACCTGTAAATAATTTTAATAAAACAAATCCAAATACATTAAAATTAGGAGGTAATTTGTTTTATAATCATACTAGACAGGATTTAAAAAATGTAAAATGTTAATTATGAATTGTTAAACTAATAATTTTTAAGTATATTATTAGTGTAATGGATTTATCAAACAATATACCATCTTTAGAAAATAAAACATTAGAATATTTAATGAACCCATATCAATATGATAAAATAATAAAAAAACACATTAAAAATAATAATATTAATAATAATAATATAAATAATGATGAGTTAGATTTTTATAAAGAAAGAATATTACAAGTAACAAATGATATGTTATCAGGTAAAAGAAGTAATAATACAATACATTCATATTTTTTAGATTATGCTCAAAATTTAATTAATTTTTTTAATTTTCAAGATAAATACGATTATATACAAGAAGAATATAAAGATATAATCAATGATAAAAATATTATATTAGATACAGAACAAGATATTGATAAGATTATGTATGAAAATAAAAAATCTATTACTCTAGATAATTTTGTAAAAAAAATAAAAAAAAAAAGAAAAAACATAATTATCCACAGCAAAAAAAATATAATTTAAAAGATCCAAAACTAAAGGTAAAAGGTGTTAAAAATAATAATAAATAAAATCTAAATATAAATTAATGGTAAGAAAAAAATCAATAAAACAAAAAAGGCAAAAATCACCAAAACAAAAAAAACAAAAAAAACTAAAAAATGAAAAAATATTAAAGAATAAGACGTTTAAGAAAAACTGGAATAAATCAATATGTCATCCAAAACAAAAAAATAAACAATCTTGTTTAACCAGTGTAGTATTAAAAAAATTAAAAGATAAATGGAACATTAGAAAACCAAATGATACAATAAAAACATATAATCCTAAAAAAATATGGGAATTTTTTAAAAATAGATATTCAAATTCGTGTGATAACGAAAAATGTTGGTTAAAACAAAATGCTTTAGAAGATGGTATTAGTAAAAATGAATTAAATAGTTTATATGCCCCAACTCATCCAGCAAGCTGGAAAAAAAATAAAAACGAATGGTTATCGAATTTTGATATTGAAAAGGTTATGAAACAATATGAAGATACTTACGATGATTTTGCTTTTATAGGAGCTACTCCAATTGATTTTGATTTTAGAAAATCAGATGGAAAATGTGTATGGGATGAATTATGTAATTTTAAATTAGAGAATTACATTAAAAAAAACAAAAGAAAAATTGGAATTATATTTAATACAGATAATCACGACGAGGACGGTGCTCATTGGATAGCTATGTTTATTGATATAAATAAAAAAGATCCTTATATATTTTTCTTTGATAGTACAGGTGATCCTATTCCAAATGAAATAAAAAATTTACAGGATCGTATAATAGAACAAGGAAAGGAGTTAGGTATTGAATTTAAAATAGAAAATACCACTAAAATAAGACATCAAAAAAAAAATACGGAATGTGGAATATATTGTTTATATTTAATAATAAACTTATTAGAAAACAAAAAAACTATAGACTATTTTAAAAATAATATAATTAGTGATGAAGATATGGAACCTTTTAGAAAAATTTACTTTAACAGTGATTAAAATTTAAATAAGTTTGCATAATATTTATTATAATGGATACTATGCAAAATAAAGGAATATTATGGAAACTTTTACAAGAAAGTGGATATTTTAATAATATACCAAATAAACATTTTAATCAAATACAAAATCATTTTGAAAAAACAATAAACGTTATTTCAAATACTTATCAAAATATTTCTTTAATAGAAAAAAATAAAAAGGTCATAAGTGATATGGTTTTGTATTTAAAAAAGTATGATGAAATAAATGTAAATATTTTGTCTCCACAACCCCAACAAATATTGTCAAAAGAAAAAAATATAAATGAAAATTTAGAAAAAAAAAAGGTAGAATTTTTGGATTTAATTACTCCACCTCAGCCAAAAGAAATTGATTTTAAAGATATTCAGGACGAAGCAATAGATGGAGAAATTAATAATCTACTTGAGCTTGCTATAAAAGAAAGAGAAAATGATTTAAGTTTTATACCTTTAGAAAAAAAAAAAATAGAAATAGTTAAAGATGAAGATAATACAGATGTATCTAAACCAACCAATATTTCAATATCATTATTAAATGAAAAATTAGACATAATTATAGCTAATCAAAACGAAATAATAAAATTAATAAAAAAATAAACAATATATATATGTTTGGTTATAATAAAATTGTAATAATTATAGTAATATTATTATTTTTTTTAATGATTTATATCACAAAAGATTATAGAGAAGGTATTAGTACAAGGGGAGCACCAACATTCCCACAATCAGTTGGACAGTATATTAAACTTAAAAATTACTCAGATGATGATGGTATAAGTTATACAAATAGAATTGGAAAAATTGTATCCAAAAATATTGGAGCTACTAGTACAGATGACACATTAGAAATAAAACTTCCTTTAATTAATGATAATAGTAACATAGAAAATAACAAAACAATAGAAGTAAGTAATAATGTGACTTCAGGTGAATGGGAAGCCCCTTCAATTAGTGATGGAAGATGGGATAAATTTAAAACAGAAATAGAAAGCATTGAAAGTGGAATAGATAATATTGTAAAATTAACAAATATTCCTAATGAACAAATTGGAGATATAATACCTACTAATGTAAATACAGATCAAGTACAACAGATAAATCCAAAACCGGTAAATATAGTAAGTAATACTTTAGCAGAAGTTATTGGTGAAAATATATTAACTAGTGACGCAACTAATAGACGCACAGATATATATCAAGTTAAATGTTGGGTTGAATGGGATGATAATATAGGTGAATGGACATCTTCAACATTTTCTTCACAAACATATATTACATTTTATGTTTATTATCATCAAATTATGGGAGGTCAAATATACGATAGTGGATCAAATGAAAAATTACAATTTGATTATATACTAAATAGATGGAACTCTAATAGTAGAGTTGTTGATAATTTATCTGCAGCTAATCAAGAATATACAGATGAAGTACAAACTCTTCTTACCGATTTAACCTCGGTTGTAGAAGAAGCAAAATCACAGGCAAATAGACTTGGAGTAGAAGAAGTAGTTGTTTTATATTTATCTTTTAATGTTGTTAATGTTTTAATAATATCTCTTTCTAAATCTTGATAGGTTATGTAAAATCCATCTTCTATTCCAATATTC
>MDTB01187678.1_pt1 | contig 10524 bp, 2 predicted proteins | sample 811161 | NCBI WGS metagenome assembly MDTB01 (sample SAMN05326650, study PRJNA326480) | marine metagenome | isolation source: seawater | place: Mediterranean Sea | collected 2009
AAAACTAATGTATATAGTTGGATTAATAGTTATATTCTTAAGCCTTAATTATGCTGCTATATCTAGTAGAAATAAACGTAATAAGTGATCTGGATCACTTTTCAATACCCTAATACAATTTTTTCTTGATATAAATCACATAGCTGTATTAACTTCTTGAGTCATAGGTTACTTCTTTTATATAAAAAAAAGATAAATTTTTGCTTTAAAAGAATAACTAACTAATAAAATAACTCTATTTATAGAGTAATTCAAGGAGGAGTAAAATGAAAAAAATAATACTTCTATTATGTGCAGTTTCATCTCTTGCAATTGCACAAGACGCTGCGGGTCAATATAAACTCTCTGCCGTCCATGTAGAATATACATATGTTAGTAAAGGTGATGTAGTTTTAACTGCAACTACAAATCAACTAGGAGTGCCTTTTACACAAGCACTAGCTACTATTCCTGGCGCTGCACCTTTTACAACACAAAAGATGGAATTGACTGATGCTGCATTATCAGCTATAGGAATCAATCTTAATGTAACCCTAAATGAAGACGGATCTGGTTCAATATCAGAAGGTAGTTATTACCCCGATGTAAACACTATTGAAGATGAGGATGGTAACTGTGTTACTCTTCAGCAAGTTTTACCTGTTACTGATGAATTTACATATACATCAAATGCAGATTTAGGACTTAGCACTGGCGGATATAATGTTTTAGGTATGCCTGGAATTTCAGCTGCATCTGGTATGGGTGGTCTTGGACTTTCTGGTTCATTAACTTTTGAAGATTATCCAATGATTCCTTCTCATCCAAATCTCTGTGATCCTTCAAATACTGATTGTTTTCCTTTCACTGTTGGTGATATTGACGGCTCAGGAACTTTAGAAATATATCCTGATGTAAATGCACTAGGTATTCCCGAGTACGTTCCAGGTGGTGCACCTTTAACAGGTATCACTGGTGGTCTATGGAAAAAAGTTGGTGTAAATGCTGAATCACTTACATCTATTTGGCCTGGAAATACTGCTCCAGATTTTTATTTAGAGTGGCACGGCGTAGATGGTGGTAGCTCAGGTTTAGGAGATCCAAATGAAACTCCTGACATTGATGATGATGGCGATGGAACTTGGTTTGATCGTGAAATTGGTATTCCTGGTATCACTGCAACTTACTTAAATCCTGATCCTGCTTGTGGTGGACTTACTCAACCTGTATTTGGAGATCTTACAGGTGTATACCCAGAATCTTGTATAACTGCAGTAGATGCTGCAGCATCTGGCTATGTAATGGACCCTAGCGGTGCTCTAGCGACATGGAGTAACTTTGCAACTGCAAATGCTCTAGGTTTTAGCGGTTGTCTCCAAGCAGGTAATGATCAAGCTACTTGTGGTGGTCTTTATGGAGCCGATGATAGTGGATACGACTATGATGGTACTAGTGGACGATTAACATTTGATTTTGATGTACCATGTGTAGGTGTAATCGAAGCACGTGAAGTACTTGCAGAGTTCATAGAAGTTGGTGGCGGTGACTGTGGGTCAGGAGATGTTAATGCTGACGGAGGTTGGAATGTATTAGATGTTGTGGCTTTAGTTAACTGTGTATTAAGTGGTACTTGTTTAGACACAGCCGGCTGTCAAGGTGATGTAAATCTTGATGGTGGATACAATGTACTAGATGTTGTGGCTTTAGTTAACTGTGTATTAAGTGGTACTTGTGGTGAGGCAGGAAGAGTTGATACTGCTACATCTGTTGATTTTTATTTAACGGGAAATGAAGTAACTATGACGGCTGACGGTTTAGTTGGTGGAGTACAAATGACCCTTTCGCACGGCAGTAATTTTGCTTTAAAATTAACAGATGGGGGACAGTTTTCAGATTATTCTACTAAAGACAATACTACTACGCTTATTATTATCAACCCTTCAAATGACAATCTATTTTCAGCAAATGGTGATTTTAATATTGAATCTGTGATAGTGTCTGATTTTACAGGTGAAAATAGCTTAAGTGCATCAGTAAATATGCCAACTGATTTTATAATTGGTGATGCATACCCTAATCCATTCAATCCTACAACACAAATGTCCTTAACATTAAATACTTCAGCAGATGTTGTTGTTAATGTATTTAATATGAATGGACAATTGATTGATGTACTTGCAAATGGGCAAATGTCTAGTGGTTCTTATAACTTTACATGGGATGGTGCTAATGTTTCTAGCGGAGTATATTTTATTAAGACTCAAATTGGTTCAGAAATTCATAGCCAAAAAATAATGTTAGTAAAATAACACTATAGTAATAACTGAAGTTTAAATAAAAAAACCCGCACTTTAAAAGTGTGGGTTTTTTTGTTATATCTACTTTGTAAAATGCATTAGATTAGCTGTTGTACATTTCAACATAATTAATAACTTTACTTTATTAGAATGAAACAAATAATTTTTAAATATATTTTTTCCTTAGCGTTATTATCCTCCTTTGCATTTACAGCAAGTAGCTCTTTAAATGGTAAAATTACAGCTGAAGATGGTCAACCTCTTATAGGGGCTAACGTTATGATAAGTAGTAGCACCGTACTAGGCTCAGCTACTGATGAAAATGGTGAATACAGTATTAATAATATTCCAATTGGAACATATTCTATGATGATCATGTTTATTGGTTATGAAACAATAGAAGAAACTATTTCTATAAAAAGTAACCAACAATATACAATCAATCGATCTTTAAAGCCCTCTTCTATTAAAATTCAAGAGACTAAAGTTACTGCTGAAAAGAGAAGAGAGAAAATAACTTCAGCTCCTGCTTCAATGGAGATTATTACTTCACGAGATCTAAAGGGTAAAAGTACAACTAATATGGGTGCTTACTTAAAAGGATTAAAAGGAGTAGATTTCACATCAAGTGGAATAAATAACTATAGTATTTCTGTCAGGGGCTTCAACAGTAGCTTTAGCACAAGATTATTAACTTTATCAGATGGGCGGGTCGCAAATATTCCTGCACTTAGAGTAATTAATTATAGTACAATACCTCAATCAATGGATGATGTTGATAAGATTGAAGTTGTACTTGGTCCTGCAACAGCTTTATATGGCGCTAATGCTCATAGTGGTGTTGTTAATATAATATCAAAGCCTCCTTCACAATCTGAAGGTTTTAGCATGAGTATTTCAGGATCAAATGATGAACGTCAGTTAAGGAAAGTTAATGGTAGATATGCAAAAAAAATCAATAATAGCTTAAGCATTAAAGTTTCAGGTTTATATCTACATGCATATGATTGGCCATACATATCTGAAGATGAATATAAAGCTCATTTATATCCTTGGTCAAATACACCCTTCTATACATCAGATGGAAAAGATAATAATCCAGCAAACTCATCAGGAAACTTGAATAATCCCTGGGGTACAACTTTAAAGTGGGAAATAAATAATTCAGGGGATTCAGTTAGAATAGGAAATGGTGAAGCTATGGATACAGGCGATCCAGACAATGATGGAGTTATGGGAGAAGACTGGTTTAATGGTTATGATGATGATGGCGATGATCTAATCGATGAAGACTTCTTTATAGCTAATGGTATTGATGATGATAATGATGGTTTTATAGATGAGGGTATTGATGAAGTCCAGGAATTTGCGTACGATGGTGTAGATAATGATAATAATGGAATTATTGATGATGAAGCAGGTAGTGGATTAATTGATAGAAATGTTCAAGAATGGGGACAGAATATTGAAAATAATCTTCTGGTAAATTATGGCCGTAGATCAGAATATTTAATTAATGGTGATGCAAACAAATATTATATAAAAAACAATGTTGCCTCTAATACTCATATTTATGGTCACCACCGTTATAATGAAGAAGGTGTATTTATAGAGTTTGATGTATTTAATTATGACTTTGGAGATGATAAACTTCCTGGTGATCCATTTAAAGATCGAGCTGGAGATGAAAAATATCAAAAAGGGGAACAATTAAATTTCCTAGGAGGTAGCTGGCTTGATTATGGTCTAGATGGTATCCCAGGAACTAATGATGAAGGAGAAAATGATAAAATTTGGCAGCCTGGAGACGCTTGGGTTGATGGAAACAATAATGGTATAATTGATCAATTTTCATGTCTCGATGACCCTCCTTTACCTCCAATAAATGGTTTTTCTCAATGCAGTCTTGGTTTTGGAACACCTGATTCTTATGATTTTACAATTAATGAATCAAACTTTTCATCTAATGATGTATACCCTTTTGCAAATGGAATTTGGGAACCTGGAGAGGAAGTAATAGACTGCGGTAATGATGGTTTTTGTTGGGATTCAAGCTGGACTATTGGTGAACCTCACCAAGCTAGAGACATCAATAATAATTTACAAACATATGAAGATGGAAGTCCTATATATATTTATGGGCCAGATCCAGGCGAATTAGATGGCCAGTTGCTACCATGGGATAATAATGAAAATGATGGTGTTTTTGATACTGGAGATAATATATATGGTTTCGTAGGAGAAAATTATGTAGATAGTAATAACAATGGTAGGTGGGATAATGGTGAGCTTTTTACTGACACTAATGAAGATGGAATCTATACGCCTTCTGATAATATAGCAGATTTTAAATATGTTGATGATATTAATGGTGATGGGCTATCAGACTATCCTGATTTTGAAATTGATAATCGAAAATTCGAATTTAGAATTGATTATGATCCAAATCCTGATTTTAATATGACTCTTCAATCTGGATATTCTTGGTCTAAAACACAACAGGTTACTGGAACAGGAAGATATATTGCTGACGGTTTTGAATATAAATTTTACCAATTAAGAAGTCGTTATAAAAATTGGTTTTCTCAATTCTATATGAATGAAAGTTTTTCAGGTAATACTCGTGGATATAACCTTGGTAATAGAATTCTTGATAAATCTCGAAATTACGCTTTTCAGGCACAAAATAATTTCTCCATTGATTTAATAAATACCAAATTTGTTTGGGGTGGTGATTATTTCAGAACAGATCCTTACACATATGGCACAATATTAAATGATGGTCCTAATGGATATGATAATGATGGAGATGATGTATATGCTAAAAATAATGGTGTAGATGATGATGGAGATGGATTGATTGATGATTCTTTTTGTCCTGATGGAGAACCTGAAGGATTTAGAAATGGAAAGTACTGGAAATGTACTGAAGGTATCGATGAACCAGATGAATTTATTGATCCTCTTTCTAATGAATACGGATTATACTATCAATCTACTACAGAACTTTTTGGAACTAGTCGATACGAACTTATTACAGCAGCAAGATTAGATTATCATGACTTGCTCAAAGAAGGGATACTATTTGCTCCAAAGATTGGCTTTATGTATAAACCTGATTCTAAATCTTCAATACGTATCACATATGGTAAAGCACATAATACACCTAATTCAATTACTTTATTTACAGATCTGTTTATAGGCAGTTTTAATCTTTTTAATGTCTATCTTAGAGGGAATAAAGATGGGACACCATATTGCAGAGTTGGTGAACCATGTTTTGAAAATGATATATACTCTGTTGTAGAGCCTGGTTTCTTTTCAGAAGATGGTAGTGAATTTTATACTATGGGTGATGTAAATGACTCAACTTACTTTGATGGTTATAATGAAAGAGTGCAAGGAGCTCCCTATTTTTTTAAAATAGATGCTGGAGGAGTTGGAGGCACTATTCTAGCAGGTGATATGCTTCCCCTTGATACCTCAATATATCTTATTTATGTTCCTGAGCTAAATGGAGATGGTGTTTTATATTCAGCGGAAGAATCAATAAATCTACCAGATGTTGATGCTATAAAAACTGAAAAAATTCAAACTTTCGAATTTGGATATAAAGGTTTCTTAGGTAAAAAGACTCACTTCTCTTTGGATTATTATCTTAGCTACTATCAAGACTTCTTTAGCCCTCCCACAATAATCACTCCATTTATTGTGGAAAGATATGATACAGATGGTAATGAAGCAACCAATACAAATTTTAATGTTGCAGGTTTAATGCCTATAAATGATATTGGTACAAACCCTCCATACGGGACAGCTTGGAATGGTGTAGATGATGATGGAGATTGGGAAATTTATGCTGATCAATTTGGTTGGCGAGATGATAAAAATAACGATGGAAATCCTTCAGATCCAGGTGAATGGGGAGGTGTAATACTTGAAACAACTGAATGGGGAGGAGATATATATGAACCTGGAGATATATTTCATCCTTATGAAGTTTTACAACAAAAAGATGGATATCCTGTTTGGAACTCAGCTTTTCTAGATAGTGTTGCAGGAAAATGGGATGCCGTTGGAATAGATGAGCTACATTCAACAGCGGGCCTAAATGAATATGAAAATGTACAAACGGGACTTCTCGATAGTAATGGAGAACCATTAATTTCATCTATGGGTAATGCTCGGAATATTACAGACCTAGTATTAAGCCCTATGAACTATGGTGAAGTTTGGATGCAAGGATGTGACATTGGATTTACGCACTTCGTATCAGATAAATTAATATTAGATGGTAATATTTCTTGGTATGGTACTACTGAATTTTATAATGAATTGACAAAAAAAACTGATCCTATTAACGCTCCTAAATGGAAATGGAATGCGAGTATTAAACATAAATCAAAACTTGGTGATCTTATTATAAATTTTCGTCATGTAGATAAATTTAAATGGAGTGATGGAATTTGGTCAGGAAATATAGGGCCCTATAATATAATAGATCTTTTCTATACTTATCATATTAATGATAATTTAGATTTTAATATTTCCGCTCTCAATATAAATAACGATGTTCATAGAGAACTAATAGGTGGAGCACTAATGGGGCGGCAAATTGTTATGCGTTTTTCATCCACATTCTAAATAATTAATACATTAAATTATTATACTTAAATCTTAAAACATTTTCAAAATAGTCTAAGTTTATCAAAAAAAACTTCTCCTATCTCTTTTTAATTTTCACTGCATCTATTTACTGTAGTAATTCTAGTATAGAAGGTTATATAACTGATTCTAAAAATCAAAATCTTTTAATTGGATCTAATATTATTTTAGATGAAATAATGCTAGGATCTGCCTCAAATGAAAAAGGGTATTATATTATTAAAGATATTCCAATTGGAAAGTATACTCTTAAAGTAATGTTTATTGGATATGAAACATTAGAAAAAGAAGTTTGGATTGAAGGAAATAAAAAATATCAAATTGACATTCAACTAATTCCTTCAACTATTGAAATTGAAGAAACTATAGTTACCTCATCTAAAAGAAAAGAAAAAAATACTGAAGCTCCTGCTTCAATAAAAATTATAAGTGCTCGAGATATCAAAAGAGAAACAACAACAAATATGGGCTCTTATTTAAAGGGCCTTAAAGGTGTTGATTTTACATCAAGTGGTATAAACAATTATAGTATTTCAATCCGTGGATTTAATAGTAGTTTTAATACGCGTGTACTGACATTAACAGATGGTAGAGTTGCAAACATTCCTGCTCTTAGAGTTATAAATTACAGTGCTGTTCCTCAATCAATGGATGACGTTGATAGAATGGAGGTTATTTTAGGACCAGCTACAGCACTTTATGGAGCAAATGCTCATAGTGGTGTTGTAAATATCATTTCTAAATCACCATCTCAATCAGAAGGCCTAAATATGAGCGTATCTGGATCTAATGACGAAAGACAGCTTCAAAAAATAAATGTAAGATGGGCCAAAAAACTATCTAAAAAATTGAGTGTAAAACTCTCATGCATGTATCTCCATGCATATGAATGGCCGTATTTATCTGAAACAGAATATAGAACTCATTCATATCCATGGACTGGAAATCCATATCGATCAAACGATGGTAAAGATAATAACCCTTGGAATACAAACTTAGATACTATTAATTGGCAAATAAATAATTTAGGACAGAATGTTCGCATAGGAAATGGTGAAGCTATGGATACAGGCGATCCAGACAATGATGGAGTTATGGGAGAAGACTGGTTTAATGGTTATGATGATGATGGCGATGGACTTATCGATGAAGACTTCTTTATAGCTAATGGTATTGATGATGATAATGATGGTATCATTGACGAAAATATTGATTATATAAGTGATATATGGAATGATGGTTATGATAATGATAATAATGGTTTTATTGATGAAAGCTCTGAAAAAGAATTATGGGGATCAAATATTAATAATGATATTATCATTCAATCTGGTAGAGGAGATTCTTTAATAAATGGAAAAGCAAATCCCTGGTTTATTACTAATTATATTTACCAATCTAATGAAATTAAACCTCATTTAAGAGGCAATATCAAATATGATGAAAATCAAATGGAATATATTTTTGATATTTTTATATATGATTATGGGAATGACAATAAAGCAGGTTTGCCATATATTGATAAATCAGGAGATAATAATTTTCAAAAAGGAGAATGCCTTGGTGTATTTGGCTATCTTACTGATAGTTGCGATCTAGGACTCGATGGAATTGCAAATACTAATGATTTTGGTGAAAATGATAATTTGTGGCAACCAGGAGATGGCTGGGTAGATAAAAATAATAATGGATTCCCAGAAGAAGGTAATGATAGCTACACTGAATTTAATTCTAATAACTATAATGATGTATGGCCGCCTCCAAATGGATATTGGGATCCTGGTGAAGAATTATTTCAAGATATAAATAATAATAATAAATGGGATGATGGTGAAATTATACTTTCTAATGGAATTCCTAAAGATGGATATCAAGGAGATCCATATATTGACGAAAATAATAATGGTAAAAGAGATGGTAATGAATTTTTTTGGGATTTAGATGGGAATAAACAATATTCCTACCCATCAGGTGAATTTGATGGAATTTTTGATACTGGTGATGGTGTATATGGTTTTATTGGAGAAAATTTTAATGATTATAATTCTAATGGAGTTTGGGATGAAGGTGAATCTTATATAGATTCTAATAATGATGGTATATATACTCCGCCAGATTATAAAGATGACTTTCAAACTATTTATGATATTAACGGTGATGGAATTTCAGACTATCCTGACTTTGAAGTTGAAAATAGAAAAATTGATTTTCGAATAGACTATGATTTCAATAAAGATATAAATATGACTTTGCAGGGAGGCTATTCGTGGACTAAAACTCAACAGGTAACAGGTACCAGTAGATATCTTGCAGATGGATTTGAATACACATATTATCAATTAAGAGGACGATATAAAAAATGGTATTCGCAGTTTTATATGAATCAAAGCTATTCTGGTAAAACTCGAAGTTATAATTTGGGAAATATAGTAGAAGATAAATCAAAAAATTATGCTTTTCAAATTCAATATAATGATAAATTATTAAATTCTGAGACTGATATAACTTGGGGCTTAGATTACTTTAAAACGTTACCTCACACAAATGGAACAATACTTAACGATGGACCTAACGGCTATGATAACGATGGTGATAATATTAGGTTAGCTTATGATGGATTAGATCAAGATGGTGATGGAATAAATGATGATATAAATGGATGGTGTGAAGGTAACTTAACTAGTCATTATAAAAATGGTCGTGTTTGGGAATGTGGTGAAGGGATTGATGAGCCAGATGAATTTAATAATCCTAATACAAATGAATATGGACTATATTTTCAGACAAAAACGGAACTATTTGGAACTAGTAGATATGAACTTATTACAGCTGCAAGGTGGGATTATCATGATATTTTATCAGAAGGTATTCAATTTGCACCTAAGCTGGGTTTCATATATAAACCAGATGAAAAATCATCTCTTCGATTTACATATGGAAAAGCATTTAATACTCCAAACTCAATCACTCTTTATACAGATATGTACATTAGAAATCTAGGAATTTTTGATATTTTCTTGAGGGGAAATAAAGAAGGAACACCATATTGTCGAGTTGGAGAAACTTGCTCAAATAGTAACCAAGAATTTTCAGGAAGTATTCCAGGATATTGGGACAACAGCACTAATTCATTAATTCCTGCTAGCAATTCATTAGAACCTGATTATTTTTCAGGATATAATGAACGAATTAAAGGAGCTCCATATTTTTACAACTTAGAATCTGGAATACCTATAGATATGATTCCACTTGACACTTCTAGATATCTAATATACATACCTGAGCTCAATGATAATGGGGTGCTTTATTCTCCGCTAGAATCAATTAATATTTCAAATATAGAACCTATCAAAACAGAAAAAATCCAAACTTTTGAGTTGGGATACAAAGGTTTTATAAATAGAAGAACCCACATATCAATTGATTATTATATAAGTTATTATAAAGATTTTTTTAGTCCCCCCACTTTTATAACTCCTAGCGTTGTTCTGCGTCAATTTGATGACGATGGAAATGATATTACTAGTTTAAACAATTTAAATTTAGTTGGAATGATGCCTGTAAATAGCTTTGATGCTAACCC
>MDTB01218141.1_pt1 | contig 10524 bp, 5 predicted proteins | sample 811161 | NCBI WGS metagenome assembly MDTB01 (sample SAMN05326650, study PRJNA326480) | marine metagenome | isolation source: seawater | place: Mediterranean Sea | collected 2009
ATATCTCCGTCGAAGGAGGCGGAACCATGGGCCAGGTTGATGCAATTCGAACCGCGATTGCCCGCGGGCTCGTGTTTTGGAATGACGGAGCTGCAGGCGAAGACGACGAACTTCGCGAAGAATATCTGCGCTTTGACCGTAGCCTACTAGTAAACGACCCCCGTCGCAAGGAACCCAAGCATCAAATGGGCCGCGGCGCTCGTAAGAAGAAGCAGAAGTCCTACAGGTGATTCAAGATGCTCATTCCAGTTCGATGTTTTAGTTGTGGTAAGGTCATAGGTCACCTTTGGGACCGTTATGTGCAGTGCATAGAAGCAGGTGAAGACGCAGGAGATGTACTCACCGATCTCAAGGTTGAGCGTTACTGCTGTCGCCGAATGTTTGTTTCTCATGTGGATTTGATTGATGATATCGCACCATTCAGCACCACGCGGGAGATTTGATCCGAGTCCATCTCGGAACCACGGGTCCGTGGGTTAGCTTGGTCTATACTTGGCGGCTGGGGGCCGTCAGACCCCGGTTCAAATCCGGGCGGACCCACCAATTTTGACCTGACGGTTCAACGGCATGGATAAGAGAGAGGCCATCCATCCTGCATCTATGAGGCGGCTCACATCCATACTTCTAGGACTTCTTTTCCTAGGCTTATCTGCCGCACCAATATTGAGTGTTACTGCATCCCAGAATATCACATCGAACACAGTTTGGTCCGGTTCTCACGTTGTGGATCAAGCGGTTATAGTTGCTCAGGGGGCGACACTGACTATTGCTGCAGGCGCTGACATCGAAGTGAGTGAAGATGTCACAATTACAATTCAAGGTAATCTTGTCATTGAAGGGACGGAGAATAATCCATCTGAAATCTACGGAACGTTTCGTTATCCAACTAGCGACCGTCCAGTATGGCAGGGTTTTCGCGTGGATTCAAGTGGCTCTGCAGTAATTGGTCAATCTTCAATCACTCATTCGCGTGGAGGATTTGATGTGGCCGGAGATTTGTCCATTACCGCGGGGATGAACCCCCTCGTTGAAGGGGCTCAGATCGGTTATCGCATCGATGGAGGTTCTCTGTCAGTTCCTTCGGATTCGAGCTTACGTTGCACAGATTCAGCAATTGCTTGTTTGAGCCTTGCCTCAACTTCGGCCGAGGTCCCTCTTGTCGAGGCCACAAACTCCTCCGCGATTGTATTGTTGAATCCAGATGGGAATCTAACAGCCTTGGAACTCATTGGAGATGATATTGGCATAGGAATCCAAATTCATGGCGGTGCAAACCTGTCAGTAACTCATCTAAATTTGACTGATGCGAATGTAGGAGTATCACAGACTGGAGCAGCAGATACGTGGATTGGCTCGATTCATTTAACCGGTGAGAACGGAATCGTCGTGGATTGGTCATCTTCTTCGGGAGGCGTCATTGACAACATCGTAACCACTTCCGGAGGCACTGTGCGGGAAGCCATTCACACTGAGGGTGTGGTTGATGGCTTCGTTGCTAATGTAACGGTAACAGGGTCTGGAGTGTACCCTGCCCTGCATCTTGGTGTGGATGGTTCAATTGACATTCATTCCTTTACGGGAACCGGATTTTCGGAAGGTGTTATGCTCCGAGGTTCTGGAACAGCTAACCTCGATGAAGTGGATCTTTCGGTGTCTAACCGATTAATCGATACAATAGGGGCTGCAACTCTTCATCTCAGTAATTCAGATTGGGTTACGACTGGTAAGTTTGGAACCCTTGCCAGCGCATCATCGATTTTGATTGGAGTAAATATGTCAGGAACATCGGCTGTTGAGGATGGTTTGGAACTCATCACGGGGGATCATCATCTGGAGAATGTGCTTCTCGAACGACCATACACTGCATCGGATCGTGCATCTACGGGCCTTCGATGTATATGGTCCGATACTGATCTTACATCAGTTCAGTTGATTGGATGGCACCGTGGAGCGGTTCTAGAACAGGATGCACATGTCACTGCTCGCCATCTAAATATCTCAGGAGGAGGTCGAGATGGCGGCACTTCAGTTATGGTCGACGGGGGGTCATTCCAAGCGACATCTCTTCACACGGAGGACGCCGATCATGGAATTGAGGTTCTGAATGGTTCATCTCTATGGGAAGATGGCCCATCAGTTCACATTGACCAATGGACAGCGGCCGATCATCGTGACATTACCCTCTTGATGTCCGATGAAACCTCTGTCACGGTGCGCAATCTTCCAACTTTCCAGACCACTGCTACGTACGACGCATTTGGCGATGGACTACTTTTCTGGGGAGGTTCAAGTTCAGGTCGTGTTTCTGTGTCTGAATCTCATCATTTGATTGAACATGGCCTCATTGTCCAGGACCTCGGTGGTCAGGCCGTGTTTGGAGCAGAGGTTGAGAGTCTAGGTTTCAATACGACCTCCGCTACTGATGGTTCAGTCACACTTCCGATTCTTGAGACAGGCCATACGGCAGTTACAGCGACTAGTGGAGGGATTGGAACAACACAGATGACCGATTCTAGTTCTAGCGTCATTCAGATTCCGTTGCTACCCACTAGTGGTGATTGGCGTATTTCTTCAGGTAACACCGCCATACTTCAGGACGGGAACTTCACTATACCTGGCGATCTAATCATTGAGTCAGGGGCTGCTTTGTATCTAGTACGTGCCACTTTGATGTTGAATTCAAACACGTTCTATACTTCAGAAGGGGGCCAACTCTTCGGGGAGGATGGGTCGATTATCGGTGGGGCCGGTAGTCATGGCTCTGTATTCCCTCCACTTGCATACAGTGGCGACCTCACAGTGGATCAACCGGTTGAAGTCAATTGTACGGAGAATGCAACGGCTGATGGCAACTTCCTCTCGACTCTTACAATCGGACCAGGTTGCACTCTTACAGTTCATGGTTCAGTTAACGGAGATGTGATTTTGTCCACAGGTGCAAGTGTCCTTGTGGAATCACCAATTCGTGTAAGAATTCTCGACCGAGGTTTTCCTGTCGAAGGGGCGACGGTGATTGTTAGCGCCCTTCAGATGAATACTGCCAGCGATGGAACAGCTGAGGGCAGCGTAATATCTGCGAGGTATGAAGAAATTGAGAATATAATTACAGGGACTGTGACAATCGTAGTCCGACAACAAGGTATCGAATCCCTTCGTTCATGGGATACATCAGGCCCATTCGATGAGGATATTAGCGTTTCAACTCTTGATGCGGGGACCCTTACTGGATGGACTCGTATTGAACCTCAGTTCTCCCCAGTTCATCTACTCGGAGATCTTGTTGTTCCTGCAGGTGTGACGTTGCAGATCCTACCTCAAGCATCTCTCCGAATCGGCTCTTCCATGACTGTGGATATTCAAGGTAATCTGGATGCAGAAGATGCTACAATCACAGGATATGACTGGTTATCCCTACGTATCTCTGGCGATGGTATGATTCGTGGAACCCAGATTACCGGTGGACCAATCGATGTCGCCTCAGATGGTGAGTTAACTGTCATCGATTCGGTACTGAACGGAGCTCCAATTGATTCGACAGGTTCCTCTCAAGTAACAGTTCAGTCATCTCGCTTGCTCGGGTCTTCAACCTGTCTTTCAGGTATGGATCAGAGTGTGCTTAATGTTCAGGATACCACTTTTGAATCGTGTTATCAGCAGGGGATTCTTGCTTTCGGATCCATCGTCGAATTTACTGATATTACTTTGGAATCGGGCAATGGTCGAGGTATCTGGTTACAATCTGCAAATGGGAACGTGACCAATCTTGAATCAAGCGAACATACGGGTAAGGCAGCGCTTTTGCTCGAAGATACCGGTGATTTACGGGTTCGAGGGGGTACATTCAATGCCAGTCTTGAACCAGCATTGATGTCACAGTATACTGAATCTCTCGATATTGTTGGGGGCCATATAATCGCGAGTACAGGTGTGATGTTAGAGGAATCTTCAGGCATTATGGAAGCGATGATTTTCGATGGAGGCGGTACAGGTGCCGTGGGCCTCCGTGTTGATGGCTCAACTTCACGTCAGTTGACTCTACGAAACCTCTCTTTCAACGGATGGGCACATGGAATCGAATTGATCGGTGACAAGGACGACCTCGAGAATCCAGCCGTTAGAATCGAGGAATGTGATATCGATACTATCGAATCAATCAGTAGTGTTAGCTTGCCGTTCCTTGTGATATCGACAACCCTAACTGGTTCTGTGAATGTATCCACGACTGCATTTTCTTTCGAAGCGGCTTTGATTTCTTCTATGCCTGCAGGTGGAATTGAAGTAATCGAACCTGCGACAGTGCGTATTGCTGAAGAACGTCGAATTCTGCTTCAAGATCAATCAGGTAATGCTCTTGATTCAGGCCTTATCGAGTATTATCTTCCAGAGTTCCATAGTTCGTTGGAAGAACAATCCGCTATTGTTGAGAATGGTAATTCAGTCATCCTCTATCATCGAGTCGTGACTCAAGATTTCGATCTTACTTATCCACAGGTTCAACTTGATTCCACTGCAGGGGGCTATCTTTCTGAAATTAATTCAGTGGAGGTAGGGGATGGTATGTCATCGGACATTGTGATACAGATGGATACAAACACCATCCCGACAATTACGATTACTCAACCAGCTAATGACCAAGTCACATATCTTGGAGATGAATTCCTCATTGAAGTACAGGTAACAGATCCTGACATGGTCCAAGCAGGTGCATTGATGGTCACATACGAGATATCTGAGGAAGGGAGTTCAGATTCTCAGCAAATTGGAAGCGAAACAGGATTCCCTAATCCATATGCTGTTCTTTCTAACACGGTTAATCCGACTGAGTTGGGCACGTATACACTTACCGTTTCGGTTAGGGATCCCGCTGGCGGTGTAGCTACTGATTCAGTCATTTTCCAAGTTTGGCCACAGGATAATGACAACGATTTCATCGATACTTGTCAGACGACTGGGGATTATGCTTGGTATGATCCAGTGGAAGAGGTCCGCTGTGGACCTGATGAGTATGATGAGGACGACGACAACGACGGGATGCGCGACACAATCGATGTCTTCCCTAAGGATCCCTGTGCTTGGCAAGACACCGATGAGGATGGAAAACCCGATGATATTGTTGCCTCTTGTGCCACCGTTCTTATCGAGGATGATGACGATGACAATGACGGACTTTTAGATCGAGACGATTCTGACCCCAAAGTTCCGTTGACAGTATCTGAAAGCACATCAGAAGATTCTCTAATTGTGACTTTACTATCTCCTGGAGTGGTTCTACCTCTTCTTGTGATTGTGATTGCTACTGCATTGCTTGCCCGCCAGCGGCGAAACTCCGATGGTTAGGTGATGTGGTGAGCGAGTTTTTCGGAACATTCGATGATACTACTTCGGTCGTCGGTTTTGGTGCTATTGTCTTGGTCTCAATAATCGTAGTAATCGACGCATTTCGTTATTTTATGATGGAACGAGAAGTCCCCCTTCTTGGAGTGCTTCCAAACGGGGGTTGGGCGTGGTCCACCACTATTCGGTACGAATATGAGCGGAATTGGGCAAATGTGATCACGCTCATCGTGATGGGCCTGATGCCTTTACTTCTCAACCCCATCCTCGATATTCCGCCGTTGCAATTATTCCTCTTTCCTCTAGCTTTATTCGGGATGTTACTCCTCCAGATTTTCCCGAAACGGTATGCGGTAACACGCGACCTTCTATCTGCAGATGGTTTCACTTTCGAATGGGACCGAGTAGTATGGAGGGGTTGGGAAGGTGGTCGCCGAATTGTCCTTCAGCGTACTGGGTGGTGGTTATTCGCCCCCTTGCCTCTTGGTGGCTCCCCTGATGACCTCGAGCAGGCTGCACTTCGGATTGAAGCGGCAGTCACTAATCGATGGGAGGAAATCATCGAACACCTACAAGAAGAGGAATGATTCCCATTCGCAATCATCAAAGACGGACCCGGGAAGCCTATTCCATGGCTGACTACCCCGACAACGAACCCATCCTCTCCTATGCCCCCGGTAGTATGGAGCGAGTTGAACTACAGGAGGAGATGGATCGACAGATGTCTGAGGTAGTGGAAATACCCTGTATCATCAATGGAGTTGAAATTTTCACAGGGAACATAATGCCTCAAGTTATTCCTCACAAGCATGGCCATGTTCTCGCCAATGTGCATCTTGCAGGACCTGAAGAGATGCAAGCAGCTTGCGATGCTGCCGTTAATGCGCAGATGGATTGGATTACGATGGGCCTTGAGGCACGATGTGCTATTTTCGAGCGTGCCGCCGACCTACTCGCAACTACGTGGCGGGCGAAAGCGAATGCTTCCACCATGCTGAACCAATCAAAGACAGCGTTCCAGGCAGAGATCGATGCGGTTTGCGAACTTGTGGACTTTTGGAGGTTCAACGCTTACTATGCTCGTCAATTCCATGACGAGTTCCAACCTCTCCATTCTCCCGAGGGTGTAATCAATTCAACAGAGATACGACCCCTTGAGGGATTTGTTCTTGCAATCACCCCCTTCAATTTCACAAGTATCTCTGGAAATCTTCCAAGTGCGCCAGCACTTGTGGGTTGCACTGCAGTATGGAAGCCAAGTCGTAATTCCATATTCTCAAACCATGTAATCATGAAACTGATGATGGAGGCTGGATTACCTCCTGGTGTCATCAACTTCGTTCCGGGTTCTGGTGAAGCAATTACTAGCATCGCCTTGGAGAACCCTCACTTCGCAGGAGTTCACTTCACCGGCTCGACGAACACCTTCAATGGCCTCTGGGAGCGAATTGCATCATCACTAGGAAACCTTGCATCCTACCCACGTATCGTCGGAGAAACTGGTGGCAAAGATTTCGTCGTCGCCCATCCAAATTGTGATCGACGTGGTCTTGTCATTGCGCTTCTTCGAGGCGCTTTCGAATTCCAAGGTCAGAAGTGTAGTGCAGCTAGCCGTGCCTACATCCCTCGGTCTGTTTGGGAATCTATCAAAGATGAACTCGTAGAGGAGGTAGGACGTATCACCATGGGCGATCCTCGTGATTTCACGAATTTCATGACGGCTGTAATTGACCAACGTTCGTTCGACAAAATTACAGGATATATCCAGCGGGCCAAAACCGATCCTAGTTGCAACATTGTTTGTGGAGGCAACAGCGACGATTCAGAGGGCTGGTTCATTGATCCGACCATCATCGTTTGTGATGACCCAGAATATGAATCGATGATTGAGGAGATATTCGGACCGGTTTTGTCGATCTATATCTACGAAGATGATGGCTTCCTGGATGTCTTGAGCATGTGCGATACTGCATCACCCTACGCACTCACGGGTTCAATTTTCGCGAATGATGAGGAAGATATCCAGACTGCTTTCAATGCGTTGCGCTTTACAGCTGGAAACTTCTACATCAACGACAAGCCAACTGGTGCAGTCGTCGCCCAACAACCGTTCGGAGGAGCCCGTGCTAGTGGCACAAACGACAAGGCAGGAAGCCCTCTCAACTTGCTTCGTTGGATTAGTCCCCGTTCGGTTAAGCGTACCCTTTCGCCTCCACATGAATGGGGTTACCCCTTCCTCTCTCCTGACGAGTGAAACGCCTCACTGCTCCTTTGTCAGTGCTGTTTCCTTTGAGTGGTAGATGGTAATGTTGATGTCCTATCTCGAATGCCATCCGGGCCTTGCGCGACCCAACCATCCCCCCCGATTCCCCTTCTTGGACACCAGATGATTCCGATAGGAATCGCTGGACTATTCACTCAAGAAAGGAAATCATTCGCCGAACTCGAAGAGTCGTTATCCCTCCGAATACTCATCTAGTGATTAGAAGACGCTTACGTCCTATTGGGTCTCACCGTATTGCACGATTGAGGGGAACTCGCAGACGTCTTTTACAGGCTTCCCTCGAGTTCAATTCGAAATTCCAGAAGCGATGGTGTTGAAGAGAGCAAAGAGGTTCATTGCCTGTCGTGGAGATGAATGGACATGGGAGGGGGGCCTTTGGATCGTGTTGAGCATCTTGCGGCGGAGATCGCTCGCCATTCTCATCTATACTACAATCTCGCAACTCCAGAGATTGATGATGCCGAGTTCGATGCATTGTGGGATGAACTAAAGCGACATTCTCCGAATCACCCTCAACTTAGACGAGTTGGTGCAGAGGTGCCGGCTGGTTCAGTAAAAGTAGACCATCGTTTCCCTATGAGGAGTCTTGACAAAGCCACAACAGAAGAGGAGATTCTCCATTTTGTTCAGGAGACGACGGCGGAGGGTCGACGCTTCCTCGCTCAACCGAAACTCGATGGATCTGCCCTTTCGCTTGAATATCGGCGAGGCCGCCTGGTACGTGCAGCAACTCGAGGTAATGGTGAGCGTGGGGAGGATGTAACAGCAAATGCTCTGAGAATCCCCAACATTCCTCATCGCCTTACTTGGGATGGGGATTGCCATGTTCGTGGTGAGGTTGTAATGCGTCTCGATGTGTTTAGGGAGAAGTACGCTGACATCGCCCCAAACCCTCGAAATCTTGCAGCCGGGGCTCTCCGTCAGAAGTACGTTGATTCAGGTAAGGGAAATGCTTCAGATCTAACCTTCCTTGCTTACGACGCGCGCTTCATTCCTTCGGACGAGGCCCATCCTGACAGTCCTAAACCACTCCAGTTTGAACATGATAGCGAAATTGTCCATTGGTTACGCAGCGTCGGTATCGAACCGGCGGGAGACCAAGTTTGTGAGGGAGACACAGTGGATACAGTAACTGCTTCAATGATTTCTCAGACCAAGTATTGGACCGATACTCGGTCTGAACTTCCATGGGAGATTGATGGTGTAGTGTTCAAACTCGATGATCTTGCTAAGAGGGAATTACTGGGAATGACTGCACATCATCCTCGTTGGGCCCTTGCATGGAAGTTTCCTCCGGAGGAGGCGGTAACTGTGCTTATGGGTGTGGATTGGCAAACTGGAAGAACGGGGGCTGTAACGCCAGTTGCACGCGTTGCTCCAGTCGTTGTTTCCGGAGTGACAGTCGAGAATACTACCCTCCATAATGCTGGAGAGGTCGAGCGCCTCGGAATCCAAATCGGGGACAAGGTTAGGATTGTGCGTAGAGGTGATGTAATTCCGAAGATTATCGAGGTGTTGGGGCCGGCCGATTCGAATGATTTGATAGGACGTTTTCATGGAGATGGGACACAATTTGAATCGCTACTTCCGCAACGGTCTGTGCCTGAGTCGCCATCATCTTGTCCTGAATGCGCTTCGTCGCTTGAGATTGATGGTGCCTTTCTTCGATGTAACAACCTCGATTGCCCAGCTCGTGTTGTTCGCACAGTCCTTTACTGGTGTCGAGCTCTTGAGATGGATGGGATCGGTCAAAAACTTGCAGAGCAACTCTGTGATGCAGGACTTGTTCGAACCCTTCCTGACCTCTATCGATTGAGTATGGGCGACCTACTTACCCTTGATCGCATGGGTGAGAAGAGTGCTTCGAATGTCCTCTCTCAGTTGGAATCAACTCAATCTTTGATGCTATCGAGATTCTTATCAGCTCTCGGACTTCCAGGGATTGGCCCAGAACTCGCTACCTCAATTGCTGCAGAAGTTGGCGATTTGGAGAAATTGATGATGATGGTTGAGGCGAGAGATAAGCCTGTGATTGACCGCCTTATTGCAATCGATGGCGTTGGAGAAACCGTTGCGTCTTCACTTCTTGATGGGTTAGCAGTGCGTCATTCTATTGTTTCTGATTTAGCAGATATAATCCAGATTACAGCCGAGGTAGTTTCTTCCACATCCTCTGGTGTATTGGAGGGTAAGACATTCTGCATCACGGGGACGCTTAGTCGTCCTCGAAAGGAGATTGCGCTTGCAATCAAAGCATCCGGTGGCAAGGTAGTCAGCACAGTTTCAGGTAAATTGGATTATCTTGTTGCTGGCGAATCAGCAGGGTCGAAGTTGGATAAGGCACAACGTCTCGGAGTGTCGATTTTGAAAGAATCTGATTTAGATACAATATTCACCGCGGGCGGGAATTTTGAGTCACAAACCAATGAGGAATCAGAGGTTCAAAGGTCAGGAACCTTGGATGATTGGGTCTGATTAACCGTAGATCATTGAGGAAGGGCCCGCATTCTCTTCATCTTCTGCTACCTTTCCGAGGTGAACCTGTAGCATTTCTCGAATCTGTTCTTCAATTCGTTCTGCTTCTTCGATAAGAGGCTCGGTAGGGAGGGAAAGGTTGGGAAGTAACATGTCGAGTTTTTCGATAATACGAGAAGCCGCTCTTGCATCAGGTAAACCCGCGCCAGGTGGCCCATTTGCTTCGGCGAGAATTGCGAAAGTATCGAGTCCTCTTCGTCGGCATTCACCAAGTAGAACCCCAGTCATCCCAGCGACGACGCCTTGACTCAGTAGTTGAACATCCATCTTCTCTAGTCGTTCGCGCGTAGCTTCGGTCGCACCAATGCCTAGAATAGTCTCCTCTGTATCATCATCATCAATAATTTCGTGAGCGTGTTCATCTGTGTGGG